>Ga0315314_1000510_pt1 | contig 42425 bp, 46 predicted proteins | sample TDP9_MG_FD_203631 | JGI IMG/M metagenome (GOLD analysis project Ga0315314, IMG submission 203631) | Freshwater sediment microbial communities from Lake Towuti, South Sulawesi, Indonesia - TDP9 | ecosystem: Environmental > Aquatic > Freshwater > Lake > Sediment | place: Indonesia: South Sulawesi... | reverse complement strand
TATGAAGCCACTCTTCACTCTCATTTGGGTTTCTCTTCTTCGTCTCCTCATAGGCTTTCTTATGTAAAGCATCAAGGACATCATCAGCGTTTATGTAAATTCCCTTTCGACCAGACATATGAATGAAATCTTTTCCATATACCATGATGCCAAGCTCATCTGCAGTTCTTTTGCTCAATGAGACTACTTCATAACCAAGATGTAAATACTTCTTTTCTAATCTTTCTCCTAAAAGAGAGAGAATGTATGAGATTATCCTTTGAAGTCTGCTCTGCCTAACATCGATTACAGTTATAGCAAGATCTGAATTACCAAAAGAAGGATGGTCATCCCTCCCTTTTCTTGATACTGTAGACCACAAATCTTTACCATTTGGCTGTCTCATGAATATATTATATTGAAAAGGGTCTTCTATCAAACCTATCTTCCATGCAGCATAAGGTATATCTTTAGCAATATATGTCAGAGTCCCATCACTTCTCTTGAGCACTTTCTCTTCCTCTTCACCATTCATTTTAATAACCCAGCATCCAGAAAGCTTTCCTTCTGTCATGAGTTGTATCATTCCTTTATCCTTCATATGACTGAACAATATATTCCAAAGTTTTTTTTCTATTATATGAGATTCAAAGTTTAGGCAATCATAGTATGCTCCTATCCTCCAGCATGTCTTGAGTTGCTCTCTCAATATCTTCTTTGTTAGCTCCTTGGCAAAATTCGCTGTATCTGATCTACCTTCCTCTATAGCCTTTAATACTTCTTTCTGCTTCATAATGAGTTCAGGCTTTGTAGCGTATAACTCATTCACTTTCACGTAAACATTATCGCCACAATAATGATCGAATTTCTCTCCCTTTGGGGGCTCAAGAGGAAAGCCCAGATATTTGAAGCCAACTACGATGTCTGCTATCTGTAATCCTGAATCATCGATATAGTTCAATACTTGCACATCATGCCCTGTGAATTTTAATATCCTATGAATAGAATCTCCAAGGACTAAGTTTCTTATATGGCCTATGTGCAAAGCCTTATTCGGGTTTACACTCGTATGCTCAACACAGACCTTCTTCCCTCTTCCAATGTTCAATGAGCCATAATCTTCTTTAGAAATGGCATCAAAGATTACTCTGTAGGCTAAATCTGGATATCTTACCTTAAAGTTTATGTAACCAGGATCATGGACTTCAAAATCTGATATCAATGAATCCTTTGGTATTCTTAACTTTTCACCTATAGCCTCTGCCACTTCTAATGAATTAAGACCTAGCTTGTTGGCTATTATGAAGGCAACATTTACTGATAGATCGCCAAACTCAGGTCTTGGAGGCTCAAAAGGCTCAAAATCTATCAAAGGGAAGTCTGCTTCACCTATAGCTAACTCTACACTTTTTTTAACATGCTCTTTGAACTCTCTAAAGCTCAACTCTTAGCACCTCTATCTAATCTAATTTTCATAAATTTCTCAGTGATATGCTGAATTGCTTCAACAAGCCCATTGCCCATGCTTGCATTCACGAAAAAGTTTGCCTTTTCCTTTAAGCTATTAGGTGCATTCCCTAATGCTACACTATAGCCACATGCCATGAACATAGGTATGTCTATCTCACTATCACCTATTGCTATTATCTGGCTCGTATCAATACCAAGATGCTTTGCTGCTACTTTCAAGCCTACTGCCTTATTCACACTTTTATGAGTAAGATGATATCCATATTTGCTATCATTGATGGTAACTGGTATTCCACTCTCATCAAGAACCCTTCTCCCCTCATTAAGATCAAAGGTTCTCTCCAATACAACTTCAGTAAAGCGAGGGAAGACTAGTTTCTTCTTTACATTTGAAATTTTCTTTGAGAGGTAATCGTAAGCCATCAAGCTATGAGAAATATCTGCAAGCAAAGTCATATCTAATGGGGATGTTGCAACAACCCCTCCATTCTCACCTACTACGACTTTTGTTGTACCAAGATATATTGATAGAGCTAAAGCTTCCCATGCACTCCTCCCACTAACCAAGATCACTTTATAGCCCATCTTCTCCAACCAGCGAAGAGAATATGCAGCATCAAGGCTTATCACTCCACCATCCTCTGTTATAGTGCCATCCACATCTACAGCAAAGCCCTTTATTTCCATATTAGCACCTATCGATTCGATTACCAATATGGAATTAAAAACTCGTAACTTTTTAATTTTATTAAATATACACGCTTATCTGACATAGTAATGTCATTGATTGCATATACATTTTCGATTGATGGTAAGAGGATTCGTATTAGCGCCAAGACATGGTCCCATGTGATCGAGGAGCATGATGAAATGGCTGGGAATATTGATCTCGTTCTTGAGACTGTGAACGATCCAGATTTTATATTACATGGAATAACAGAAGAAAAAGTAGCAACCAAGTTTTTCCCAAGAACAAACATTGGACCAAAATACATAGTAGTGCCTTATAAAGAGATAAGCGATACCGAAGGATTTATTATAACCTCATACATAATGTCTAAACGGAGATTCAGGAGATTCCTTAAAAGAAGGGGAGTGGTATGGCGCAGACAATAAATATTGAAGGTCTCAAAAAGATTGCACCTATTTTACTATCTATGCCTTCTAAAAGAATTTGGGTGAGCTATGATGATGAAGCTGACGTGCTCTATATGAGTTTTGAGAAGCCACAAAAAGCAACTGATAGCGATCAGAGAGATGATGTAATAATACGTTATCGAGGAAAGACCATAGTCGGTGTAACTTTGCTTAATGCGAGTAAGTATCTGGAAAGCCCAAAATAAGATTATTCAATCAATTAATCCTCTTAATATTATTATATACAAATTAAGCTTAATCGAATTTTAGGGCTCGTCGCCTAGCCTGGATCAGGGCGTCAGCCTCCGGAGCTGAAGGTCCGGGGTTCAAATCCCCGCGAGCCCGCCATCTAAAGAAGTTATATGAGGGTTAAAGCTTATTTTGCTTAACTTCAAATTGCCATATGGTTAAGGGGTTAAAGAGTTGGAAGGGTATGAGAGCTTTAAGCGCATAGTTATGATAATTGAGCATATAAGAAGCTTAGCAGAAAACCTTCCCTTAAGCGAGGCTATCGCTAAGGCAAAAATTACATACAAGGATTATCCTAAAGTGGTTTCAGTGATAGCTGAAGCAGCTTCATCATATAGACTCATAGGATTAGAGGAAAGGCTTCACTATCAACTAACTGTAATTAAAAACTACATGCCACCTGTAAGACCAGCCATAGACCCTGAATTCGCATTAGCCCTCCTGTTATACTCTCTAGACCACCTAGAAGTGGGCCTATTCCTAGGATACCCCAAGTGTTGTATAAGAAGCTTCATAGACTATTGTAGAATGTTCTTCGACGAGAGACACAAAGGGGAACTAGAGAAAGTTAGAGATAATGGTCTAAGTGTGGTCTTAACAGCTGGCTTCATACCCTGTAGTTTAAACTGCATTAATGCGGTGAGAGCTGGGCTTTTAAGCCATTTAAAGGATATCTCAGTTATTAGACAAATTGACACTGAACTTAAAGAGAAGCTTCCTCACTCTCATCCAGCTTACCAAAGCTTCTACGAAGTATTAAGTTAGTTCAGCCTTTTTCCCTATCGCCTTACTTATTTAGAGCTATAGTGTTTTTGTGTCTTTGGTTGGGGTTTAAGCCAAACACATCAAACACTTTGATATTCCAATCTATATCATATTCTAAAGGATTTTTGGGATAAGGAATGGCGTCTTCTTCTTATACTCTAAATATTCTTGCCCAAACCTTCTCTCAAGCTCCTTCTCTTCTACCAATTTGACAAAGACCAAAATAGGTATGAATACTATAGGGGTCAATATTATTAGCATAGATGTAGTGTTAAGAAGAATAGCGAGACCTGTGTAGAAGATGATTGTACCTAACGCCATTGGGTTCCTACAATATTTGTAAGGACCAGAGATTACTAGCTTCTGTGTTGGAACTATTGGGAATGGTGTACCCTTCCCAATTCTATATTGAACATAAACTGACCATAAAGCAACAGACCAACCAATTGTAATGAAGCTAAGTCCAATAACGAGGTTAGCTGGCTCTGGTAATGCCTTTGAGAATCCGAGCCAAGAATCCAATGTATAGCCTCCAAGGATTAGTATTAAAGGTAAGAAAAGTACAAAAATTATCACTCCAAAAAATATAGCCCAAAGCCTTTGTGCTTTTGACCTTTTCTCTCTAGACCATTTAACGAACTTTCCCACCAAATCTGTGGTTAATAGCTCAATCATTTTTGAGCTATATGAACAATAATTAGTTATTTAAAAGCACCTTAACCCTTATATAACGAAAGGATTTTATATTTAGGCGTAAAGGTGGGTAAGCATGCCAGCAAAGCCGCATTTGAATATTGTAATCTGTGGGCACATCGACCATGGGAAATCGACCTCTATGGGTCATTTTCTCTACGACCTTGGCACGGTTGATGCACGCGCAATAGAGGAGTATGCAAAAGAGTCTGAGAAGGCTGGTAGGGGAGATACCTTCAAGTTCGCTTGGGTTTTAGATAAATTGAAGGATGAACGTGAGAGAGGAATCACCATTGATCTCGCTTTCCAGAAGTTTGAAACGGACAAATATTTCTTCACACTCATAGATGCACCAGGTCATAGGGACTTCGTCAAGAATATGATTACAGGAGCAAGTCAAGCTGATGCTGCCGTATTAGTGGTATCTGCAAAGAAAGGTGAGTATGAGGTAGGCATAGGTCCTGGGGGGCAGACCCGTGAACATGCCTTCCTTCTGAGGACATTAGGAGTAAACCAAGTAGTAGTACTCCTAAATAAGTTCGATGACTTCACTGTTAACTATAACAAGGAGAGGTATGAAGAGGTCAAGGCAGGAGTGGAGAAGCTTCTCAAGACAGTAGGTTACGATGTGAAGAAGATTCAATTTATACCAGCCTCGGGCTGGACTGGTGAAAATCTTATCAAAAAATCAGAAAAGATGACATGGTATATCGGTCCTACATTATACGAAGCTCTTGATCAATTGGTCGAGCCTTCAAAGCCTATCGATAAGCCTCTTCGCATCCCTATTCAGGATGTCTATTCCATCACAGGCGTAGGTACAGTTCCAGTAGGAAGAGTAGAGACAGGTGTAGTCAAAGTTGGAGATACAGTAGTAATAGCACCTTCTATGATAACAGCAGAAGTCAAGTCCATAGAAACACATCATGCAGGCATTCCTCAAGCCATACCTGGCGATAACATAGGCTTCAACCTAAGAGGGGTTGCCAAAAAGGATCTTAAAAGAGGAGATGTAGTTGGTCATCCTACTAGCCCGCCTACAGTAGCAAGAGAGTTCATAGCTCAGATAATAATCGTATTCCATCCAACAGCGGTAGCAGCAGGATACACTCCTGTATTGCATGCTCATACTGCTCAGGTAGCTGCTCAGATTACAGAAATGATATCAAAGATAGACCCAAGGTCTGGGCAAGTAGTAGAGGAGAAGCCTAAATCTCTCAAGACAGGAGATTCAGCCATAATCAGGATTCAGCCTGTAAGACCTCTTTGCATAGAGCTCTATAAGGATATGCCAGAGCTAGGGCGTTTCGCTCTTAGAGACATGGGCACAACTATAGCTGCAGGAGTTGTAAAAGAAATTACCCAAAAATGGACTGCAGAGAAGGTAGAAGCAAAGGCCTAACCATAGTTAAATCTAGTTATTATAAGTAAAAAGTACATGGTAGTCGTACTAGGCAAGCCTGTTGAAAGATGGAAATGCATCTGCGAACTCTACAATGCTCTATATTGCAAGGTGGAAAGAGATCACGCCAATGGACATAGAGAAAATTAGCTTGTAATATTTATGAATAAAGGTGTTATGAATGCCTCTATGAAGGCTGATAAGAGAAAGAGGGGCAAGATGTAAAGGATAAAGAACCTCAGTCCATTTTTCAACTCAGATTTTAGCTTAACATCTTTACCATCAAGTTTAAGGACTGTCTGAACGCCCATCCTTAAGCCTATGGCAACGCTCAGCAGGAAGATAGGCATCTCTATTATTCCATGTGGGAGTATTGCTGATAATATGAAAGCCAGCCCTTTCTCCTTCACAGCATCAAAAAAGATCATTCCTATCAAAAGACCATTGATAGTGACGAAGAGCAAAGGGATTATAGCAAAGAAAAAGCCAAGTAATATTGCGAATAAGCTTTTTATGGAATTGTTCAGAAATACAAAGAGCATTAAGGTGAAGGGGTCTAGTTCTACAGCCCATTGGAATGAACCTTCAAGCTCACCAAGGATGCTCAATTGAAGATACTCTGCGATTAAGTATCCTATTATTGTGGAAAAGATGAAGAGGATTGAACCTACAATCATGTAATACTTGAGCTTGTAGAGATAATGCTTGGTATCATTAATTGCCATATTATTATAACTCTAAAACTAATATTTATGCAATATTTTTGTAAAGAATGAGATCAATAAATCCTACCAAGGATAAGCCTTAAAAGATGGCTTATTGAAAGATTTTATGCTATGCCTCAATTCGCTAGGATAAAGCTCACAAGTACAAATCTAAGCAACTTGGAGCAAGTCTGTAAGGAGATAAAAGAGATTACTGATAAGACTGGTATAAAGGTTAGGGGACCTCTTCCTCTACCAACAAAAAGGCTTAAAGTAGTAACAAGAAAAGCGCCCAGTGGTCAAGGTACTCATACATTCGATAAATGGGAGATGAGAATTCATCGAAGGCTTATAGACTTAGATGCTGATGATAGGACTATGCGCCAACTAATGAGGCTAAGAGTTCCTGATGATGTCTTCATAGAAGTAAATCTATCAACTAAATGAATATGATGAGTTATGGAGAATTTATCAAGCAAGGTATTAGTAAAGGGAGAATGTCTTTTTATTTTTAATTAATCCTAGAATATTTCCAATAAGATAAGCTTTATTAATAAACTTATACAATCTATGCCGAAATAAAATGAAGAAAATCATAGGAACTATTACTATAGCAATGCTCCTAATGATGCCATTTCTTCTCATGATACCAATATCAGTAATTGCACAGCCCACTATGAAGTTATCAGATGCAGTAGGTGGAGGTACTGGCGGTACATTTTACCTAAATCCAAGTATTCTGTATACTGGAGGAGTTACAATATCTGGAGATACTAGAATATATGGTCAAGGTGCAATGATAGATTTAGAGGAAGAAAGCATAACAGTTACAGATGCATACTTGTATATTGAGAGATGTGTTCTCACGAATGGTACTGATGGTGGTACAGACTATTATGGTGCTCTTGAGTTCTATGATGATGCAAGTGGATTCGTATACAATAACATAATAGTTGACAGCGATTATGATGGCATACACATAGAGGACTGTGATAAGTATGAGATAATAATAAAGGAGAACTCTATACTTTACAGCTCTTATGCAGGCATATACTTCGAAGACTCAACAGACATAACCATACTTGAGAATATAATAAAGAACAATAACTATGGCATATATGGTGATAATCAGGATCTGATGTATGATGGGGATTGGCTTCCTGAAGTAAACGAACTGCACAACATATTGATAAAGGGAAACAACATAGGAGTAAGTTTCAGTGAGAACATATACCTTGAATACGTGAACGGTATATCGATAGCATCGAACCTGATATACAGCAACTTTGATGGTGATGGCATAGAGCTAGGAGACTGTCCAATAGTATCTATAACATACAACAAGATATTCTCAAACTATTACTATCAAATCTACTACTGGGGAGACGATGAGTGGCCAATTGTAGATGTTGATGGAACTGATGTAGAAGTAGAATTAAGCTTGACGATAAGCTACAATAAGATATTCGGCGCTTATTATGACGATTACGGTCTTATCTATGCTGAGTACACACAGAATGTAGTAATAACGTACAATGAGATGGGAGGGTCTTATGGATATGGCATTGAGCTATATGGATACGATGAGGACTTCTTGATGGAGCCTGTACTCATAGCATACAATACAATAGGTTATTGTGAATTAGAGCAGATATACATGGACTACGTATCAGACGTATCCATCCTATTCAACAAGATGACAGGAGGAGCATACTATGCTATAGAGATATACGGTGAAGGCTATGGTGAAGGTCTAATCATAAAGGGAAACGTCATAACTGATACCTTCGACTATGCTATGGAGATAGTTGACTTCGGTGCTCCTGTAATAATAGAATATAACACGATTCTGAGGACTGGTTATGGAATAGAGTTACATAACTGTGAGAACCCACAGATAATCTACAACACTATAATGTACTCATGGGATTGGTACTCGCTTTCACTCGCGGGTTGTGTTGATGGAGGAAGAGTAGCATACAACACTATAGCATACAATACAGGCTATGGCATTGATATATATGTTGGCTGTGAAGGCATAGTAGTTGAGTACAACAATGTAATAGGTAATAGTGTATATGGTATCGTTGTCTCTGATAGTGATGATATAACAATACAGTACAACAATATACACAACAACTACTATGATGGAATATACTGGCATGATAGCTCTGGTCTGATATCCAACAACATAATAGGACATACTGATGGCAATCTAATATCAGGACAATGGTATGGAATACTCATATCTAGTACTGAAACAACAACGATAAGTGATAACATAATAATTGGCAACTATGATGGCATATACTGCAGTAATTCAAACCCGACTATAGTAAGGAACTACATAGCAAACAATGTATATGGTATTTACCTTCTAGATATTGAGGGTGATGATCCAGACCCAACAATAGGTGGTAGCTATGATAACAGAAACTACATAATAAGGAACTATGCGGATGGTATATACATAAATGATGAGCAATCAGACCCTGTAATAAACTACAACAACATATACGGCAATGTTAATTATGGAATTAATAACTGGGCTGCAGATACAGTAATCGATGATGCAGTGAATAACTGGTGGGGTGCTATTGATGGTCCAGGAGGAGTAGGTCCTGGCTCTGGGGATGAAGTAACAGATTACGTAGACTATATACCTTGGCTAACTGCACCAATACCATGAACTAACCACTCCCTTTATTTTTTGTAGAATATTTTAATGAGGTTTTATACAGATTAGCATATCATAAAAGTCGATGTTTTCAAGAATAACTGGTGGGGAGTGCTGATGATCCTAACTCTAGACCATCAGCTGGAGACTACATACCATGGCTTACAGCACCTATACGTAAAATAATCTCCAATTCAATATATCCGTTATAATTTATAAATTTTAGCATATTGTTGTTTGTATGCTTTGAAACTTACAGATCAGCTAAAGAAGATTTTATTAGACAATAAAGAATTAAAGCCGATAAAGTTATTGATCTGATCATCTAAAGAGAAGGTTGAGTATAATGAGGATAGCCATTTTAGGAGGTACAGGAGACTTTGGCAGAGGCTTAGCATTAAGATGGGCAAGATTTCATGATATGATCATTGGTTCTAGAGATGAAAATAAAGCTAAGGCATTTGCAGAGGATTATAGGAAAGAAGCAGAAAAGCATTATAGGGATGAGATGAAGGGTAGCATAGTGGGCTATGATAACTTTCAGGCAGCAAAAATCTCTGAAATAATAGTATTCTCCGTGCCACATGAGGATTTGATAAATTTCACTCGATCTTTGAAACCTTTTATAACTAATGATAAGATCATAATATCTCCTATTGTGCCTTTGAATAGGGATGATAAGTGCTACAAATATGTACCCTATACTATAAGTGAAACATTAAAAAAATCAATTGTATATGCTTCAGCAGCAGAGGTCATCTCCTTTGAACTAGGGTCAAAGCGAATAGTCTCAACTTTTCACACTATGCCTGCGAAGAAGCTCTGTAACCTCAAGCTAAGCCTTGATTGTGATGCCCTTATGGCGAGTGATGATATTGAAGCCGTCGATAAAGTTTCAGATCTAATATCACAAATTCCCAATCTGCGCCCTATCTATGCAGGACCTTTAGATGTGTCTAGACTATTGGAAGCACTCACGGCCCTTTTGATGAATTTAAGACATTATAGCAAGATCAAAGAGCCATCGATCAAGATAGTTTGAAGAGTTTCCAAATTAGGTCATCTCATCAGAATGATAATTTTTTATAGTAAAAGCATAAAAGCACATAATCTTAACTCTCGGTAGAGCGATCAAAATGCAGAGCAAAGTTGAGTATATAACACTGGAACTCCCAAATGGTGTTACAGCAAAGTTAGATAATAATATGCTTGCTATTAAGGGACCTTTGGGCGAGTGTAGAAAGGACATCTCTAAGATAAAGGCTCAAGTCTCACATGAAGGGAATAAGATATTAATTCGACCATTAGGTAAGAAGAGGTCTGATGTCAGCGTTGCCAATACTGCTAGATCGATCATAAGGAATATGATCAGAGGCGTGACAAAAGTTTTCACTTATAAACTCAAAGTAGTATTTGCACACTTCCCAGTTTCTGTCAAAGTGAAGGGTAAAGAAGTAATAATCGAGAACTTCTATGGAGAAAGGTCTCCACGCATAGCGAAGATAGTAGGTGACTGCCAAGTGACTGTTGAGGGCGATGACATCATAGTCAAAGGTATATCATTAGAGGATGTGGGTCAAACAGCAGCCAATATAGAGCAAGTAACTGCTGTGAAAAGAAAGGATCAGAGGGTTTTTCTTGATGGAATATACATTTATGAGAAGGGGAGAGGTTAGTAAGATGGTAAAGAAAACTACTTCCAAAAAGAAAACAAAAGCAAAAAGAAAGAGTAAAGTGAATTTAAAGGAGCTCTTGAAGTTAAGAGAGAGTATAGATGATAAGCGCCCAGAATTCGTGAGGCAAGAGTCATGGAGATATAAGAGACTAAATGAGAAATGGAGAAAACCAAAGGGCATAGATAGTAAGATGCGCCTTAAGGTTAAAGGCTGGCCTAAGATAGTAAAAGTTGGCTATAGAGGACCAAAGATAGCAAGGGGGATTCATCCCTCTGGATATAGAGATATACTCGTTCATAACATAGATGAACTTAAAGGGCTTAATCCTAAGACAGACGCTGCTCGATTGGCATCAGGGTTAGGAGCTAAGAAGCGTGCTGAACTGATAGAAAAGGCAAAAGAACTGGGCATAAAAGTCTTAAACCCAAGAGGTATTAAAAAAGTTAAAGAAGTAGAAGCTTAATCAATATTAAAAATTGGCAATTAGATTGAGCTTTTAAGGCTAAAAGGTGCTATAAAGATTGAACTTAAGTAACAAAAAGGAAATGGCTGCAAAAGTCCTTAATGTAGGGGTAAACAGAGTTAGAATTGACCCTGAAAATCTCGAAAGAATAGCTGATGCCATTACGAGGGATGATATAAGAGCCCTCATCAGAGAAGGCATAATCTGGGCTGAGCCCGTTAAGGGTATATCTCGAGGTCGCATTAGAAGGAAAAGGGCTTTAAAGAAGAAGCGTGGGAGAGGTAGTGGCTCGAAGGAAGGCTCTATTGGTGCTAGATCGCCAAGAAAGAGGTTATGGGTTACAAAGGTTCGGTCTATAAGAAGCCATTTGAAGAAAGCTAGAGAGAGGGGTGATATAACAGGTGATGTGTTTGACAAGCTTTATTTACAGATTAAAGGCGGTCAGATCAGATCGATCAAGCATCTTAAAGAGCAGATAAGCTTGTTGAGCAGGAGTAGAAGGTGAAGATTATGAATGATAGCTATGCTCCAATCATACGTAGGAGGCGAGAGGGCAAGACGAATTATAGAAAGAGGAGAGCGATAATCCTAAGCCGATTGCCCTTTGTATATGCATTCATAAGTGGAAAGAATATTTTAGTTCAGATATTATCGCCTCAAAAAGAAGGCGATGTAGCTTTGGCATCAGCCCATTCAAGGGAGTTGATAAAGTTTGGATGGATGGGTTCAAGAAAGAATATCCCAGCAGCATATCTCACAGGATTATTGGCTGGGCTCAAAGCTAAAGATAAGGTAGATGAAGCTATATTATACATAGGATTAAGAAGGTTTGTGCCAAACTCACGTATCACAGCTGTAGTCAAGGGGCTATTGGATGCAGGTGTATCCATATCTATAGATCATGAGACTTTACCTTCTGAAGAAAGACTCAAAGGCAAGCATATAGCTGATTATGCTAAGTACTTACTTGAGAAGGATAAAGTCCTTTACAATGAAAGATTCTCAAGTCTTATTAGCAAAGCTCTTAAACCAGAGTCGATTCCAGAGCATTTTAAAGATGTCCGTAAGAAGATAATGGAAGGATTTGAAGTGAGGAAGGCATGAGTGAAAAAGCTATTCAATCTTGGATGCCTAGAACTAGATTAGGAAATCTTGTGGTAGAAGGGAAGATCGCTTCATTAGAAGAGATTTTTGAGAGTGGCATGAAGATAAAGGAGCCGGAGATAGTCAAGAAACTTCTACCAGATTTAAAGACTGCTCTAATTGGGGCAGGGATAGTTCAAAAGCAGACAGATGCAGGCGAGCTAACTAGGTTTAAAGCAGTAATGGCTTTAGGGAATGAAAAGGGTTGGTTCGGTGTTGGCAAAGGAAAAGCCAGTCAGATGAGGTTAGCCATAGATAAGGCAACAAATAGTGCTCTATTGAGCATAATTCCTGTAAAACTTGGCTGTGGTAGTTGGGAATGCAGGTGTATGACCCCTCATTCGATCCCGTTTAAGGCTATAGGCAAGTGTGGCAGTGTAAGAATAGTGATAATCCCAGGTCCAAGGGGGCTTGGGCTTGTGGCTGGAGAAAAAGTAAGGAATTTGATATCTTTAGCTGGAATTAAAGATGCTTGGACAAGGACTTATGGTTCCACTAGCACTGTATCTTCAATAGCATACGCAGTGTACGATGCTTTAAAGAAAATCCATGGTCTTAGCATGGTGCAGAGGTGAAACCTTGGTTAATAACCTTCTTGTTGTAAGACTTCGTGGTACTATAAATGTTCGAGAGCCTGTAAAAAGGAATCTTGAGCAACTTCATCTGACAAAAAGATTTAGGGCAACCATAATCCCAGATACTCCTGACTATAGAGGCATGCTTATAGCTGCTAAAGATCATGTTGCATGGTGCCCTATAAATTCCTCTTTCATTTCAAAATTGATTAAAGGGAGAGGTCGAAAGGAAGGATGGAAGCCTTTAAGATTAAAGGAGATTAAAGAGATGAATTTTAAGAGCTTTAGTGATCTGGCAAAATCCTTAGAGAAAGGAGAGATTGTTTTAAAAGAGGTTAAGGGAATGAAACCTTTTTTCGCTTTATCGCCACCAAGAGGAGGCTTTAAGCGCTCAACTAGGCGTATGTATGCTCAAGGAGGAATCTTGGGTGAGAATCCTGAACTCATCTCTATCGTTGAAAAGATGATCTAGCCTTCATATGATAATCTTTTAATTTATTATCAGTTTAAAATAGGTGCTGAAGATGCCCACTCGGTTGAGAAAAACTAGGAAATTAAGAGGGTCGAGGACTGTTGGCTATGGACAAATAGGCCAGCATAGAAAGAGCGGTAGCAGGGGAGGAAAAGGCAAAGCTGGTCTTCATAAGCATAAATGGAGCTGGACTGTCAAGTATGCACCAAATCACTTTGGAAGAGATAGCTTTAAGCCACCCAATAGAGCCATAGTCAAAAGATGGATAAATATTGGTCGATTGAATGAAATATATGATGAGCTATTAAAGAGTGATAAGATTGAGAAAAAGGATGATAAAGTCTTGATAGACCTTATTGATTTAGGCTATGATAAGCTTCTTGGAGATGGCGAGATTGAACACCCTTACTATGTTATAGCCAGATCCTTCACAAAAAGTGCAAAGGATAAAATAGAAAAGGCTGGAGGAGTATTAGAAATAAGGTAAAGAAGATGAGCAGTCTCTCTGGTTTTCTAAAAAGTATCTCAATAATATTACCTGAAGTTCCTAAACCTCAAAGGAAATTGTCTTTAACGATGAGGTTAATCTGGACAGCTTTAGTCTTAGCTATCTACTTTGTCATGTCTGAGATTCCATTGTATGGAGTTGGAAAACCAGGTACAGACCCTTTGGCTTACTCAAGAATAATCTTTGCATCCAGTCAAGGCACTCTAATGGAGCTTGGTATAGGTCCTATAGTCACAGCAGGCTTGATCACACAACTCCTTAGAGGAGCAAATATAATAAAGCTGGATTTTAAAAAGCCTGAGGATAGGGCTCTATTCACATCTGCTACTAAGCTCTTGACTATGATTGTCATACTTATAGAAGCTCTTGGTTACACGATAGGAGGCGTCTATGGTAGAAATCTATCTTTTATGGCAATGAGCATAATAGTGATACAACTTTTCAGTGCTAGTGTTATGGTGATGCTCTTTGATGAACTCGTTCAGAAGGGTTGGGGTATTGGTAGCGGTATAAGCTTGTTCATAATGGCAGGCGTAGCCCAGCAAATAGTATGGTATCTCTTCAACCCTTTAGAAAATTTTGGCTTCTTTCCCTTTCTCATAGATGCTTTGTTTAGAGGATCATTTTATGAAGTTATATTAAGACCTGGAGCCCTTCCAAGCTTGATAGGATTTATCATGACGATAGCTGTAATCCTCCTATTAATTTATGCTGAAGGAGTAAGGGTTGAAGTCCCTATAACATCATCGAAGTACAAAGGATTCTCTGGAGTTTATCCTATTAAGCTACTTTATGTATCAGTAGTTCCAGTAATATTAGTTTCAGTGCTACTGACAGATATAATATTCTTTTCACAGTTCATCTGGTCTAACTATAATGTAGGCAATACAAACCCATGGCTCAACTGGATAGGGACAGGAACTTATGATCCATTGACAGGCGATATAGTCTATCCAACAGGCGGTTTGGTTTATTATATGAATCCACCACATAGCTTGAATGTAGCTATGGCAGATCCTTTAAGGGCTATTTCTTACGTATTTTTCATGGTCACTTTATGTGTTATCTTCTCTAAGCTCTGGGTCGAGATAGGAGGATTAGCACCCAAAGAAGTAGCCAAAAGCCTGATGGATGCAGATGTTCAAGTGCCAGGCTTCAGAAAGGCAGAAGCATCGATAGGAACAGTTCTGGCTAAGTATATACCACCTATCACTATATTAGGCGGTATCATCATAGGTCTCCTTGCATCTCTATCAGATCTTTTAGGCGTCTTCGGCTCTGGAACAGGAATACTTTTGATGATAGGCATAATCATGCAGTATTATCAAATACTAGTAAGAGAGCAATTTGAGGAAATGCTACCAAGGCTTGCTGGAATTTTAGGAAGAAGGTAACTAAGAAAAACATTTTAACTTAGCAAAAATTTCACTTAATTGCTTCTATAAGGTGTTGTCTTTGGTAAGCACTAAGAGGATCATAATAGTTGGCATTCCAGGAGTTGGTAAGACTACAGTTGTCAATAAAGTAGTAGAAATGATAAAGAAAAAGAACTTTGCTGTAGAGTCTGTAGTGTTTGGCACAGTTATGTTCGAGGAAGCAAAAAAGCTTTGTATCAAGCATAGAGATGAGATGAGGAAGTTGCCAGTAGATGAGCAAAGAAAGCTTCAGATAGAAGCTGCTAATAGCATAGCAAGGATGGAAGCAGATTTTTTAATCGTAGACACTCACCTTTTAATCAATACAAAAGAGGGATATTGGCCTGGTCTTCCCCTTGAAGTCTTGAAAGCTTTGTCGCCTAGCAATATTGTTCTGATAGAGGCTTTACCCCTAGAGATAATCTCAAGGCGCATGAGAGACTCTGAAAGGTATAGAGACTTTGCTGATGAGATAGAGATTGCTAAAGAGATAGAGATTGCGAGAAGTATGCTGAGTACTATAGGAGTAATAACTGGAGCCCCTATACTTATGGTCATGAATAGAGAGAATCATATAGAAGATGTTACCAACCAAATCTTGAGAGCCCTTGGGGTGATTTAAATGACAGAAATTATCCTGATGTATACTTTTTTAGTAGCATTGACTGCCATAATCTTGAATATAATCTCTAATGTAGCTACTCGTTTATTGACAGATGTGGGAAGAGCAAGAAGAATTCGTGCCGAGGTTAGAGCCTTCAGAAAAGAACTGAGGCAAGCTATGCTTGCTAAAGATAAGGCTAAGGAGGAAAAGCTGAGAAAAAAGGAAAAGCAGATGATGAAGTTGGAGATGAAGGTAAGTACGGAAAGAATGAAACCTATGCTCCTCTTCTGGATTCCATTCATAATCATCTATTATCTTCTTGCTAGCTTCATTGGTGGGTATAATACTATCGTTGCTATATCGCCTATGCCATTACCTATAATAGGTACAGAGATCGGACTAATCTGGTGGTATTTGATATCATCTTTAGCCTTTAGTGCTATAATAACAAAGCTTCTCGGTACTAGCCTAGATTGATCAAAGTGAATCAGATGAGAGTTAAAAAAGAAGGTAAAAATATCGTAATATGCATTTCAGGGATGGCAGGTACTGGAAAGAGCACTTTAGCCAAGAGAATAGCTGAAAGATACGGTCTAAATTACTTTTCAGGTGGGGATGCTTTAAAGCAGTTAGCCATGGAAAAAGGATTTGAACCAAAAGGTGATGGATGGTGGGAGAGCAAGGAAGGTTTAAAATTTCTAGAAGAGAGGGAGAAAGATAAAAGATCCGATGAAAAGGTTGATAATAAATTACTCATGATGGCAAACAAAGGTAACGTTGTACTTGACAGCTGGACTATGCCATGGCTCTTTAAGAAAGAGGCATTCAAGATCTGGTTAAAAGCCTCTTTAGAGGTTAGGGCTGAGAGGGCTGCAAAAAGGGATTCAATAGAAGCTGAAATCATCATAAAAATCATCAAAGAGAAGGATGAGAGGACTAGATCGATATATAAGAGCCTTTATGGATTCGATTTTGGTGGAGATTTCTCTCCCTTCGATCTTATATTGAATACAGATAAGTTCAATCCTGATGAAGTCCATGACATAGTCTCTAAAGCTATTGATATTTACATAAAAAATCGTATAAAGAAAAAATAGGTAACACAAAGAGTTTTTAGTTTAGTTTAACAATTAAATCAGGGGATGAACTCTTGCAAGGTTTGATAACTATAGATGAAGATTTAACGAATGAGAGTTATGGTCATTATCCTTACAAACGCCCCATAGAGGCTCTTTTAGATTATGGAATCATTCTTCTTGACAAGCCTTCAGGACCTACTAGCCATGAAGTCGTATCATGGGTGCGCAAGATGTTAGAAGTGGATAAAGCAGGGCATAGTGGTACTCTTGATCCTCCTGTGACAGGTCTACTCCCTGTAGGGTTAGGAGAAGGGACGAAAGCCTTATCACTACTTTTACTTGGACCTAAAGAGTATTATGCTGTTGCAAGAATTCATGATCCTGTTAGTGAAACTAAGCTAAAAAAGGTCCTATCTGAATTCACTGGAGAAATCTATCAACGCCCCCCTCAAAGATCCTCTGTTAAGAGGACTATAAGGACTCGTGAGATCTATAATCTAGAATTGGTCGAGCAGATCGGTAAGCTGATCCTTTTAAGAGTTCTTTGCCAAGCTGGGACCTATGTGAGAAAGCTCATCTACGATATGGGGGAAGTTCTAGGACCTGGTGCTACTATGATAGAGTTAAGAAGGACTAGAGTTAGCGATCTAAGCGAATTAGATGGATTAGTCAGGCTTCATGATCTATTAGAAGCTGTTTATGAATGGAAGGAGGAAGGAAGAGAGGATAAGATTAGGCAGTTGATAAAGCCTATAGAGTTTGCAACATCTTCACTTAAAGCTGTTGTAATTCGTGACTCAGCCGTCGATGCCATATGCCATGGAGCAAAGTTAGCAGTACCTGGAATATTGCAGCTATCTCCTGATATTGTAAAAGGAGAAATCGTTTGCATTTACACTTTGAAAAAAGAGCTAGTAGCTATAGGAGAAGCTTTGATGTCAACAAAAGAGATAGAGGATGCAAGCAAAGGCATAGCTTTTTCAACAAAGCGTGTAATAATGAAGGCTGGGACGTATCCTAAATTATGGCACTCTAAAAAGTCATCGAATCTTAATGAATCAGTGAGCCAATGAGCTAGATGAAGATCAAGTTAATATCTCCTACATTCGGTGGCACGTCAGGTGTTGGTAGACATGTTGAATCTCTCTCAGAGAAATTAATGGAAAGAGGGCATGAGGTTCTCATAGTTTCTGCCAAAAATACACCATACATTCCCGTAAAGAACCTAAAAAATATTAGCTGGGCATTATTTGCATGCTTAAATAGAGAAAGGGCTGATGTTATCCATGCCCATAATTTGCCCAGCATGATCCCAGCAAAGACCATGAGAGGGAAAAAGGTCCTTTCCATTCACGGTCATTATTCATCACAAATCGAGTTATTACATGGCAAAGCCTTAGGGAGGATTATGAGTTTGTATGAAAAGAAAGCCTTAAACTGGGCTGATAACATCACATGTATAAGCAAAGATACCACGAATATTTACCACAAGATGGGCTTTAAAGTTGAATATGTACCAAATGCTATAGATACAGCTAGAATTGAAGATTTATGTAAAAATGTTGAGCACAAAAAAAGAAGATTAATTTATGTTGGAAGGAAGACAAAAGAGAAGGGATACGATACTCTAGTAAAAGCCTTTAAATTATTATCCCCTAATTATGAGCTAATAACAGTTCATAGTAAACCTTGGATCGAGGCTATAAAGCTCATAGCTTCCTCAGAATTACTAGTTTTACCTAGTTTAATGGAAGGATTACCTACAGTTATTCTAGAAGCCTTTACATCTGGAACAGCTGTCATAGCATCCAATGTAGGAGGAGTCCCAGAGTTGATCGAAGATGGAGTAAATGGTTTTTTATTTAAGCCTGGGGATCATGTTAAGCTTGCAAGTTTGATAGAGCAAGTTTCAAAAGATGAAAATCTTCGTGAATCAATAACCAATAAAGCCAGGAAGAGAGTGAAGAGAGAATACGATTGGGAGCTAGTTATTGATAAGTACTTACAGATATATGAAGGATGCTTGAATAAGAATTGAAATTTAATAATCAATATCTGCCCATGAACTATCCATTCGTCTCCATCGTGATCTTAAACTATAATGGAAGGTCTATCCTTGGTAAAGATTTTGATAGATACCTTCGATCAGTTTTACAGACAGATTATCCTAAATTTGAGTTAGTATTCGTGGACAATGGCTCGAAAGATGATAGCCTTTACCATGTTGCCAGCAAATATCATGATTCCAGGTTAAGAGTCATTAATATTGGGAGAAACCTAGGCTTCGCCCAAGGCAATAATGTAGGGATAGCCAATGCCAACGAGAAGGCTGAATACATAGTCTTACTCAATAATGATGTAGAGGTTCAACCCTCTTGGCTCAAAGAGCTTATAGAGAAGATGGATCAATCTATAGCCATAGCCCAACCAAAAATTCTAAGGGATAGCGACAGATCCATCATAGACTCGACAGGAGGCTTCATCAATAGAATGGGCAGAGCATATGATAGAGGCTCAGGCAAAAAGGACTTTGGTCAATATGATGTAAAGAATGAGGTTTTCTATGCAAAGGGTGCAGCCATAGCTATGAGGAAGAGTATCATTGATGAGACTGGATTACTTGACAAAGACTACTTCATATATTATGAGGAAACCGATCTATGCTGGAGAGCCCATCTTAAAGGGTATAGAGTAGTCTTCATTCCATCATCCATAGTTTATCATAAAAGCAGTGCGACGATGGGAGAGCAGGTTGATGTGAGGATTCTTTTTATAAGAAGGAGAAACCAGATTGCTACATTAATAAAGAATTATGAGTTGGGCAATTTAGCTAAGTATCTTTCCCTTTTTCTTGCAAAATCTATTCTATATTCAATTCAGCTTGTCTTTAGCAAGAGAATTAGGCTTGCCTATTCCATCTGGAGAGCCATTTGGTGGAACATTAAAAAGACGTTGAGAAAGCGGGCAAAGTTTCAATTTATAATAAGAAATGTACCCGATGAATCTATATTGAGTAAAATGCTCACCATAAGAGAATATGACTCCATAAGATAATTTAACTATTTTTTCCTTTTTATCATATAATATAAAAGCCCATAAATCATTCCTAAAGTCCTTGCCATTCTATAGAGAGCTATTACAGGAAAGCCTATAATTTTTCCCCAACTTCTCATCCTAATTGAATATAAGATATAGCCTAACAAAAAGAGCATGAAGAAAGGTAGAGGGGTAATGAGTATTAAGGGAATCGATATCATCAGACTTGACCAATATGCAAGTCCTCTAACCTCTTTCTTCCAAAGTTTATTCTTTATCATATTCCTTACCTCAGATTTCCCCATCTTCATAATAACGAACTTAAGATACGATGATGTCTTAACATCTTTATCGTGGAGAAGAGCCACTGAAGTATCATACATTATCTTATAGCCCATCGAAGTTGCACGACGAGTATAGTTCAAATCCTCGATCCATGGAATCTCTTCATCGAAGAATCCAACCTTAGAAACTAGGGAGAGTTTTATCATCGTTGCACCCATGCCTACTGTTACTACAGATATTGGACCTTTTCCAACAATAGGTGGTCCTAAAGCACCCTTACCATACTTCATACGCACTCTTATAAACAGATTATCCCTTTCAATTGGAGCGTAATAAGGTAAAGAACTTATGAATACATCCTCTCCAAGATTGAATAACTCAAGAAGTCTTTTTACGGAATCTTGAGTTATAATCACATCAGAATCTACGAACATTAAGTAATCACAACCTTTCTCTAAGGCAAGGTTCAAGCAGATATTCCTGAGGCAAGGGACGTTGCCTGGCTCACATAGATGTTTTATCTCTAAATACTTCTGCCCTTCACTCATCAACCATTTATCGACCAAATCTGAGGATCCATTTTTTGACATATTGTCTATGAAGATTAGGCAGATCCTTTTCTTTTGATAATCGATAGCCCCTATAGCCTCTAATACCTTATTTAGAACGCCTCTACCTGCATGGTAAAGCATTGCTATTGCTATCTTGGGCTCTTCACTGATGCGCGTTCACCTCAACTTTGAATATTGCTTAAATCTACTCTTTAATATATATAAATATACCAAATTTGAATCAAAAGGAGGATTATAGGAATGAAGGCAAAAGGTATAGAGAAGGTTCTTATAACTGGTGGTGCAGGTTTCATAGGCTCACATACTGTTGATCTTCTTGTCGAAAAAGGATACTATGTAAAAGTGCTTGATAACCTTGAGCCTCAAGTCCATGGAGATAAAGGCATTCCAGAATATCTTAACAAAAACATAGATTTCATAAAAGGAGATGTTCGAGACAAAGAATTGATGAAAGATATTCTTCAAGATGTAGACGCCGTAATTCATTTGGCTGCTATGGTAGGAGTGACTCAATCCATGTATCAGATAGAGCATTATATCGATGTTAATACAAAGGGGACAAGCGTCTTACTCGACTTGATAGCAAATGGGAGGCATAACTTGAAGAAGATAGTTGTAGCATCTTCTATGAGCATATATGGAGAGGGAAGGTACCACTGCCAGAGATGCAAAATAGATTTTTATCCATCTTTGCGTGATGAAGAGCAACTAAAAAAAGGAATCTGGGACCATTTATGCCCTAATTGCCACTCTTTTCTAGTGCCCTTACCGACAGATGAGAACAAACCTTCTGCACCTATGTCAATTTATGCTATGTCAAAAAGGCATCAAGAAGAAATGTGCTTATTGATTGGGAGAACTTATGGAATTCCTACAGTTGCTTTACGCTATTTCAACGTTTATGGCTCTCGCCAATCTCTCTCAAACCCATACACAGGTGCTTGCGCTATATTTTCAAGCCGAATAATGATGAATAAGCCACCGATAATCTTTGAGGATGGTCATCAAGTAAGAGACTTCATTCATGTGAAGGATGTTGCTATGGCTAACCTTAAAGCCCTTGTGAAAAATAGAGCAAATTATTCAGCTATAAACATAGGTACAGGAATGCCTGCATCTATTCTTAAACTTGCAGAGATTCTGATAGAAATTTATAATTCAAATCTAAAGCCAAGAATAATAGGATTATATCGTGTAGGCGATATACGCCACTGCTTTGCAGAAACTAAAAAGGCTGAAGAGCTTTTGGACTTTACACCTAATATAGGATTAAAAGAAGGCTTGATAGAACTTTCAAGCTGGGTTAGGACTCAAAGATTAACCATAGACATATTCGACAAGGCTCTGAAGGAGCTAAAGGAAAAGCATCTTTTATCATCAAGTTAAATGGAGAGTTCATTATTCAAGAAAACCCATTCGAATACTATTTACACTCCTGATTATTATGCCACAGTTTCATGAATATTTAAATCTGGATTAAAAAAGGTTTTTAGCAGATTAATTTTAAAGCATTAAGGAAAATTATGTTGGGTATGGAAGTCGAGCTTGTCCTATCTAGGCACCCGATATGGCAAAGCCTTATAGAGTATCCTCCTGATGGTATAAGATATAAAATACGCTCAGGGAGATTTGCAAAGATTTACTATAGATTGAATAACATATTTCCATTATCTAATCGTTTAGTTCACTTTTGCAATGGTGCAAAGCCCCTAAAGAAAAGACCATGGGTTGTAGATTGTGAATCAGTAAAGGTCTTCTTTAAAAGCTATGAAGATTTGCAAAATCCAAAAGAAGTAAGAAGGGTGGAGAGGCTTTTAAAATCTGATGCTTGCCGTAAAATAATCCCTTTAAGCTATGCATCTAAAAGAACCTTACAAAGATACCTAGATATGCCAGAGGATAAGATCGAGGTAGTATATCCAGCAGTTCCTACAGTAGCCCATAAGAGAGATTATACAAAAAGAAAGGGATTGAACTTATTGTTTATTGGTGGTGCCTTTGAAGCAAAAGGTGGGAGAGAAGTTATTGAGGCTTTTAAGATTTTGAGCAAGAACTATCCTGACTTATCTTTGATCGTTAGAGGACCTGTGAAGGAAGAGTATTTGCGTGATGGTGTGAAGAACTTGACAATTCTAGGTCGTGTGCCTAGAGATGAGCTCTTTAAGATTTATTATCCAAATGCTGACATCTTCCTCTTGCCTACGTATATGGATACAGTAGGTTATGTTCTATTAGAGGCTATGACTTTCGGTATCCCTATTATAGCTACAAAGCATTTTGCCATCCCTGAGCTCGTTAAAGATGCAGGATTATTGATAGATCCACCAACTACTCTTTGGAAGAATGATGGGAGCTACAACTATGAATTCTCAAAAGAATTGTCTGGAAACTTTCCTCAAACTGTTAATGCTTTAGTAGATGCTACTATTAGCTTGATAGATGATGAAGATTTGAGGAGAAAGCTTGGAGATAGAGGTAAAAGAATAGTTGAGAATGGTAATGCCTCAATAAAATTGAGAAATGAGAAATTAAAGAAGATATATGAGGATGCCATTAGTTAGGAGAAGATTTTGTTGGCTCATGTAGAAATAAATGTATGGTGTTATTGATTGCATGTTGACATAGTTATACTCTCTTTAGATAAGTTCGATTTTACCAAGCAGTGCATAGAATCTGTTAAAGAGCATACGACTTTTCCTCATCATATAATCGTCGTTGACAACGGTAGTTCTCAAGAGACTGTAGATAAGCTAAGGGGGATCGATGGTATAAAACTGATTCTAAATGGTGTGAATAAAGGGTGTGCTGGCGGGCGGAACATAGGCAGTGAGGCATGTAATGGTGAGTATGTTGTTCATCTTGACAACGATGCAAAAGTAACAAAAGGATGGCTTGAGGAGATGATAAAGATGGCAGAGTCGGACGATAAAGTAGGCATAGTAGGTTGTAAGTTACTCTATCCTGATGGAACAATTCAACATGCTGGAGTTGTCTTTAAAGGATTATTACCTTTCCATATAGGGGTTAGATTACCAAAAGAATTCTACTCCGAACCTAGGGAATGTAAAGCAGTAACATTTGCATGTGCTCTGATAAAGAGAGAAGTGTTCGATAATGGCGTTTGGTTTGATGAGAGATACTACCCTTTCTTATTTGAAGATATGGATTATTGCTTTCAGGCATTAGAGAAAGGTTGGAAGATAATGTATTGCCCTGATGCTATAGTCTATCACTATGAACACGCAACGTTCAAGAATGGAAGACTTGGAAGAGTATATCCCAGAAACAGAAACGTGATGCAATATTTAAACAAAATCTTTTAAAATTTCAGCAAAAATGGAAAGATAGGAATCCAATAAGACCTAAAGCAACAATCCCTAGAATCGCCTATAATATCTACAATGTATATCTCTCCTTTATCGATAAGATGAAAATGCCTCGTTTAATCACTTTATCTTTCTTCTTTAGGTTTTACTATCATCTTAAATTAAAACCATTGAAAAGAATCTTCAATCATTTACCAATAACGTTCACAGCCCCAGTACGTATTAGATGGAATCAATGGATCGAAAGGAGATATAGAGAGCAATTGAGAAAGTTAGGTAAACAATCTAGCAATTAAGAAAACATCTCCTTCAGGTGGTGTAGTACTGTATCACTAAGCTAAAATGACGTCGGGTCTATTGTTTTTAAAAGCTTTTCATATATTCTTACTAGCTGTATGCTGAGTTTTTTGATGTCAAAGTGAGTTTCAACGAGTTTCCTTCCTTCGTGACCCATTTCAGGCCAGATTTCAGGATGTTCGATTAGATACTCTAACTTCTCAGTCAAAGCGTTTACATCTCTCTCAGGAACCAGAAAACCAGACTTACCATTCAGAACACTTTCAGGAAGTCCATCATGTAAGGTAGCGACAACTGGAAGACCCTGTGCTTGAGCCTCTTGAAGAACGACTGGAAGACCTTCTTGATCTCCATCTTTTGCAGTTATACTAGCAAGTACAAATAGATGGGCCTCATCTATCAATTGTCGGACAATGACGCTGTTTTGTGCTCCAAGAAGAAATACCTTATCCTTAACTCCTAATTCCCTAATCAAGTTCTCCAGCTGAGATCGAAGAGGACCTTCCCCAACAATCTTGTAAATCAGGCGTGGATATTTTTTGGCTAACTGAGCTACCGCTTTAATTGAATATTCTAGGCCTTTTTTCTCGACTAAGCGAGCGACGGTAAGGAGTTTAATAGTTTCATCACTTTTTAATGTTCTATCCCTATAGGGGAAATCTTGGAGATCTAACCCTATGTAAAGCCTGACAACTTTAGATGAGGGGCATCTCAGTTTTAAAAGACGATGAGCCATATAATCGCTGACTGCTATCACACAGTCTGATTTCTCGAAAAGATTCTTGTAAATGTTCATACCGCAAGCTTTCACCCATGCTGAAAAATCATATCCATAAAAAGTTACCACATACCTACTTTTTGGGAAAATTGCTTTGAGAAACAAAAAAATCTTTCCTGTAGGCCCAAAGTGGCAATGGATCACATCGTACTTGTGAGTAAGAAAAGGTTTTAACATGTAAAATTTTAATATCGTACTATGATAATCTCTCCATGTATTCTTAGCTTCCAAAATCACCTTAGGTTTTCTGAATATAGATTCAATCACATATGGTACGAGTTTTAACGCACGATGCACTTTATTCTGAGGAATATTGAAATATTGAGTTCGAGTGAGCAGATCGTACTCTTTTATCTCAGGGTGTACAATTCCATCTCCTTTTGATAACGCGTAGATATCCACTTTATGACCTAGATCTATAAGTCCAGTTATCTGACGTATGATGAAAGTCTCAGAGACAACCGGAAAGCATCCAAGAATAAATGCGATCTTCATCACACTAATTACCTCTTAAAAAACATATTTTGACAATCAAAATAGAAGTAAGAATATACCTTAAGAGCAGATTCTTAGGATTTCTTTTTGAAAAGACTATGTTTAGCATTTTCTTTGGGTAGTACTTCATACTGCTCAAGCTAATCTCCAGACCTATTATTCACTATCCAAATAGATTTAAAAATTCTGTTGGGGTTGATTTAGAAATTCTTTAATAGAGTAAAAACAGAATAAGAGAGATTAGATCTTAGTGGTTAGATGAAAAGCTCTCAAGGAAACAAAGTTTCTGTCATAATACCAACAAGGTTGGGGCAAAGAAGATTAGTTACTCTAGACTCCCTTAAAGGTATAGATGGCATAGAAATTATCATAGAGCATGATCAGAAGGGGCTAGATATCTCAAGAACTAGAAACAGAGGGGCAAGAAAAGCCAGTGGAGATAAGCTTGTCTTCATGGATGATGATATATCATTTACAAAAGATTTCTTTGAGAAGTTCGTTGATGCAATAAAGCCCAATACAATGGTCGGATTATCTGTAGGCAGTGAAAGATGGGTAGCATCAAGAGCCATGGGTTTTATGAAGGATGACTTTTGGAGATTAAGAGGTTTTTTTGAGCGTTTTGGATACAGAGCCATGGATGTAGAACTCTCCTTTAGGGCTCAAGAGTTTGGGATCAAGATCATAACTTTTCCTATCAATTCCGTCGTGCATTATGAAAATCCTGCAACTGAAAGCACTATCAAGAAGACGCTTTTGCAAGACTCTCATTGCATCTTCGTTGATTTACGCTATCATGTTAGGCCCATATCGGATTGGTTCAAGCGCAAACACTTAATCCGCATTGCATTAAGATTCTTATTTTTGATTTACTGGTTAATCTACTTGGAAGTTGCCCATAATAGATGAGAAAAATTTGACGAATAATCAAACACCTAAAAGTTCTAACCAAGCTCCAAGAGCTCTCAACATCAATCTCCAAACTTCTATAAAACCTAGTTTTATCTGTGCTTTACATGTAATGTCTTTATTGAGCCTTTTATGCTTGTAGAAGTAGTATGAAGCAAAGGGAAAGATAGCTGTAGGGAAGATAATACATAAAGATGCAAGCTTTAATCTTAATGGGAATATCTTTATAGGATATCCTTTACGTCTGCAATGAACCCTAGATCTGCCATATTTTATGTTCATCTTTCTGAACCTGTTTGGTGTTTCTAAATGCTTTGAAAAGTTGTTAACATATGCCAAATTATAATTTGATGATAGCAACCTGTAGCTTATAGTCCAATCCTCTAAAGCCAGTTTCATATCACGATCAAAGCCTCCTACTTTCTCCAAAGCCTCTCGCCTAAACATAGTTACAGCAGTGTGAAGGGACTCTGATTCATAATCTGGGTATGAAGATGCATTCTTATGCAGAGTTATAGACAGATTGCGCATCATCCATAAGCTCATAGTATCCTTGCCATGACAGATAGGCTCAAGCTTTCCCGCCAAAGCACCTAAAGCCCTATCCTTCTCCATGATATTCATGGCAATTTGAATGAAATCTTCTTTGATCACAACATCAGAATCAACGAATAATGCATAATCACTTGAAGAAGCTCTCCATCCTATATCTCTTGCATAGCCCAAGCCCTTTCCCTCATCACTTATTATTAAACTGACTTGAAAATCTCTTGCAATCTCTAAAGTATTATCAGTTGAGCCTCCATCAACTATTATAACTTCTCTAGGCTTGAATTTACTTCTAATTATAGCATTTAAGCAGACATCTAATGTCCTAGCAGAGTTCTTGGTCAAGATGATTATAGATACTGATGGGTATGCTTTCAACATAAATGACTTTATATTTGCTGATCTTATTCTTTACTTAAAGTGCTCTACTCGAGGCCTTTCCCTTTCTTTTTCGTCTTTCTCAGTAACTTTCTGGTCGAACTCAAGAAAATCTATAGCGAACTGCCTCAGCTTATCGAAGAAGGTCCTAAGCTCCTCTTCATCAAATTTGCTCATCTTTATAGGGTTTGATAACCATTGCATCCACCCGTTAACGCTTTGATTTATTGCTAAGAGAGATTGAATGCAACCCTCTACGTATCCAAGGCGATCCTTTGGTGTCATAGCCTCTATCGATTTTCTACGCTCTCTAACGATTGCTGTCCAACTTTGGTCTGCCATACTTTCAAATTCATCCTCCCAACTTATAATACTATCGCTTAAAATATTTTGATGTACCATGATGATATAAATAAGCCTTTATGAGAATTTTTCACTTTATGTTACAGACTGATCTGTATAAAACCTCATTAAAATATTCTAAAAAAATAAAGGTGTGAATGATTTTATGGTATTGGTGCTGTAAGCCAAGAAATGAAGTCTCCAGCTAATGGTTCCAATATCTCTTTCATGCTCGAATTTCACATATTATAAGATATATAGCATTTATCAAAAAAGGATATAACACATATAGTAAGGATTCTATGCTATAAGAGTTGCGAAGTGAAATGTCCCAAAAAGTAAGAGCAACTATTCACGTATCAGGTCTAGTTCAAGGTTTGGGATATAGACCCTTTGTTTATAGACTGGCTATAAGATATAACTTGACAGGTTATGTGCTAAACTTAGGGGATGCAGGTGTTAGGATCGAGATAGAAGGAAGTGAAAAAAGTATTAAAAATTTTCTTAAGAGTCTCGTCGAAGAAAAACCTTCTTTAGTATACTATACAGACCTACGCATAGATTTTAAGCCTTTCAAAGCTGAATTCAAAGATTTTAAGATTAAGAGGAGTTCTATAGAAGCCGGTGGGGGTCTATCTTACCCAGCGCCAGACTTGGCTACTTGTAAGGAATGTGTGTTAGAAATCTTTAACTCTAATACTCGCTTCTACCTTTATCCTTTCACTAGTTGCACCAACTGTGGCCCAAGATTCTCAATAATTGAAGAATTGCCATATGACAGAGAAAGGACGACAATGAAAGATTTTCCTTTCTGCCCAGAATGTGAGAAGGAGTATAACTACCCATTTGATAGGCGTTTCAATGCTCAAACGACATGCTGTCCAAAGTGTGGTCCAAAATACGAATTAAGAGGGATAGATGGAAGTCTAGTGGATGGAGATTCAATAAAAGAGGCTGCGAGACTTCTGGATGAGGGTTTCATTATAGCTATTAAAGGTGTTGGAGGCTTCCATCTTTCCGCCGATGCATACAATGAAGAAGCGATAAACGAATTAAGGGTGAGAAGGAAAAAACCTCAAAAACCCTTCGCTGTGATGTCTTCGAACTTAAAAGAGGTAATGACCTTTGCCCATATATCAAACATAGAAGAACAGTTGCTCAAGTCCCTGATGGCGCCTATAGCTCTATTAAGAAAAAAGGAAACATTCCCGTTAGCTGAGAACGTTTCACCTCAGCTTCATAACGTTGGCGTGATGCTTCCTTACTCTGGCATTCATCACATACTTTTTCATTACGCCAAGACTCAAACATTGGTGATGACTTCAGCCAATAACCCTGACGAACCTATGATCATAGAAAATCAAGAAGCATTTAGAAGAATGAAGAACATAGCTGACTACTTTCTCATACACAATAGAAGAATATACATGAGGTGTGATGATTCCGTTATCAAAGTTGTTGATGAGGAGCCCTTGCCCATCAGAAGGTCGAGAGGTTATACCCCAACCCCTCTATTGATCCCATTGCCATTCAATAGCAATGTATTGGCTGTAGGAGGGGAGTTCATGGTTACCTCTTGTCTAATCAAGAAGGATAAAGCGTTTTTAAGTCAACATATAGGAGAGGTCGAGAGTTTAGAAAGTATTAGATTTTTGGAGGAAGCCATAGATCATCTCATAAAGATATTGAAGATAGAAAGCTTGGATTCAATCGTAATAGACCTTCATCCACTTTTCCATACTCGTAAGGTCGCTGAAAGATTCGCCAAAAGATTTAATGCGCCGCTCTTTGAGGCTCAACACCATCATTCTCACTTAGTCTCCCTTATGACTGAGAATATAGTCGACCCTGAAGATGAGATCGTAGCAATAACGTGTGATGGTGTAGGTTATGGTAGTGATAGCTCGCTTTGGGGAGGAGAGATTCTATTAGGAGGATATAGACGATTTGAAAGAGTCGCTAGCTTAGAACCACATTTTATGCCTGGGGGCGATCTTAGCGCAATTTGGTATGGTCGTATGCTTCAAAGCATCCTCTACAAGGTTATCGAGAGAAGAGAATTGACCAATTTTCTTAAGGCAAGTTATACTGATGGTTTCAAATATGGAGTGAAGGAGATAGATGTTGTCTTTCAACAGCTCGAAAAAAGGATAAACACACCTCTAACCACAAGTACAGGGAGAGTTCTTGATGCCTTATCTTGCCTTTTAGGAGTGTGCTTTAAGAGGACTTATGAAGGAGAGGGAGCTATGAAGTTAGAGTCTATTGCTATCGAAGGAAACGACTCGATGCCTTTGCCATTCAAGACTCAGCGCTTAGAGGATAGAGAAATACTGATAACATCTGATGCTTTCGCTGAAGTAAAGGCTCTTCTACAAAAAGGTAAATCAAGAAAGCACCTGGCTGCTTCTTTCCAAAGGGGACTGGCTGAAGGCTTAGCAGATATAGCCACAAGAGTAGCTAAAGAAAAAGGCATAAAATTCATCGGTTTTTCAGGAGGGGTTGCCTATAATGAAGCCATGACCAAAATCATCAGAAAGAAAGTTGAGAATGAAAATTTAGGATTCTTAAGGCATAGGATTTTACCTTGTGGGGATGGTGGATTAGCCTTGGGTCAAGCCGTATTGGGTGCAGCAAAGCTCTTGGTCAAAGGCGTTAAAGGGAATAAAAAGCCTCTCTCAAAAGCCTTATTGTCTCCTTAGCTTCAGCTTCATCTATCTTCTCTATGGCAAAGCCAGCATGAACTATAACATACTCTCCAATAATGGGTTTTTCAATCAGAGATAAATCTACCTCTCTTTTTGCCCCTCCAAAACTTACGATGCCCTTTGTCCCTACAATCTTTACAAGCTTGCCGGGCACGCCTAGACACATAAAATAAATTTACACTTAGTGCCAAATAAACCTAATCATAAAGGCTTTAGCATATTCTGGGCAAGGGGCTTCCAACAGGCTCTTCCATAATTCTCTTCCCACCTGCGCTAGTCTCGAGTATCACAATTCCTTCACCTTTCTCCACCTCTCCTATGATTTTTGCCTTACGTCCGTACTTTGTCGACCTTACGGCTTTTAGTACTTTTTCAGCATCATCTTTTGCAACGCCCATCACCATTATTCCCTCGTTTGTGGTTTCAAAGATATCTATGCCCAACATTTCAGCTACACCTTTTACCTCCTCGTCCACTGGCACCATATCTTCCCACACATTTATATTCACATTCGATTTACGGGCCATCTCGTTAAGAGTTCCAGCAATGCCTCCTCTAGTGGGATCCTTCATAGAAGTAATTTTTCCAGATTTTAAAGCCAATTCTACCATATTCCAAAGTGGGGCCACGTCGGATTTAAGTTTGGTTTCAAACTTCAATCCCTCCCTTTGAGATAGTAGGGCAATCTCATGGTTCCCAATTGAACCAGTTACTATTATCAGATCCCCAGATTTTAGTCCACTATCGAGGACGGGCGTATGGGTGTATCCTATACCTGCTGTTGTAATTACAATCTTGTCAATACCGCCTTTTTCAACAACCTTTGTATCGCCAGCTACTAATGGAATACTCACTTCCATCAAAGTTTTGTTCATCGAATTAACAATTTGCTTGAGTTGGGAAATTGGAAAGCCCTCTTCCATGACTATTGCAGAAGTCATTGCTATAGGTCTTGCACCCATTGCTGCCAAGTCGTTTATCGTACCAGATATCGCCAATCTGCCTATATCTCCGCCAGGGAAGAATATGGGCTTTACGGTATGAGAATCTGTAGTTAACACAAGGTAGCCATCCCCAATAGGAATTACTGCACCATCATCCTCCTCTAACAAGCCTATTCCTCCCTCAACTTTTTTAAGAGAAAAACTTGGTATCACCACATTCTCAATGAGTAGCCTCATAAGTTTTCCACCACCTCCATGCTCGAGACGAATAAGCTCTGTAGTCAATAGTACCACTTATCAATAAGACCGTCTCTGCTTATTTATAAACTGATAAGCACCAATAGTGCTGTCCAAATCGTTATAAACTTGATGTGAGTAAATAACGTAACACTTGGTGATTAGCTTGCCTCTCGACGCTTTGACAAAAGGTTACAGGGATAAGGAGCTAATATCAAAGTTAGCCGAACTTATTAGGAGAGAGGCTTCGAATGGCATCTATAAATTCATGCATGTATGTGGAACCCATGAAGACACTATTACAAAGCATGGCTTGAGGGCTATTCTCCCTAGCAATATAGATGTAGTGGCTGGCCCAGGCTGCCCTGTCTGTGTTACACATCCTGAGAGGATAGAGTTAGCATTGAAACTTCTTGAAGAGAGAAGTAACGTGACCCTGACTACTTTTGGAGATATGTATAGAGTACCATCAAGGTATGGAAGAAGCTTTAGCCATGCCAAGGCTAAGGGGTTTGATGTTAAGGTTGTGTACAGCATCTCAGATGCCATAAAAATGGCAAAAGATAATGGTGATAAGGAAGTGGTACATTTTGCAGTAGGTTTTGAGACCACGGCTCCATCTACAGCGTCGTCTCTTTTACAAGATCCTCCCAAAAACTTTTCAATAATATCTGCCCACCTTGCAGTTCCACCAGTTTTAGACCATCTTTTAGCATCAGGCGAAATCACAGTTCAAGGCCTTATACTACCAGGTCACGTCTCAACTATTATAGGCTTTAAAGCCTATGAATTTCTTATCGATAGATACAAAGTTCCCCAAGTAGTTGCTGGCTTCGAGCCTCTAGATGTAATTGTGGCTCTAAGGATGCTCTTAAGACAAGTTAAAGAAGGCGAAATCAGGGTCGAAAATGAATATGGTAGAGTGGTCAAGTCTGATGGTAATTTAAAAGCGAAAAAATTGATGAATGAAGTCTTTAAGCTAGAGAATACTAAATGGAGGGGCTTGGGTAAGGTGCCTAACTCAGGCCTCCAACTTAAGCCTGAATTTGAACAGTTCGATGCTGTTAAGAAATTCGATATAGAGCCACCTGAAATTACAAAGGATATCGAGTCAGGATGTAGATGTAGTGATGTAATTAAAGGATTGGTAAATCCTCAAGAATGCAGGCTTTTTGGGCGTGTCTGTACTCCCTATGATCCTAGAGGGCCATGCATGGTCAGCATTGAAGGAACTTGTGCTATTGCATACAAATATGGAGGGTTAAAGTTTAAAAACTAATATTTTTCACAAAAATTGGTTTATCTCTATTGCTTTATTGGATTGAGGTGTCTTACTCTATTTGCATGAGCTAGCGTTGGCGGAAGGAATAATCTCATATATTCTAGACATTGTGCGTAAGAGTGGAGGGCATGTAGTAGTTTTCAAAGTTGCTGTAGGGGAATTTTCTCAATTTGATAAAAGGTTGATAGAAGAGTTGCTAATGGAGCTTGCCAAGGGAACAGAATTAGAAAGGGCTAATATAATAGTAGAAATTGAGAAGGCAATGGTAAACTGCCTCTATTGCGACTCTAAATGGGGATTTCATGAGCTTATAGAGCATTTGCCTGATGACCAGAAGGAGATGATACACTTCTTGCCGGAGCTATTAAACTCTTTTTCTAAATGTCCTACCTGCGGAAAGAGTGACCTTGAGATAGAAAAAGGCAGAAGTGTGAGAGTGGTCGAGGTTGAGTTAGATGTTTGAGCCTGATATAGGCTTAGACTTTAGGGATGAGATGATTAAAAGGAGATTCGAAAGGATAGACCAGACGATACTCATTACAAGTGGTAAAGGAGGTGTAGGCAAGAGCATGGTGGCAGCGACCATGGCAGCCCTGATGGCAAAGGCTGGTATGTCAGTTGGCCTCCTAGATGCTGATGTGTATGGACCATCCTCTGCGTTTATATTTGGAGTAAGAAGCCTACCAAGAGAAGATAGGCATGGTCTTGTGCCTCCAGTTTCTAACGGTGTAAAGGTTATGTCACTGGATCTATTCATAGCCGGAAGGCCTCTCCCAATGAGTGGCAGAGGGGCAAGACAGATCATTAAGGAAGTACTTGCACTAACAGACTGGGGAACTCTGGATTGCTTGATCGTAGATACACCACCTGGTACAGGTGACGTCTTGATGACGTTAATCAAGACTATAGGAGATAGGTCAGGTTCTATCGTAGTGACTCTACCGACAGCGCTCTCTAAATCTGTTGTTCGAAGGGTTATAGAGATACTACTAGCTACGCAAATCCCCTTATTTGGTGTGCTGGAGAACATGTCTTACATAGCTAATAGCAAGGCAAGACCTCTAGGCCATGGTGAGGGAAAGTCACTTGCATTAGAATTTGGATTAAAATTCTTAGGGGAGTTGCCTATCGACTATAAGGCAGCCGAAGCTGCTGATGCCGGCGATGTCCAATCTTTACTACAGACCGATTTTGCAAGAACTCTCCTGATTTTACTGAAAAAGTCAAATCTATTAACTGCAAAATTCAAAAATTAGCCAAATTTCTGAATTTCTCGCATAATGGCTTCAATAATTTTTGGAAAGGCTTTTTTCACTTCATCAGAGAGGCTCATAGAAAGTTCTAAGGATTTTGCTTCTATACCTATCAAAACTATTTCATAGGGCATCTTGTAAGCGTTTGTCAGATCTGCTAATTTAAGCGTTGATATAAGGTCAAACTGATGAAGGGAGACAAATGTGAGTAACCTATCTTCCATTTGAAGAAGGTCTTTCATAGTATATAGATATACTGTGCCAGGCTCTCCTCCAGAGTAGACAGCATCTATGATAATCGCTTTATGAGCACCATCCATTGCTTCAAGCACGGCTATCCCACTTGTCCCACAATCAAATATGGCAACGTATGGCGGTAGTGTCATATTTTGAAGCTCATTTACTATATGAACCCCAACCCCTTCATCAGAGCATAATATGTTACCTACACCTATGACCACTAATGATGGCTTATCCTTAGATCTCAAAGTCTAACCCATACATCTTACTCGTAATGAACCAGTACAATTCCAAGGCATGTAAAAATATAAGTTTGTTCATTTACTTTACAACAGGCTCGTCTCTGTCACCTAACGTTATGGAACGTAGCATCTTGAAGTCCCAAGCTGCATATATGTGCAAGATTATTATCCCTACTAACAGAAACATGAGGAGCCTATGGATCGCTCTAATGAACGCGTAACCACCCACGCCTGCTATTGGATAACCTATTATATTCGCTAGCTGATAGACAAACGAGAATTGTGATGGAAAGGCCATGGCTAGTCCTGTGATGGGAAGTAAGATTCCAAGTATAACTTTGATCCACCAAACGGTGATGACTGTTGGTATCACCTTTTCTTTATACTCTCTTTTCTTTAGATCATACAGTATTGGCTCCTTCACATGAGGCCCTATACCAAACCATGCTTTGAATTCGGCAACAAAGAACCTGAGTGAATAAGGTATTCGCCTTAACCCATACCATCTGTAATCCTTGTCAACAATTATGTAGTATACAAAGACACCTAAAGTCACGGTCAATGCAAGCCCTATTACTATATGAGTGGCTGTGTAAGTCTCAGTTATCACCTTTAACCCAAACAAACCTCCCATTATCCCAGTCAGCGTTAGCAATGCACCCTCAATGAATATAGCCCAGTGCAAGATTCTGAACCCAAGATGATGCCTTATAACCTTAACCCTCTCCAACTTAACATCACCTCAGATAAAAGACGAAAGACCATGACTGACTTCAAATACATGAGTTCTGTGCTTTGGCGTGATTAGATGGACGCCACAGGCCAAACAAGGGTCGAATGACCTTACGATTAGAAGAGGTATTGTTGCGTTAATGTATTCTTCAGCCTCAGTCTTTTCCATGTTAAGATTTGCGAACTTAGGATTCAGCTTGGTGAGAGCATCAGCAACTGTATCGCCCCACCCTGGATAAAGGGCATTAGCTATTTGTGGTACATTAAGCGTCGGTATCCATGTTGTGCCACACTGTATGGCAGCTTCACCAGGGCCTGGCCTGTCTTTACTGTCACGCGGGCTCCAGTTCCAAGTACCTGGAACTACTGCTTGATAATGAGCAATTTTGTAATCCCTTATCTTAATCCAATGGCTAAGCGCTCCTCTGGGAGCTTCCCAAAGCCCTCTACCTTGAGCTTCTTTCGGTACGGGCTTTAAGTTAATATTACTCACTCCATTACCCATGTGGATAAGTTCCTTGAGGAAATCAAAGGCGGCATTGGCGCATATCATCACAGTAGCAGCCCTTGCAACGACTCTATCTAGCACCGAGCCTTTAGGATTTTTTACAGTATAAACGAAGTCGCCATAATCTTCGCCTGTTACAGGATGGATTCTTGGTACCCTCCATTCAAGACCTTGAGTGATAAGCATTCTAGCTAGTGGGCCTACCTCATATACTTCATCATCATAGCGTGGTGCTTTGGTCCAAGAGTATGCATCTGGCTTCTGACGGTTCGGAATTGTCTGTCCGTCCCAAGGATGTAATCCATCAGGAACATCATAGAATGAGTACTTTACGTCCTCGGTTATTTTATTCTCATCTAGAGGCCTCTTACCAATGTCTGCCTTCCAGGTTCCGGCTTTTATGATCGAATTCACACGCCTCGATGTATCAAGCCAGTCTGACTCATAGTTCCATGGTTGTGGCAACATGCCGAAACACAGGAAGTTTCCATTGCCAACGCCGATGTCTTCGAGACCTACACGTGCTCCTAACACAGCCTCCGTTACTTCCTTCAACCTTTCGTTCGCTTCGATAAGATTCTTTATGTCCTCTATATGTGTCAGGGCAATAAATTCCCATGCATATATGAGGGTTGCTATAGAATCTGCTACCCTTTCTAACGTAGGCTCTACAAGGACGCCACCAGGATAATAGCTTGCTATATGTGGAAATTTACCGCCCCAAAGTGCAACTACCTCATTAACCTTCCGCTGGACCCTAGCGCACTCATAATAGTGGCTTCCTATACCTTGCTTAATACCCTCATTACCTAAGACTGGCGGGATTATGGGTGCTCCACGATCTGGACCCATTAATACACCTAACTCAGGTCCTATAAGTAGGTAGAAATGGATTAGATGGTCATAGAGGTAATAGGTGGAGTCTACGATATTCCTTATCAATATAGCAGCAGGTGGAGGTATGGCATCGAATGCATCATCAAGGGCTAACGTGGAAGCCATAGCGTGTGGATTTGGGCATACGCCACAGATACGCTGAGTTATCAGTATAGCGTCACGTGGGTCTCTTCCGTTCAGGAATATCTCAAAACCCCTGAACATGGTTGCTGATGCTCTACTCTCAGTAACAAAATACTCATTTCCAAGCTCTGGTTTCTTTTCTATCTCACATGTGATATTTAGGTGACCTTCGATCCTACTCATTGGATCGACTTTAAAGGTCGGCATTTACTCTTTGCCCTCCTCTTTTTTCTTCTTAGTTAAAGCCTTGTGTATGGCGTGTATTGCTATTGTTGCTCCAGCTGCTCCAACGAAAGCGGTACCCCATGTCTCTGCTGGGATGCTTAAGACAGTAGGCAGGGATGATAGCTCTACATAGAACGGGGAGAATTCACCATCAGGCCAAGCAGGCTCTGAACACCCTATGCAAATACCTGTGTCAATGCAGAATGCTCTGCCTTTGTTCCACTTTCTAGTCGGACAATCAGCCCATGTAATCGGGCCTTTACAACCTAGCCTGAATCTGCAACCCTGTACACTCTGGCCAAAATTTGCAAATATACCTCTATCATAAAATGGTCTGTACGGGCACTGTTCGTTATGTATATGCCTACCATAAAAAGCCAGTGGTCTGTTATACCCATCAAGCTCAGGTTCTACACCCTGGATAAGGCTAACAAGTGTCTGTACTAGGCTGTCAGGATGGCCTGGACATCTAGGCAAGTTTATGACTCTTTCAGCTTCGTCACTCATGTCAACTTCTCTTAGGAAATTTTGGAGACTCATTGCACCTGTCACATTACCCTTAGCGTGTGGGATGCCTCCAAAGGCTGAGCAAGAGCCAAAGGCAATCAGATGATCAGCGGCTTCTGCACTCTCTTTGACCCATTCCCTGATATCTCTCCCACCAAAATCACAAAAGCCTTCTTGCTGCATCACACCCTCTAGTATAAAAATTTTCTTTCCAGGCCCTGAATGCTTAATCCAATCTTCTATCAGCTCAGTTCCTAAGCTACCAGAAGCTGGATGGACTACGTACCACCAATCTGGAAGGGTTATAGGCAGACCCGAGTTTCCAGCTATAATGCTTGTCAGTACTCTTATTATATCAGGTTCAACCGTTTGAGCGAACGAGACGCTACATCCAGTGCAACCTCCAGCGAGTAGCCAGTTTATGTGCACGTAATCTTTAGCTTCTGCAAAAACTTTGATGATATCCATCTTGAATGGTATTATACTTATAGCGCCCGCGGTGGCAACTAACTTTAAGAAGTTTCTTCTGCTTATCTTACCAGATCTCCCATCTTTTGTTTCTGAAAGGCCAGGATGAGATGATAACTCGGGTCCCCCCTCTTGGGTAGGGAATTTCTGTATATAAATTAGTATATTCTATATGCTTATAATTAATGTATACCACAATTAGTTCTGATAACTTGTCAGAAGTTGAAAGGAATGTGGTTTCTTGTTCCATTATTAGTTTTTAGGTCTTAGATCCCGAAGAGTTATCAGAATCGGTATACTTTAGCCTCAAATCCTGCCCCAATTAAGAAGGTAAAGAACTGTATTCACTTAAAAAATTTAGTGGGCCAGGCAGGATTCGAACCTGCGACCTTCGCTGTGTAAGAGCGACGTCCTAAACCAGGCTAGACGACTGGCCCCAATTGGCATCTTAAAAGGCTGTTAATTAAATTTGTTTATATCGTTTAAAAGCTAAATAGAAAATCGTTATTTTCAAGTTATAAGTTAAAGATAATGAGGGAAAAGCCCTTGGAGGCTAGGATAAGGCAGCCTGTAGTTGTAGTATTGGGCCATGTAGACTCAGGTAAGACATTGCTATTGGATAAAATGAGGGGGACAGCAGTTCAAGCAAGAGAGGCTGGTGGCATGACTCAGCACATCGGGGCAAGTTTCTTCCCTATGGATACACTGAGGCATATATGCGGTCCGCTTTTATCAAAGATAAAGGGTGAAGTGAAAGTCCCAGGATTACTGGTTATAGATACGCCTGGTCATGAAATATTTACCAATTTAAGAACGAGGGGAGGCTCTGCTTCAGATATCTCCATATTGGTTATAGATGCCATTCGTGGCTTTGAAGCTCAAACCTATGAGAGCATAGAGATATTGAAGAGTAGAAGAGTTCCATTCGTGATGGCTTTGAACAAGATCGATTTATTGCCAGGATGGAGAGTAAGCCCTTCTCCTCGCCTCACAGACTCATTAAAGATTCAAGATAAATCCGTGATAGATAAGCTAGATGAGTCTATCTATTCAGTTGTTGGCACTTTATCGAAATTGGAATTTAGATCAGAGGCTTTTTATAGAGTAAAAGACTTCACTCGAGAAGTAGCCATAGTCCCTGTGAGTGCTAAGACTGGAGAAGGAATCCCTGAACTATTGACAGTCTTGATAGGATTGACTCAGCAATATTTAAGGAGCAGATTGGCTGTCACATCAGAATTGGCAAGAGGGATAATACTTGAGGTAAAAGAAGAGGTAGGTCTTGGGCATACTGCCAACTTGATCCTTCTTGATGGAGAGCTTAAGATAGGAGATAACATCGTATTAAGTAAGAGAGAAGGGGCTATTGTATCTAGAGTAAAGGCTATTTTCATGCCAAAGCCTTTAGATGAGATGAGAGACCCTAGGGATAGATTCACTTCTGTTGATAAAGTTGTGGCTGCTGCTGGTGTGAAGATAGTCACGCCAGATCTTGAAGGTGTACTGGCTGGCTCACCTATGCTGGGGCTTAAAGAATTGGAGAAAGCTGATGAAATGAAGAAAAGAGTTGAAAGCGAAGTTAGCAGCGTCTTCATTAGCACAGATAAAGTAGGCGTTGTAGTCAAGTCTGATACTCTAGGTACTCTTGAAGCGATTGTAGATATGCTCAAGAGAAGAGATGTGCCAATAAGGATAGCAGACATAGGCCCTGTAACGAGAAGAGATGTTGTTGAAGCAAGTACTGTTAAGAGTGAAGATCCATATCATGGTGTAATAATAGCTTTTGGTGTAAAATTGTTACCAGATGCTGAGGAGGAAGCTTTATCAAAGGGCATAAAAGTCTTCACAGACCCTATTGTTTACAACTTAATACAGAATTATATAGACTGGGCTACTTCAGAGAAAGAATTAGCTGAAAGGAAAGATTTTGAAGTTATAACTCCCCCATGTAAGATACGTGTATTGAAAGGGTTTGTGTTCAGAAGAAGCAATCCAGCCATATTCGGCGTAGAGGTTTTATCAGGGAGGCTCAGGCATAAGGCTACTTTGATAAACGATCAAGGAAAGATCGTTGGCACTATACAGCAGATACAAGATAAGAGTGAAAAGATAAGTGAAGCACCTACTAACTCTCAGGTTGCCATTTCCATGCAGGAGCCGATAATTGGCAGGCATATAAATGAAGAAGATATACTTTACACACTGCCAAGAGAAGATTATGTCAAGCTTTTATTGAGTAAGTTCAAGGATAGACTTACAGATGATGAAATTAAGACATTGAACGAAACAATAGAGATTAGAAGAAAAGCCTCGCCTCTTTGGGCTTATTGAAAATATTTATTAGACTACAAGAAAAGGCAATTTGTGGTAGATGGTTTGCCTAACTTTAAGTTGATTGTCTCAGATAAAGAAGCAGGTAAATCTAGTGTGCATGAGCTCAAGGATCCACAAGCTCGTGCCCTTGTTGGGCTTAAGATAGGTGATGAAATCGATGCCTCAGTACTGGGGATAAAAGGCAAGATAAGGATTACAGGAGGAAGTGATAGAGCTGGTTTTCCTATGAGAAGTGATGTAATGGGAGGGGTGAAAAAATACGTTCTTCTAACTAAGGGAGTGGGCTTTAAACCAAAAAGGAAGGGAGAGAGGAGAAGAAAGCTCGTAAGAGGCAATACTATAACTGAAGATATTTATCAAGTGAATGCTATAGTAATCAAATAAAAAGGAAATCGAGTTGCAAAAGATACCTAAACAATCAGAAGTGAATATTGTTACTTGTAGTATTAACCAGAAGTAACTTTAAATAGAATTCATCATATTATATACTCGTGGATGCTCAGACCTAAAAGAGTAAAACGAGGTGAATAGAAATTAAGAAGAGATCAATTATTGCGCTAAATATGCTTGCGCTTTTTACCTTCGTATTTTTATTATTATTAACGGTAATGGTTGACCCCCATGCTATTGCCAGCATGATTGCCAAATCTTTTGCATCGGCAATCTTCTTTTGGTTGTCTATCATAACTTTTTTTGCTATAATGATAGCCAACATTGTTCTTTATGTTAGAGAAAAGGAATGAGTACGCTATACACTCAGCGGGCTCTAAAGACCAAAGGTTACGTATGGGCATAATGACCTTATCTTATTTAGCTACCGTTTGTATAGGCGCATAGACATCAAATATAGTTCCGCACATAGGACATACCCGAAAATCCATTTTACTCTTAACTTCACGCTTAAAAGGGATATTTACTGCTATGAATCGAGTTGCGTCATTCTTTTCTTTGCAGACAGGGCACGTTACTATATAGGGAGGTTTTACAGGCATGATTCGTGATTCCGATTAAAGTATTTATATCTTATGAATAGATACAGCGTACTAAGTAAGCACTTAACTATATATAATCGTCTTACAAGTAGCGTACTTGATTATTGGTATTCGTTCTTCTTAACACAAATATTTTTTAACCCGCTAAATGACGTTAAGCCTAGTAAAGATAAAATTGTCTAAGAATCGTAACTTACCGTCGCAACCAGAGATTAATATTGGAACTGCAGGTCATGTAGACCATGGGAAGACTACGTTAGTGGAAGCTATAACAGGAGTTTGGACTAGTGCTCATAGTGAAGAATTAAAACGTGGAATTACTATAAAGGTAGGCTATGCTGATGCTGCCTTCTATAAATGCCCTTCATGCCTCCCACCTATGAGCTATTCTACTTCACCTAAATGTCCTTATTGTGGTTCTAATACAGAGCTTCTAAGGGTTGTGAGTTTTGTTGATTGTCCAGGCCATGAGGCTCTTATGACCAATATGCTTTCAGGCGCTGCTTTGATGGATGGTGCAATACTTGTTATAGCTACTGATGAGAGAGTCCCTCAGCCTCAGACAAGAGAACATTTATTGGCATTACAGATGCTAGGCTTGAAGCACATAGTTATTGCTCAAAATAAAGTAGACCTTGTATCATATGAAGATGCATTGTCTAACTTTGAAAAGATAAAGTCCTTCGTAGCAGATAGCATAGCTAAAGATGCTCCAATAATACCAGTTTCAGCTCAGCATAAGCTCAACATAGATG
>Ga0315314_1000509_pt1 | contig 42448 bp, 34 predicted proteins | sample TDP9_MG_FD_203631 | JGI IMG/M metagenome (GOLD analysis project Ga0315314, IMG submission 203631) | Freshwater sediment microbial communities from Lake Towuti, South Sulawesi, Indonesia - TDP9 | ecosystem: Environmental > Aquatic > Freshwater > Lake > Sediment | place: Indonesia: South Sulawesi... | reverse complement strand
TTCGCAAAGCACAAGGAATACAGAAAACAGGAGACAGAAGTATTTCAACAATTAAGATTTCTGATGAATTACTCGACAACCTTGCAAGAAAAACAGATTTTTGAGATGCTATTACATAATTGACTAATGAATTTGTAAGAACTAGGTGGCGCTGACACCTAGTGAATTGCGTCAGCGTATTGTTTACCAATGCTATAAAGTGTATTAAAACCAAAGAGGCAAAATAACAATGGATAATATTAACATCTACGTATTACTTGCTTGGGACAGTGCACAGAAAACGGTGACAGGACAAATCTGGGCACACCGTATAATGGCACTAAGTTAAGCAATTCCTTTTCATAAAGCAAGGCCTACCTTGCCGATGAGATAGGTATAAACCCTCTATCCTACTCATTGAACAAGGAGGCCTATTATGTACCATATCGGTAAATCTACGGAAGATCAGCAGATATTTTCTCAACGTATTCCTTTTGCTGCTCTAAGAAAGCTTCTGACAAATACAGAGATCGAGACTATCTGTAAGCAGTTGGGACACATCTGACGAGAACGACGATTACCGCCAGCCATCAGCCGAGGAACTGAAAAAGCTCTTTCCATTTTTCGGACAATGAGATTTATAGGTGGATAGAATTAAATCCGACAGTGCATCGCATTTCCAAGACGATTAGCCCTGCTACCTGCTTGCCCTCCGTAGTATTAACGAAAGATGGGTGGGCAGGGCAAAGTCAAAGGATATGGCAGGGTTCTTGTTTCTTTGACACGGATTATTTTTTTAGATGTTTTATGGTGTCAATCCTGTCCGAAAATACAAATTCCTATACAATATACGTAAAGCGAGTACGCGCTTTACGTATTGAGATATCAAAAACAAAAAGTAACGTAGCCCAACCATCTCCCGCAAGGGACACCGCGTGCTGGTTGTGATTACATTTTCACAAGCGGTTCGACCTTGCTCACCGCCCTGAGCTTGTCGAAGGGCTGGAAGCTTGTGCTACTATTTCGATCGGGACAAGCAGGGCAGGGTCTGAGTGCAAGGCCCAACAGCTAATGAGTGTGGCAAAGTGAATTAAAGTAGCACAACCATCCCCTCGACTGCGCTCGGGACAAGCCTGGTTGTGTTTTTAATTTCACAAGCTGGAAGCTTGTGCTACGTTGAGAATCGATAAAAGATTTTGGTTGTTTTTTTGCCGTTTTTGGGTATAATATGTATGGAACTAATTAAATAGAATACAGAATACAGGAGACAGAAGACAGAATAGATAAATCGGGTAACCGGGATAGCAGAATGTAGGTAATCAGGATAAAAGAAAATCAGGAAAAAACAACGATAATTTTGACGACTATTTTGCAAAACAAAGCCAATTTATGAAAAAGTTAAATGGACGTAAGCTTAATTATAACAAGAAATTATGAGAAAAAAATCAAACAAGAACTTAGCAAAAACAAACCCAATCAAAGCCAATCCTTCGACTTTTCGACTTTGCTCGGGACAGGCGTGGCTCTTAATTCTGACCTCTGTTTTTTGCAGTCCGTCCTCAGCTTTCCGCATTCAAATTGTCGGCTAAATTTGGTATAAATATATACAGTTGAATTATAGACAGGCTTGCGAGTATATGTTCGGATTCAAAAAAAGGCGACGAAATCGACTTGCCGGCCAGAAGTTTCCTGACAACTGGCTGGAAATCATCAAAAGAAATGTGCCGATTTACAGGCAATTGCCAGCGGCGGACCAAAAAGAGCTGCAGCGTCACATCCTCATCTTTATCGGCGAAAAACTCTTCGAAGGCTGTGGCGGCCTGCCAATTACGGACGAGATAAAGGTCACCATAGCGGCTCAAGCCTGCATCTTATTGCTCCACCGCGAAACCGACTATTATCCAGGCCTATCTTCCATACTTGTATATCCGAGGTCTTATATAGCGCGTAGCACTGAACATCTGGCCAGCGGAGTTGTCGCAGAAGGCCCGGATATTCGTCTTGGAGAGTCCTGGCATCATGGCTCAGTCGTCCTTTCATGGGATGATGTCTGCCGCAGCGCTTCTGATATTCATGACGGTCATAACGTAGTCTTGCACGAGTTCGCGCACCAGCTTGATAGCTCTTTTGCCAAAGGCAACAATACCCCGGTCCTTAAAAGCACTTCGACCTTTATAGCATGGGCCCGTATCTTACAAAAAGAATACCAGGAGCTTCGGCGCAAGGTCAGCCGCGATAGTACCACTTTACTGGATAAGTATGGTGCTGTCAATCCTGCCGAGTTTTTTGCCGTCGCAACCGAATATTTTTTCGAGAAGTCGAATCAATTGCAAAAACTCCATTCAGATTTGTACGAAGAATTGAAACATTTCTACCAGCAAGACCCGGCCCGGTGGAAAAAAGAGAGTCACTAAACGAACCACGAGTCACTATTCACTAATTAAAACGCCTCCGGTAGAATCTTTCTTGCGGAGTTGCGAAGATAGTTTGAAATCTGCCTTTGCGAATTCATACTAAGTATTTTTCTGGCTACATTGTTGCAGTCTTCTATCGTAACAGAGCGAATAATTTGCTTTATCTCCGGTATCATGGGCGGAGCAAGCGAAATTGTTCTAATGCCCATTCCCAAGAGCAACATAATATAATCCGGCTCCGAAGCGACCTCCCCACAGATGGCAACGTCTATTTGTGCCTTGTGGGCATCTTGAACAACCGTCCGGATAAGCCGAAGCACCGCGGGGTCTGCCGCCGAGTATAACGGAGAAACTAATTCATTGCCGCGGTCAACAGCGAGGGTATATTGTATCAGGTCATTTGTTCCGATGCTGAAGAAATCAGCGTCTCTTGCCATCGTGGAGGCCGTTAAAGCCGCTGACGGCGTTTCAATCATTATGCCTACCTCAATATTTTTATTGTACGATATGCGCTCCTCATCCAGGTCTTCCATAACGTCGCGCAAAATCATCTTGGCCTGCATCATCTCTTGCAGATTCGTTATCAATGGAAACATTACCTTAACCTCGCCCAGAAGCGAGGCCCGCAAAATTGCCCGCAATTGCGTTTTGAACATCATAAGGTTTTGTAGGCAAAATCTGATGGACCTTAGCCCCAAGAACGGATTCGGCTCAGGTGCAAAACGCTTGCTTTGAGTAAATTTATCCGCGCCCAGGTCGACAGTCCTTATTATCACCGGCCGACGCTTAAAGACCCGTACAGTTTTAGCATAAGCTTCATAGTGTTCCTGTTCTGTAGGCTCGGTGGGCCTGTTTAGATACAAAAACTCGGTCCGGTACAGGCCTATGCCTTCGCCACCTTTTTGCAGAACCAGCTCGGCCTCATCCGGAAATCCGATATTGCCTAATACCGTAATTTTGGTGCCATCGCGGGTTACGGCTGGTTTTTCCCTTATGGCATCAAGTTTATGCTCCAGCTCTACGAATTCGTGCGAATATTTTTCATACTGCTGGATTGTATCATAATCTGGATTTACAATAACAATGCCACGATTGCCATCGATGATGACGATATCTCCGCCGGTGACGATTTCAGTAAGGTCTTCCAATGCCACCACCGCAGGGATTCCTAAAGAGCGGGCCACAATAGCGGTATGGCTGGTTCGCCCGCCCGCATCGGTGGCAAGGCCTTTGACAAATTCCTTATTAAAACCAGCGGTTTGGGTAGGACTCAGCTCTCGAGCAATAACGGCAACCTCACAGCTTAGGTGCTCAACTTCCTCACGCCTGCAACCAAGAAGCTGCTTGAGCAAACGTCTTTCAATATCGTAAATATCCGCTGCCCGCTCACTAATATAGGAATCTTTTACATTGGTAAAATGTGCTGCAATTTCCCGCATAACAGCAGATACGCCATACTCTGCTGTCACCAGCTCGGCGTGAATAAAATCCGTTATTCTCTTTCGCAGGCTTCGATCTCGCAAGAAACGCAGATGCACCGCAAAAATATCTTTTATCTTGCCGGCCTCGGTCTGGTCCAGCTCGGCTTGAAATTGCCTTAATTCCTCAATCGCACCGCTGAAAGCATTTCTGACCCGTTGAATCTCCGTCATCCGTTGCGAAGGGGCAATTTTACGCCGGGGAATCCGATAATCTTCAGAATCAATAATCAGCGATTTGACAATAGAAATACCCGGCGAGACTGCTATTCCTTTTTTTATTTCCATCGCACACTTTTACCAAATTCTATTGTTTCCGATTGCCCGGCACCGGCTCATCGAAATGTTTCTTTTCGACAAGCTCTCGCAGAGCATCGATTGCTTTTTCGCAGTCAACACCTTCAGCTTTAATCTTTAGTTTGGTGCCACAGGTCGCAGCGAGCATTGACATCTGCATTATACTCTTGCCGTCCACAGTGTTTGGGCCGTTGCTAACAGTAATATCACAATCGAACTGGTTTGCCACATCAACAAACTGCATGGCGGGGCGCATATGAAGCCCATCTGCATTTTTTATCTCAACTATCGTTTTGCAAACTATTTTCTCCAACGAATCTTGTCCCGCCTGCATTTGGTAATTGGAAATTGGTAATTGGTAATTACCATTTACCATTTACCAGTTACCATTTATTAAATTTTTACAAAGCCGGATTCTCATCGAATTCCCTGAAAAGGTCCTCAATCTGCTCAGAGCTTCGGGATTGTCTTAGAAACTTACGAAACTTCTCCTGCTGGAGGCGCCTGAAAATGCTCTCCATCGCTTGTAAATGTTTATCGGGGTTGTCAACAGAGCTGATTAAAAGTACCACCGAATAAACCGGCTGCTTGTCCAGAGAAGCGAAATCAATGCCCGTACTACTTAGGCCAATTGCGGCTACTCCATCTTTAACTGCTGGGTGTTTAACATGAGGTACCGCCACGCCTTTACCCATTCCTGTAGTAGCTTGGTTTTCTCTTTCAATCACCGCCTTTATAACACCTTCCCTGCTGCCCTTTTTGAGCTTTCCCGCTTTATCGAGTGCCGAAACCAGCTCTACTATCGCACCGTCCCGGTCCTTGGCCTGTAATTGAGGAATTGTCGCTTCAAAACAGATAAAATCTGCAAATTTCATTCTATCTATCCAAAATCAGCGTAGGATGGGCAACTGTATGTTGCCCATGCTGATTTTTGTCCGCATGGGCAGGAAAACCTGCCCATCCTACGGAGCTCCCATGCTCTGTTCTGCACCGCCGGTGCGTTTTTTATCATTTCGTTCTTTGCCCTTTTCCTTACTAAGCTGTCGTTCAAGCTTATGTACCGCTACATCGATACATCGATAAGCATCTTCGCCTCTTTCGGTAGCAATGAAAACCTTGCTATGTTCGCCCCTTGCAATTATCTCTACGCCGATCTTACCCTCTGGCTCACCGTCGAGAATCACCTCAACCTGATTTATGCCGCTATAGTACCTGGGAAGCTTGGAAGTCTTTTGCTCTGCGTACCTTCGGATAGCTTCCGTTATGTCGATATGTTTGCCGGTAATTGTAAAAAGCAACGCCGATCTCCTTAACTATTTTGCCACAAAACAATCTCTACTTTTTTCGTTTTCCGAAACAACCCTTGGCCCCGCACCAATTGAAGCCTAATCCGCTCCCTTGGCCTTGCAAAGTCTTGTGCTTTCGCCGATGGACAATTGGTGCGGGGCAACTGGCGCCCGCTGATTATCCGGTGCTACGACTCCTGCGCTGATGATAAACCTAAAAGCCTCTTCTATGGTCATATCCAAAGCTATAGTTTGTTCCTTAGGAACGATTATTACAGAGCCGGTAACCGGCGTAGGCGAAGTAGGCACAAGAATTGTAAGAAATTCTTTTTCTACATCGTCCGCTATTTTTTTTAACCCTGAGCCGGTGACAAAACCAATCGACCATATCCCTTTCCGTGGATATTCGACCGCAACCACCCTGGAGAACAACCTCGCCTGCTCCTCCGGTGTAAGCACAAAATCAGTAACTTGTTTTACATAAGGATAGACCCGCCTCAAGAACGGCGTCTTCATTATGAAATTTTCGATTATTCGCCACAGGGTTCTGCCTACCACGCTAGCTAATAACGCTCCTACTATCAAAACGGCAACAAGAGCTATAATAAAGCCTGCTACGGAGCCCCATCCATCTACCCAAAAATCGTTCCATTCTTTTCTGGTGGCAAGATCGTCCCAATCAAGACCCTGAACGAACATCGTTAACCTAACCAGACCCCGATTTATATGAATGCTAATACTTTTCTGAATGAACGTGTACCCCCAAATGAATATCCAGATTGTCACAATGGTTGGCAATAGTACCGCCAATCCACGCAAAAAGTAGCTTTTGAAGCGTCTGGTAACGCTCATATCCTCACCAATAAATATTTACTGTAGCAAGCGCTCCTAACTTTTATTGTGGCAAAACGCTTATAAAATGGGCTTTTACCAGAACACCGTAGCTTAATTTATGGACTTATTATAGTCAATAAAAAAGTCTTTCGGCAAATGTGCCCCCACCAAATGTATTGCTGCCCCCGGCAGCGAAGCAATCATCCACACCATCCGCTGGCACAAAGCCAGCGCTAATGCCGCTTCCGCTTGGACACCAGCAAAATGAATAAATAGATACGCAAGTGACCCTTCTACGACTACTACGCCGCCAATACTGATAGGCAACGACCCCAATACCCACGAAAGCGCAAAGATTACATAGTAGTATTTGATACTGGCGGTAATGCCCAGATTTACTCCAAGAAACCAGAAGCCAGTTATTGCCAGAACTTGCAAAAAAAACGTCAGCCCAAATACCACCAGAATCGCCAGAGGATTTCGGCAGTAAATAGTGATCGCATTTTTAAGCTTCTCAAATATACTCAGGCTGCGCGCCCGAATATAGGACCACGCCTCTGTCAGCAACCTGCGACCCTGCTTATATGATAGCAGCACACAAAAGACAGCCGCCAATATCACTGCCAGCCAAATGGTAATTGGTGATTGGTAATTGGTAATTACCAGTTTCAAGTTACCAATTACCAATTTCCAATTCGATGTGCAACCCTGATCTCGCAGAAAAAGCCAGTAGAAAAAAATAGCGATTATCACGGTGCTTAATAAGCCAATAACTCTGTCGACAAACACGCTCAGAGCCGCTTCGAACCTTTTATCCGTGTGCTTGGTAACGTACCAAGCTCGAAGCAAATCCCCCCCTACCGAGCTGGGCAAAAAATTATTGTAAAAAAGCCCCAAAAATAGCAGCCTAACGACGGCCCCAAAACATATAAAGACCGATTGAGTTCGCAGCAGTAACCACCAGCGTGACGCTAACATCACCTGGCTGATGACAAAAATACTCAGCGTTAAGGCGAAAACCCCTAAATTCATCCTAAGAAAGATTGCTGCTAAATTGCTCCACCTCTGCCCACGCCAAGCCCAGACTACCGCCCAGGTGACCCCTGCTGCGACTACCAAAATACGCAGAAATATCAATACATACTTACTTTTCCCAGCTTTCGTATTGGGCACTGAAGCAGCTTCCTTAGAAAAAACTTGTTTTGGCAGATAATAATGGGTAAAACTCTTTTTGACAATACATTACTAATTACCGATTTAGGAGACTCAACAGGTGGCTACAAAGCAAATTATCGAAGAAGGTACGGAATTTATTCCAAAATTCGATGACAAAGGGCTAATCCCTGCTATCGCCCAGGATGCAAAGACCGGCCAGGTCTTGATGGTCGCTTTCATGAATCGCCAGGCACTTGAACTGACCATTCAAACCGGCTATGCCACGTACTTCAGCAGGTCACGACAAAAATTATGGAAGAAAGGCCAAGAAAGCGGCCACCTCCAAAAAGTCCAGCAGATACTCGTAGATTGCGACCAGGACTGCCTTATTCTAAAAGTAATCGTTGATGCCGGCCAATGCCATGTGGGTTACCAATCCTGTTTTTACCGGGCTTTGAAAAAGGATGGCAGTAAACAGCTAAGGTTTGTCGCAAAAAAGGTTTACAACCCGAAGGAAACCTACAAAAAGTAAAGTTAAATTTAGTAGTCGTGGTAACGTATCTGCTTCAGTTCAAAGCAGTTACCACTTTCCATAGAGTGAAAAATACGCTTTTTCATATTTTTTTCTTGTTTTTGGCGTAGCAATGTAGTAGTATATAGGCACTTAATAATAGAATGAATGAGGAGCGGCAGCAATGTTTTTTCGCTTTTCCTCCTGTTCATACTCTTAAAGTGTCTAAAAAGAAAGTCTGTAAATTGCGAACTTTTTTATTTTAGGAGGACTTAGTTATGAAAAAGTTTGAATTAAAGCTGTTGTTAGTTTGTTCACTGATATTATTCTTTGGCAGTGCCCAAACCACAGTAAGCGTTGCGCTTGCCAGCCCGTCGAACGATGACTGTACTAATGCAACGCCGGTTGGAAACGTAACGAACCTGGCATTCGATACCAGAGAGGCTACGTTCGATAGTCCGGGCCTTTGTATGACCAGCCCGAACATCTGGTACTATTATACCGCCACCTGTACAGGTATCGCCACTGTCAGCTTATGCGGCAGTAGCTACGACACTAAGCTAGCCGTCTATAATGGTTACGAATGCCCCCCAACGTCTGGCAGTCGGATCAGATGCAACGATGACTACTGCGGTTCGAAATCGCAGGTTAGTTTCGGCGTGGTCGAGGGCAACCAGTACCTTATTGAGGTTGGCGGCTACTCGAACAGAACCGGCCAGGGGGTGCTGACTATCACTTGTGAGCCGGCGACTTGTCCGCCGCCCAACGATAACTTCTCTAACGCACAACAGATCGATGAAGTATGGCATCTGCCGTTCGACACCCGCTGTGCCACGTTCGATGGCCCTGGCGAGGTTATGACCAGCCGGAACATCTGGTACCGCTATACCGCCTCGTGCACGGGTCCAGTCACCGTCAGCCTATGTGGCAGTGACTACGACACTATGCTCGCTGTCTACAGTAGTACGCTGAGCTACTTAATCGACTCCAACGACGACTACGATTATTGTGGCTGGCAGTCGCAGCTCAGTTTCAACGCGGTCGCCGGCAGGCGGTATATGATCGAGGTTGGAGGGTACAATGACGATGCTGGCGAAGGTATATTAACTGTTGTTTGCGAGGGAGGCCCACCTCCACCGCCACCACCACCACCACCGCCGCCACCTTGCCAGCGCCCATCTAATGACGACTGCTCCAACGCAAGACCGGTTGGTGATGTAACGAACCTGCCATTCGACACCAGGTGTGCGACGTTCGATGGTGCTGGCCTTTGTATGACCAGTCCAAACCTCTGGTATAGTTACACCGCTACGTGCACAGGCGACGTCACCGTTAGCCTGTGTGGCAGCAGCTTCGACACCAAACTTGCTGTCTATAAGGGCAGCAATTGCTATCTGAGGGCTAGCGATCGGATCGGATGCAATGACGACTATTGTAGTCGGCAGTCGCAACTCACCTTCGCTGCGGCTGCTGGCAACCAATACCTGATCGAGGTTGGGGGCTACGGCAGTGAGACCGGTCAGGGTGTATTGAGTATCAGCTGCGAAGGGGAGGCCCCTGCGAACTTAGACTTCGGCGATGCGCCGGACAGCACCAACAATTTCAGCAGAACTATGACCGCATATATCCTGGGATTATATAAGACCACCCAGGCTAATTTCCCCACAGTATTCAACGATGGTAGCACCACAGGGCCCTTCGGGCCGTTCCACCGCCGTCCCCAGGCAGTGGCTTATCTGGGCGAAAATGTCAGCCTGGAGGTCGAAGCTGACATCGGCGCAGACCAGGATGGACTCAACAATATAAACCCACCATCCAATGCAGCGGACAAAGACGGGGCTGACGACGGTATTATCCTGCCGATAATCCTGCCCAATTGCGACTGGGCCACTTTTGACTACCTGGTCAATGTTATCACCCCTGGCACCGACCTTTACGTCAACGTCTGGTTCGACTGGAACCGAGATGGCGACTGGGATGACGATACCAGCACCAATCAAACCCTTAATTGTTCACAGGGACTTGTATCGGAATGGGCGGTGCAGAATCAGCTGCTTTTCAATCTGCCGGTCGGAATCCATCAGACCACTACGCCTGCATTCCTGGCCTTTCATCCGCAGGATGGCCCGACAAAGATCTGGATGAGGATTACTCTTTCGGAGAAGCCTTGGAAGGGCGGCGCAAGCCCAGGCAAGTTGGGCAACGGCGGGTCCGGGCCGCGGGCAGGTTACGACATCGGTGAGACGGAAGACTACCTTGTCATCCCGGTTATCCCAGAGCCGTCAGACTGTGCGCTGTGTCAGGACTTGAATGGTGATGGGAAAATTAACATGCAGGACCTGACAATCCTCGTGAACCAGTGGATTGCGAAGTGCTTGTAGTATCACTTTGGAAATATCCGAACAAAAGAAATAAGGCTGTGAGCTTTTTTGCTCACAGCCTTTTTCTTTTGCCCCTGCGGAAGCAGGGGTAATACCGCAGACCGAGCTAATCGAATCTTGACTCTTGACTGTCGTCAGAGGAGTTTGTGTTTGACAGGCTGTTTTTTGAGTTCCGCGGCAGTCGGCAGAAGCTGAAATGAATCTATTTTTTCAGCTTTGACAAACTTATTTATCACGCGCTGAATCTGGCCCATACTTCGGCCGTGCATCATAGCAAACAGATTATACGGCCAATTCTCAAAAGTCCCTCTTTCGTAACAATGGCTTACCATCCCGAAACGAGCCAGTCTTTGGCCAGCCTGGATGATTCTTTCCTGCGGGACTTCGCAAGCAAACAAGACATTGGCGACAAATCCGAGCTTATGATGATCAACGACAGCCGCTATACGACGAATGACGCTCTTATCAATCAGCTCCTTTATAATTCTCAAAACATTCTGTTTCGCCAGGCCTTCGCCACATAAAAAAGCGAAGGGCTCCTCTACCAACTCCAAATCGTCCTGCAATTTTGACAGTATCAGTTTTTGAACAGAAGACAAAGAACAGAGGACAGAGGACAGAGGACAGAGGACAGACTTCTGACTTCTGTCTTCTATGGCGTCAAAGCGGACATCAAGCTTGAAAACTCGCTTGGCAGGTAGGCTGTGAAAATCGATGTCGAAACGTCCCGAAAGATTTGTCAGTACCACTTCGATCTGGGCGGGCGTTTCTGCCTGCAAGGTAAACCACAAATTGTAGTAATGATTTCTGCGATAATTATGAGAAACATTCTCCAGAGAATTAATAGCCTCAGCAACCTCCGCAAGACTCTCTACTGGGACGTGTGCGGCCACCAAAGTACCTGTCATGCCAAGAGCACGGTAATTTGTCAGTGCGCAAATCCGGCGAATAATCCCATGGTCTTTTAGCTGGCCTATTTGCTGCAAGACCTGCATTTCGTCGCTGTTGATAACTTTTGCGATCTGGGCAAAAGGCCGCCAGCGTATTGGCAGGCCCTCTTGAAGCACATTGCACAATTGCCTTTGAAATTTTGTCAAACGCAAACTCAACCTTTGTCTCCTCTGGCTTGATAATCACAAATCGGGTCGGCAGCTAAATAATCGCCGCAGACCGCATAAGCCCTTGCCCGGCAGCCCCCGCATAGACTAAGATATTGACAAGTTCCACATTTGCCCTGGTAAATTGACAGGTCTCGCACGTCTTGCAAAAGCTTTGACTGAAGCCAAATCTTTTTGAAATTAAAGCCGTTTTCAACCAAATTGCCTGCCGATATGTCAAGAAAGCCGCAGGTCTGCACATCCCCACGGTAACTTATAAATCCAAATCCTCTGCCAGCCATACAGCCGCTGACATTATCGATTAGCCGTTTCGCCTTGGCCTGTTGGCATACGCGTGCAAACTGCGGCCCACAGGTAACTCGCACCGCAATCTCCGACTCAAGTTTCAAACGAAGCAGCTCATTAAGCAAAACTTCATATCGTATCGGGTCGAGAATTTCATCGGCCATTTTTTCACCCCGGCCGGTCGGCACAAGAATAAATGCATCAAAGCAATAAGCCCCGAGCCTTTTTGCCAATTCAACTATTCCGGTCACTTCGTCCATGTTGATTTTGCAGATGGTGGTATTGATCTGAAAACGCATTTTCGCCAGGCGAGCAATTTCAGCGGCCTGTATTACCGCATCGAAAGCACCGGCTGCCTGCCTGAATTTATCGTGGGTTTCAGCCGAGCTGCCGTCCAGTGAGAACGATAAAGTTGATATGCCGGCTTTTTTTAATTTGACTATGGACCTATCATTAATTAAGTATCCACAGGTAGCCATTACCATCCGGAGCTTTCGCTGGCGTCCATATCGAATAAGCTCATAGATGTCACTTCGTTCCATCGGCTCGCCGCCGGTCAGTATTATGATTGGTTTACAAAACCTTGCGATGGAGGCCAGAGCTTTTTTGCACTGCTTAGTGGTCAGTTCTTCATCGCCGTTGGCGCCGGCGTTTGCCCGGCAGTGCAGGCAGTTAAACCGACATCGGCGAGTAATTTCAAATGCAATTAAATGCGGTTTCTCAATTTCTTTTTTCGTTTTCGTCATAATATTTAGCCCCTCAATCCTTCGACCATGCTCAGGACAAGCTTGTTGAGGGGTTCAAATAACCCCCGAATAAATTCGGGGGCTAAATATTTTTTTAGTTTTTATCATGTGATTTTACATAATCGATTCTTTTTTTCAAAGTTTGTTCATTGAAACAATAACGTTTATCAAATCCTTTTGTCCAAACCTTTCCTGCCAGACAGGTTTTTCTAAGCGCAGATTGAGCAGCACCTTTACAATGTCGAACGACAAGTCCAATCGGCATTGGGGTATATTCAGCAACAATATGAACATGATTGGAGGATACCGATAATACATAAATTTTTTGGTTCAGTTCTTCGGCCTTTTCGAGTATTGCATTTTGAACTATTTGGCGTTGAACATTAGAAAGTCTTACCGGTTCTTTTGAAAGATTTTGTTTATTTGAATCTTCAAGTGATTGATTCGATGGTAGTATTCGACCGTCTTTCACATAGCCACGATTATCACCTTGCAGCCATGTTCCGTATGTGGTCCAGGTAATCATATATGCAATGGTTTTCGCCATAATATTTAGCCCCTCAATTTATTGAGGGGTTCTTATCCTGACAATAATCTTGTAGATTCTTTGGCAAAATACGTAATAATTATATCCGCACCAGCGCGCTTAATTGAATAAAGCATTTCAATCATCATTGAATCTTTGTCCATAAGCCCGGCCTGCGCTGCAGATTGCACCATCATATATTCACCACTGACGTTGTAGGCGGCAATCGGACAATCGAAACGCTGCTTCGCTCGATATATTACATCAAGATAACATAAAGCCGGCTTAACAATCACAACGTCGGCGCCTTCTTCGATATCAAGTGCGATTTCAGCCATCGCCTGGCGGGCATTGGCAGGGTCCATCTGATAAGTTTTTCTGTCGCCAAAAGCCGGTGCAGATTCAGCGGCATCTCTGAACGGGCCATAAAAGGCGGAGGCGTATTTAGCCGCGTATGACATAATGGCAATATCGTGAAAGCCATTTTCTTCCAGAGCTTCACGGATATACCTTACTCGCCCATCCATCATATCCGAAGGAGCAACTATATCAGCACCAGCCTGAGCGTGTGACAATGCAACCTTGGCCAATAACTCACACGTAGCATCATTGTTAACCTTGCCATTTGTGATGACCCCGCAGTGGCCGTGCGAAGTATATCCGCAAAGGCAGACATCGGTAATAACCAGAAGCTGCGGCACAGCCTTTTTGATTTCACCGATCGCGCGCTGCACAACGCCGTCTTCGGCCCAGGCCTGTGAGCCAATTTCATCTTTTTTCTCTGGCAGGCCAAAAAGAAGCACCGCAGGTATCCCTAAAGCAGCAACCTCAGCAGCTTCAGCGGCAATTATGTCCGGCGAGAAGTGAAAACAACCGGCCAACGACTTAATCGGCTTTTTAAGGCCCTTGCCCTCTCTGACAAAAAGCGGATAAACAAGGTTATCGACACTCAAAGCAGTTTCTCGCACAAGCCTTCGCATAGCCTCGCTGCTGCGTAACCTCCGCATCCTTATTTTTGGAAAAGCCATAACTTACTCCTTCGGAGAAATTCGAAATTCAAATATCGAAATCCGAAACAATATTTAATGACCAAAATTCAAATGACAAAAACAATAGGTTTTGAACATTAGAGAATTTGAACTTCGAATTTGTTTCGAATTTCGAGTTTAGTATTTCGGATTTAACTCTATTATTTCTTCCTCTGTTAGATAGCATGCTGGCTCGTTAAGCCAATATTTACCGTCAGTCTTACTGCCTAAAAATCTGTAGTTGCCTTTACACAGCTCGAACCATTTGCACCGCAAGCACCTTTTATCGGCAAACTCCGATTTATTTCGTAGCTTACTCAGTATCGGCTCAGCCGAATTTTCCCAGATTTGTTTGAAGGTTTTGTCTTTGATATTGCCGAGCGAATAATTCCGCCAAAACTGGTCGGGATACACATTGCCATCCCAGCCAACACAGCCAATTTTCTCGCCAACTTTATTGCCTCCGTTGGTAAGTAAAAGCCTTCTTGCCGATTCATAACGCGGATTCTTTTCCTTCATCATCTTCGTCAAAAGATATGGACCATCAGCGTGGTTATCTACGGTGAGTACTTCATCGATAAGTCCTTTCGAGACAAAATCGTGTGTTCTTTCTATAATTATATCAAGGACCTGCCTGGTAAAAACCCGATATTCGATATTCGATATTCGATATTCCCGCCGAAGGCGGGCTGCTCTACCGGCTCTAACCAGATGATAAAAGCAAATCCTTCGGATGCCGTTTGAAGCTGCGATATCAAAAACAGCAGAGACTTGCCCAGCGTTTGCCTTTGTTATAGTAAAACGCAATCCCGTTTTTATACCAGCTTTTTGACAATTTTCGATCCCTGCCAGAGCTGCTTTGAAACAGCCAACGACCTGCCTGAACTTATCGTGGAACGCTTCTGTCCCATCGATTGAAATGCCGACATAACTTACGCCGACATCAGCCAATTGCCTGGCGACCGCCACATCAATTAAAGTTCCGTTGCTCGATATGACGGTTCGCAGCCCCAAGCGTTTTGCTTCAGCCAAAAGCTCAAATAAATCACGGCGTAATAACGACTCACCACCACTAAACAACAAAACGGGGCAATTGACCTCGGCAAGCTGTATAAGCAATTGCTTAGCCTGGCTTGTTGTCAACTCATCGCTGTATCGATTTGTCTTTGATGAGCTATAGCAATGCAGGCAATACAAATTGCACCGTGAGGTACAATTAAAAACAACAACAGGGCCTATACTGTTTTGGGCTGAGTATCTTAAATAGTCAGACTCACCGGCCAGGCCACAATATAATTTTGAAATATTTATCATTTGTGTGCTTGCTCAATCGCATCAAGTAAACCATCGATTGTATGCTCAGAGGCCTCTACATCGACTCTGATGCCAAGACTCCTGAGTTGCTCAGAGGTAACCGGCCCGATCGATGCGACTTTAGCTCTACTTGAATTTACCGTATCAGCCTGGATTTGTTCAAAAAATGCTCTGACCGAAGAAGAACTGGCAAAGATAAGCCAATCAACCGCCCCGGCGGTAATTTTCTCTATAAGCCAATCGCATTTGCCTTTTGCTGTGACGATACGATATATAGGGACATTCTCAACTTTAGCGCCTGTTTTTTCCAGCCAGCTAACAAGCTCATCCGAAGCAAGCTGCGAACGCAAAAGCAAAACTTTCCTGCCATGCAGATTTGCGAAACCCACTAATTGTTTGCCAAGCTCTCTGCTGGTAAAAACGCTCGGCACAAAATCCGCTTTTATACCGAACTTGTTTAATGTGTCAGCTGTTTCGCCGCCAATTGCACCAATCTTTGCAGAACCAAAAACCCTGGCATCTTTTCCCAGACTTCGCAGGCAATCAAAGACAATCTCTACACCGTTTGAGCTTGTGAAGATTATCCAGTCAAATTCGGCCAATTTAGCAATCACTTTTAGAAATCTGCTTGTATTCGTCAACGGCTTTATCTTTATAGTCGCAAACTCTATCGGATTACCGCCATGGCTTGCGATTTTTTCGGCAAGTTCAGCATTACCTCGTTCATCCCGCGTCACAACAATATTCTTGCCAAACAAAGGCTTTTTCATAAACCAGTCAAGCCTTGCGTCACTATCTGCTGCACGGCCAATGACGACGATTGCCGGCGGCTCGACTTTTTCTTCTTTGCACTTTTTGCTTATCAGCCGAAGCGCAGCTTTTACCACTCTTTGCGTGGGAAAAGTAGCATCGGCAATTACCGCAGTGGGCGTATTTTCACCCATGCCGTTTTCTATTAGTTGTTGCACGATAAAGTCCAGATTGCCCACGCCCATATAAAAGACGATAGTGCCGTTGAACTTAGCCAGCCATTGCCAATCAATATTGCTATCTTGTTTCTCTTGCGCCTCTTGGCCGGTCACAAAAACCACCTGAGAGCTATACTTTCTGTCGGTCAGCATAATTCCAGCGTACTCAGCCGCGGCTGTCGCCGCAGTGACACCGGGCACTATTTCAAAATCGATTTTTGCGTCAGAAAGTACGGCAATTTCTTCGGCGCACCTGCCGAAGATGCCTGGGTCGCCGCCCTTTAGCCGAACAACAGTTTTTCCACTGCAAGCCTTTTTTAGAAGAAGCTCGTTGATTTCCCGCTGGGTACACGAACGGCTGCCAACACGCTTGGGCACATTGATTATTTCAGCGTCTTTTCGGGCGTATTTGAGTAAAGCTGGATTAGCCAACTTATCGTAGATTATGCAATCAGCTTTTTTTAGAATCTCTGCCCCGCGGACGGTAATCAAATCCGCCTTTCCTGGCCCAGCCCCAACAAGATATACAAAACCTTTTTTAGCCACAGAGGTCACAAAGAACACAGAGAAAAAAACCACAGATTTCACATATTAACGCAGATTTTTATATTTAGCCCGCCAATTTATTGGCGGGTTACTTATTTGATAAATGGTATGCACAGCATACCCTACAAATTACAAACAACAACGAAAAATGAACAACGAACTACTTTCTTAAAATACCAAAAACACAGTGAAAATGCCATTGATTTTGTAGAACACGGACGGACACGGAACTTGAAACACGGATTTCACAGAAAAATGTAGGGTGTGCACTGCACACCAACAAAAATTGTAGAAAAATGGTGGGCTGTGCCCACCCTACCAATTCCAAAGACAAACCTAAATATTTTGCAGGATTTTTTTACCCCCGGCAGATAATAGATTGCTTGCAAGTTCTTCAGCAAGTTTATCGGCATTATTAATCGGACCGGTAATACTACGCTTAATAAAATTTTCCCCTTCCAAATCCGATATAAATGCGTAAATCCTTATTTTTTCTCCGACAATCTCCGCGAAAGCTCCTACTGGTGCGTGGCAGCCGCATTGCAAGGTAGCTAAAACCTGTCTCTCGGCTAAAGCGGTCGTCCGAGCATTTTTATCATCTATCGCAGAGATAATCTCGGCTGTCTCAACATCATCGGTTCTTGTTTGAACAGCCAAAGCGCCCTGGGCTGGGGCTGGAATAAACTTTCGCGGATCGAAACAAAATGAGATTTTATCCGATAAGCCGAGTCTTTCAACGCCGGCTCTTGCTAAAATAATCGCATCAAATTTGCCCTCTTCGAGTTTTTTTATTCTCGTAGTGACATTGCCGCGAATCGTGGCAGGCTGAAGGTCGGCTCGCAAACGCTTTAATTGTGCCACCCGGCGTAAGCTGGAAGTACCAATCCTGGCTGCATGCGGAAGCTCTTCTATCGAAGTAATTTTTTCAACCGAAATTAAGCAATCCTCAGCAAATTGCCTGTCACAGACCGCTGCGATTGTAAGGCCGTCACGCTGTCGCGTAGGTAAATCCTTAAAACTATGAACTGCAAAGTCGGCCTGGCCAGCTAACAGGGCATCTTCCAGCAGCGAGGTAAAAAAGCCGGTCTCTTTGAGATTCCATAAAGCTGTACGTCTGTCGCGGTCGCCGGCGGTTGCCACCTTTTTTATTCCGATTTGTAAATCCGGATAAACTTTCTTCAAAGCGCCGATTACAACCTCAGTTTGAGCAATAGCCAGCGCCCCGCCACGAGTTGCAACGGTAAGAAATTTCATATAAATATATTCCGACGCCGTACCGGCGTCGGCTAAACACCCTTTTGTTCATCCTGCAATATGATAAGTTACATTATTCAGAATAAGTCTCATAACGAAGATGATTATAATTTATCTCAAATATCCTTGTAAATAGCCTTTCTTTTGGCATAATCATCTATATGTTCGGCAAAAAGCACCCGTATATCAACAGCGGCTGGGCTATTGCCGGCATGTTGGTCATCGTGATAACTTTGCTATGGGTAAATCTCTCTCGTCTGTTTCCCGGCCTACACAGCTACGCAACCTGACTAAATGGTAACTGGTAAATGGTAACTGGTTAAATGGTAAATTCAATTACCATTCACCAATCACCAATTACCAGACCCGATAGGGAGGCCAAATGATGTTACAAAAAAGTAGAATTGCATTACAGATTATCGTTCTGGCGCATCTGGCTGGATGCGAAAAGGTAGAGGAGCATGATGTACACCCTCCGGTGGCCTCCGCACAGGTGACGATTGCGGAAAATGGCCAAGCTCAAGCGGTTATAGTTATCGCTCAGGACGCGCCCGAACCGCAGCAGCACGCCGCCACTGAATTGGCTAACTTTCTTGAACAAATAACCTCCGCAAAATTCGAGATCGTATATCCTCCTGTTACTGGCAAGTCCCGTCTGCTCATCGGGCCGGAAGCTGCTAAACTGGCCGTTGCCGATTTCTCCGCCGATGGACTTGGGACGGACGGAATAGTCATCCGCACCGTAGGAAGCGACATTATCCTTGCTGGCGGTCATCCTCGCGGCACCCTCTATGCGGTTTACACCTTCCTCGAAGACCATCTTGGCTGCCGCTGGTGGTCCTCGACCGAAAGTACGATACCGAAAAAGCCGACGATTCAAGTTACCAACCTCGACATCCGTTACGCGCCCGCTTTGGAATATCGCTCGCCATACTGGTTTGATGCTTTTGATGGTGATTGGGCTGTGCGAAATAAGTGCAATGGCCACGCCCATCGCCTGGATGCCAAACGCGGCGGCAGGCACATTTATGAGGGATTTGTACATACATTCTATCGACTTATTCCTCCGGAAAAATATTTCAAAGACCATCCCGAATGGTTCAGCGAAATCAAAGGTAAGCGCACATACGAGCGTGCCCAACTGTGCCTGACCAACGAAGAGATGCGCAAAGAATTGGTCAAGAACCTAAAGGAACGGTTGCGCAATAACCCCGCTGCTACTATCGCCTCGGTCTCTCAAAACGATTGGCGCAATAATTGCCAGTGCAGCAACTGCGCCGCCATTGAAAAAGAGGAAGATAGCCCTGCGGGATTGATGCTGCGATTTGTCAACGCTCTTGCTGCGGATATCGAGCAGGAGTTTCCCAACGTGGCGATAAGTACGCTGGCCTACCAATACACCCGCAAGCCGCCGAAAATCACCAAACCACGGCACAATGTAATCGTCCAGCTTTGCAGCATCGAATGTTCGTTCAGCAAGCCTCTATCTGACGAACGCAATAAAGCGTTTCGGGATGATATTGTCGGCTGGTCGAATATCTGCGACCGGCTTTATATCTGGGACTACACAACGGACTTCCGGCATTACGTCATGCCGCACCCGAACCTGCGTGTGCTCGGGCCAAATGTAAAATTCTTCGTTGACCACAATGTCAAAGGCATTTTTGAGCAAGGCTCTTATAATACGTATGGCGCCGAGATGGCTGAACTGCGGGCCTGGGTGCTGGCTAAGCTACTGTGGGACCCCACACTCGATGGGCAAACGCTGATTGATGAGTTCGTTGACGGCTATTACGGCCCAGCAGCACCGCATATCAAGGCTTATCTAAAAACCACGCACGATGCGGTCGAAGAAAGCGGCGACCATCTGGGCTGCTTTTCGCAGCACACCGCCAAATTCCTTTCCTTCGAGACGCTAAGTGCGGGCTGGTCTCACCTCAAGGCTGCCGAAGCAGCGGTGCAGGACAATCCTGACCTGCAATTCCGTGTGCAGGTTGCGCAGTTGCCGGTAATGTATGTCTTTATGATGCGCTGGGACGAGATGCGCGAAAAGGCAGCGACTGCCGGTGCACCCTGGCCTATGCCTGACTCAATCCAGGATGCGTTCGACCACTTTATGAGCGTCGCCAAGAAGAAAAATATTACCCGCCTTGACGAATGGAACGAAGGTTACGGCGCCCTGGAAAAAGCCCTTGAACGCGCTAAAAAATAGCAGGAACCCCTCAATAAATTGAGGGGCTAAATAAAATTGCGGGGCTAAATATTTTCATTTTTTGCGCACATTCTGACGGCCAAATTACACTATATTCATAGAAGCTGATCAGCGAACCGTATGAATTGACAGGCATACGATGACAATAAAAATACAAGAACGTTCTGACGAACTTCTGGTTGGGGCCGCCCAAAATGGCCATCTGGAAAGCTTCAGTGCCCTCTACGAGCGCTACTACAACCCTATGGTTGCATTGGCTTATTCGATGCTTGCCGATAGGCACCTAGCTGAAGATGCGGCACAGGAAAGCTTTGTAGTAGCCTGCCGAGATATATCAAAATTGAAAAGTAAAGATAAGTTCGCTGCCTGGCTCGCTGGTATTTGTAGAAACGTCGCAAAGCAAATACTCAGGACCAAAGACAGAACGGTTCCTGTAGGCGTTGAGCAGTCCAGGCAAGGCCAAGATGACCCAGACCAGAGCTGTGATGCGGTCCGCCAGGCGGTCTGGAAGCTGCGAGAGGCTGAGAGAGAGCTGATTGTTTTACACTACTTCGATGGATTTTCTCGCGCACAAATCTGTCAGGTTTTGGGTATTTCGCCACAAGCCGTTAATGGCAGGCTCGTAAGAGCAAAACGAAAGATTGCAAAGTATTTGAAACGTAACGATTTCACGGGAGATGAAAATGGATCGTTTTGATAATGATAATTGGCTTGATGAAGCTCTTACAAAAGCTATTAGCTCGCAAGAGACTAAACCCAACTTCGAGAAATGGAAACAGGAGCATCCCGAAGCCGTTGAAATGTTAACCTCGCGGACGGGCCGACAAGTCTCGGCCTTCACTCGCCCGCTAAATATAAGGAACATAATTATGAAAAGTCCAATCGCAAAACTGTCCTCTGTTGCTGCGGTCATTGCGACCTTAGTGCTCATAGGGTTCTGGGTAAGACCGCCTTCGCCTGCGTACGCTCTGGACCAAACTGTCAAAGCCCTCAAGAACGTCCGATTCCTGCATATCATTGGACGCGATGATACGGGCCGAATCAATGATGAACGATGGATTGAGATCGGCGTGGATGGCATCCAAGTACGCTATCGGCAACAGAATCCTCTGTGGGTCATCGAGAAATACCCTTCCGCTCCGATTATGGTCATAGAGGATGGTGAATGCACGGCCGTGTATCGCCACGACAAGAAAGCGGTCATTATTTACGACCGTGACGATGAACAGTACCAGTGGGTCGGTGAGTTAGGCAAAGCGTTCGAAAACCTTCGCCAGGAAGGCAAAATACTCAAGCAGAACGACACCTATCACGGCCAGCGTGCTCACAAGGTGTGGTGGCCATATATGACCGCTGAGTGCTACGTTGACCCCAAAACGAAGCTGCCGATCGCCATAGGCGCTACTGAGCTAAGCTACGAGGAGCCCCCGGCCGGCACCTTCGAAATCTTCTTCCCGGAGGGCTACGTGGTTGTCGATAGACGTCCGGGCGCCACCGAGCCCATACCGCAGTGGCTCCTGGAAGAAGAAACAAAAAGGGAGTGCTTCCACCATGGAACCTATGCCCTCGCTCGCAGGGACTACGCGGAAGCAGCAAGACAACTCGAACAGGCCATCGGATACGATAGTTGGGCATGGTTCTGGCTCGGTAGTGCCTATTACGAGCTTGGTCAATACGAGCTGGCCGTTGAGAACTTCACTAAGTTGATCGATCTTTGCAAGAAACTCGGAGATTGGCCGATCCCTTACTGCCATTATACTCGGGGCCTGGCCTACGCCCGAAGCGGCAATCTTGAGGCAGCTAAGGCAGATTTCCAAGTCTGTCTGCCTACGATGGTCAAGGCATTGCGGCTCCCATCGGCCGGAAACATATTTGAGTACGCAGATAATCCGATGATCCGCTACGGCGAATACCACCCGAGCGAGCGTGAGATAGTTGTCAAGATGATCAACCGCCTAAGAATCGTAACGGGTCAAAACTTCAGCTATGACCCCAGCAAGACTACCGCCGAAAACGAGCAGGCAATAGTAGCCTGGGAAGACTGGTTCAAAAACTCAGGCCAAATTCAATTTACCCCAAATGCTGAACTTCTTCCTGTCCCAGAGGTAGTCGAACAGGCGGAGAAATAAAACTCGGTAGGTGTGCATTGATAAATAGGCCGGGCCTGTTTTGCTCGGCCTTTTTTTTGTGCGCTCCTCAAATAATTACTGCAAAAAATCTATTGCAGACGTTCCTATCAAGATTATAACATACCTGCGTGAATATTTTGAGGAGCAGAAAAATGAAGAAATATAGAACCATCATATTACTGGCCATGTATTTTATTCTTATTGCAGAGCATAATAGTCCTGGTGTAGCGCTGGCCCCAGATATTTCCGGCGAACTGAAAAAGTGGCACAAAATCACATTCACTTTTAACGGTCCCCAGACCAGTGAAAATGCTCAGCCAAATCCCTTTCTTGACTACCGTCTCAACGTTACCTTCGTAAAAGGAGAAAAACAGTACGTCGTCCCCGGCTATTATGCCGCTGACGGAAATGCCGCTGAAACCAGCGCCACCGCCGGCAACAAATGGCGTGTGAATTTCGTGCCGGATGAAGTAGGCCAATGGACTTACACCGTTTCTTTTCGCACAGGGGATAACATCGCACTGAGCGACGACCCAACAGCCGGCTCACCAATTGCTTTCAATGGAGCAAAAGGCGCCTTTACCATTGTCCCCAATGATAAAACCGGGCAAGATTTCCGGGCCAAAGGACTGCTAAAATATGTCGGCAAACGGTATCTACAGTTCGCCGAGACCGGCGAGTATTTCCTAAAAGGCGGCGCCGATAGCCCTGAAAATTTCCTGGCTTACGCAGACTTCGACGACACATACGACACCGGTGAACGGATACGCGAGGGAGAGGCCGTAATCGGCGAATTTTTGCATCGCTACGCGCCGCACCTACAAGATTGGCAGCCGGGCGACCCGACCTGGCAAAACGGCAAAGGCAAAGGCATTATCGGCGCCTTGAATTACCTGGCCTCCAAGGGCATGAACAGCGTCTATTTTATCACCTACAATATCGATGGCGGCGATGGCAAGGACGTCTGGCCCTGGACAAGTCCCGATGAAAAATTCCGCTTTGATTGCAGTAAACTCGACCAGTGGGAGATTGTTTTTTCGCACATGGACAAGCTGGGCTTGATGCTGCATCTCATTACCCAGGAGCAGGAAAACGACCAGGGCCTGGATGGCGGTGAGCTTGGCACGCAGCGCAAGCTCTATTACCGTGAGCTTATCGCTCGTTTCAGCCATCATCTTGCTCTTGTTTGGAATCTCGGCGAGGAAAACACCAACACAGATGACCAGCGTAAGGCCTTCTGCCGATACATTAAAGACCTCGATCCCTACGACCATCCAATTGTCTGCCACACATTCCCGAACAGATATGACGAGGTTTACAATCCTTTGCTGGGATACGAATATTTTGACGGGCCATCGCTGCAAACCAACGACACCCACCCCCAGACGCTTAAGTGGCTCGACCGCTCTAATTCTGCAGGCCGATCCTGGTTTGTTTGCCTGGATGAGATCGGCCCAGCGCATACCGGCGTCAAGCCAGATAAGGACGATTACTGGCACGATGAGGTCCGTCAGAAACACTTGTGGGGCAGCTTGATGGCTGGCGGCGCCGGCGTAGAATGGTACTTCGGATACAAATTCGCACATAATGACCTGGATTGCGAAGACTGGCGCAGCAGAGATCATCTGTGGGACCTGACACGATACGCATTAGAATTTTTCCATCAGCACCTGCCATTTGCTGAAATGAGTCACCACGATGAGCTAACTTCTGCTAAGGACGATTATTGTTTGGCAAAGGTCGGCGAAATCTACGCGATATACTTACCCTCCGGCGGCACAACGCACCTCGACCTGGGCGATAGTTCCGCAACCTTCACGGTGCAGTGGTACAATCCGCGTTCTGGCGGCCCGCTGCAAAGCGGTAGTGTTGCTTCAATAACCGGGCCCGGCTCAGTCGCCATCGGCCATCCCCCACAGGACAGCGATAAAGACTGGGCCACCCTGATAAAACTTAAGTAGTCTTGCTAATTACAACGACTCGACCAATTAAAAACCTATAAAGCTGAAGGGATAATCCCCGCATAACCTGGCCGATGGAAAAATCTATTGCAAATTTTTCGTATTTGGTATATCGTATCGCGTATTGCATAAGAAGGTAACGATGTATGAAACATTAACGTACGAAAAAAAGGAGCAAAATCCGATGGAACCGATTGCAGAGCCGCAAATCAATTTATTTGCAGATGAATTACCGTCTATGGAGGAAATCACGAAATTCTCTCACTTGGTCCATTGCAGCGAGGCCAATCAGCTAAAATTCGCTGAAGAGTTGCAGGCAAATATGGCTAAGACCTCGCCGAAAGCTTCTCTGGCAGTGGGGATCGGCCTATCCATCCTCGGAAGATTCGACGAAGCGGTCGAGAAACTTCAAAAGGCAAAAGATTGCAAAGAAAAATTCACGTACCTGGCCTTTGCGCTTAGGCGAATAGGTAAATTCGACGAGGCGATCGAAAATCTACAAAAAAGCCTCGAGCATGGAGCCGACACTCTAAATATAATCTTGGAAAAAGCCGCTACATACCGCCATGCCTCAGACTTTACCGCTGCAGCCAAGGAACTAAAAGCCTGCGCAAATTTTGAAAATGTAAGTGCCGAATACCACTATCAGCTTGGCCGTCTTGCCGAAGCACAAGGCCTCTACGAGCAGGCGATAGATAATTACAAAACCGCCTTGGAATTATCACCGAATCATCAAAGGGCCCTTTTCCACCTGGCTTATCGCTGCGATTTATCCGGCGATGAAGAGGCAGCCATCGACTATTACAAGCAAATTGCCTGCGGTTCTCCGGTTTATGTAAATGCCCTTCTGAACCTGGCTGTACTTTATGAAGATATGGGCAAATTCGACAATGCGTCTGGATGTGTTGATAAGGTCGTAGAGTCTCATCCCAATCACCAAAAAGCAATCCTGTTCAAAAAAGACATCGAAAGCTCAAAAACGATGTTCTATGACGAGGAAAAAGAAAGGAAGAAAACCCACAAAAACCAGATCCTGGAAACACCAATCTCCGATTTTGAGCTGTCGGTACGCAGCAGAAACTGCCTGAAGAAGATGAACATCAACACAATCGGTGACCTTTTGAATATTACCGAGGCGGAGCTGTTATCTTATAAGAATTTTGGTGAAACGTCGCTGCGAGAGATCAAGAGCGTTCTCGAAGCAAAAGGATTTCGGCTGGGTATGGCCCTGGAAGAAAAGCAGTTCCCTTCCGAAGAAACCGCTGAACACTATGCCGCAGCAGACCAAGGGCTCTTGAACAAGTCGGTAGACGACCTGCAATTGTCGGTACGCTCCCGAAAGTGCTTGCAAAAGCTCAACATTCACACCATCGGCGAGTTAATACACAAAACAGACGCTGAGCTTCTCGGCGTCAAAAATTTCGGCGTAACCAGCCTAAACGAAATCAAAAGATCACTTGCCAACCTTGGATTAGCCTTGCGAAGCTTGGACTAACTGTACGAATGGTAATTGGTAAATGGTAACTGGTTAAATGGTAACTAATTTCAGATTTCTAATCTCCAATTTCCAATTTCCAATCACCAATTATCAATCACTGGTTAGCAGCAAATTCCTTCGGGTGATAATCTTGCGGGGGATACCTCTTCTGCTTTTGCTGATAATTCAGCCAGGCTGTAAGCCAAGAGAGTTTGTCAGACCTACGCCGCAGATGGACATCGAACCACGATTTTGGATAAGGGTGCTGCTTCTGGATGACGTCACAGATTGTACGCTGGAAACTGCCGCGTCTTTCAGCGTCACGGGCATCGCGTCCAATCAACAAATATCAAGCACTCAAGCCCACTTTACCCCCACAGCAGAGGGGACGACAAAAGTGCAGATATCCGGCGGCAGAATTACCATCGCCGGTCGGCCTATAACCTTCGATGAGCTGATTGCGCAGCCCGATGACGGACATATTTTTAACCTAAACGGCGACGATTACCGAGGTAAGTTAGAGTTCAGAATCAATCCTGACGGCTGCTCCTTTGATGTGATTAATCTCGTTCCACTTGAGCCGTATTTAGCTGGCGTAGTTGGTGCGGAGATGCCCGATTACTGGGAACCGGAGGCACTAAAGGCCCAGGCAATCGCCGCGAGGACTTACTGTCTGTACATCAAAAACCGCTTTGGCAGTAAGCGAAGCTGGGATGTCGCCAAAACACAGGCGAACCAGGTTTACCTCGGCGTCAAAGCTGAATCGGACTTGGTCTGGAATGCAGTGGATAAGACTTATGGCCAAGTCTTAGTCTGCAAGCATCCCGATGATGGAGCCGAGGATATCTTCCCTACTTATTACAGCTCAATCTGTGCTGGCCACACCGAAAATAGCGAGCACGTCTTTGGCGATTCCTTTGAACCGCTGGTTGGAGTTGACTGTCCCTACTGCAAAGATGTGGCAAACTGGAGCCTATTTTTCTGGCCTATGGCCCAGTTCGATAAGACCATCATTCAAACTAATCTATTCCAGAAGTATCCGACGCTAAGGCAGCTCGGAGAAATCACTAATATTGTGGAAGCCGAAAAAAGCGACTATGGAAAGTTTTCCCGCTTGACCAAAGTCAAACTGACAGGCTCGGACGGCAAAAGTGATTTTTTGCGAGCCGAGGATTTACGGCTTACCATCGATCCGACCGGCCAAAAATTAAAAAGTACCATCTGCCGGATTGTTGAATGGGATAACAAGTGGGCGTTTTTATCAGGCAAAGGTTGGGGCCACGGCGTAGGAATGTGTCAATGCGGCGCTCAAGGCCTGGCAAGAGAGGGAAAAACCACAGAGCAGATACTTTCCTATTACTATCCCGGCTCCAAAATTGTAAGAGTCTATTGAAAACGACTGCGAAATACAAATCAAGATTTACTCCTTTAACAACAGTGCTGCCAATAATGTTCTATTACAGCAAAAGAATTTGTTCTCCTATTCTACGATAGTTTATGCTATAATTCAGGCGGAGAGCAAATATGGGCTTAGATGAGATAAAAAGGGTATTGAGAAACCATAAATCTGTACTTAAAGACAAGTATAATGTAAATACTCTTGGTATTTTTGGTTCTTACGTGCGCAATGAACAGTCAACCGATAGTGACCTCGATGTACTGGTTGATTTCACGGCTCCGATAAGTCTTTTTGAATTTATTGACATGGAAGAAGAACTCTCAAAATTATTAGGTGTCAAAGTTGAGCTTGTATCGCGAAATGCTCTTAAACCTTATATCGGCAAGCGTATTTTGAATGAAGTGCAGTTTGTATGAAAGACAGAGACCTGCGTGATTACATCAACGATTTGATAGAAGCCTGTGAAGACATTTTATCCTTTACAGAAGGGATATCATATACGGAATTTGTGGGTGACAAGAGAACAGTTAACGCGGTTGTTCGGTCTCTTGAAGTTATTGGTGAAGCAACCAAAAAGTTGCCCACAACCTTTAGGAATAATTATCCTAACATACCATGGAAACAAATGGCAGGCATGCGTGATAAATTGATTCATGAGTACTTTGGTGTCGATAAAGAAATGCTATGGCAAGTTATACAAAGGCATATCCCCAATATCCTTCCTTTAATAAAAGAGATAACTATTGATTGAGATATAAGTTGATTCTCAAATATAGAGAAATGGTATTCACAGTGATATTACCGTCTATAGAAGCAAATATTTATCGAAATGATTAATTTCCAAATCCTCTATAAAGACTCCAAATCCAACGCGAGGCGAGGTATTTTAACCACAGCCCATGGCAAAGTTGAAACCCCTGCCTTTCTGCCGGTCGGCACCACTGGCGCGGTAAAGGGCATCATACCACAACAACTTAAAGAAACCGGCACCGATATTATCTTAGCCAATACCTACCATCTGATGCTGCGGCCAGGAGTCGAAGTTATCGAAAAGCTGGGCGGACTGCACAAATTTATGGCATGGAACGGGCCGATACTCACAGACAGCGGCGGATACCAAATCTTTTCCCTCAGTCCGCTAACTAAGGTCGATGATGATGGTGTTGAATTTACCAGCCACATAGATGGGACAAAAATTTACTTAGACGCTGAAACCGCAATAAAAATCCAAAATCGTCTAACTGCCGACATAATAATGTGTCTCGACCAATGCACACCATTTCCCACTGACCAAAAGCAGCTAAAAGACGCTGTAGAAAGAACCATCCGCTGGGCAAAGCACGCTAAAGCGGCGCATGCTAATCCTAATCAGTTGCTGTTCGCGGTCGTACAGGGAGGAATAAACCTGCAACTTCGAGCATACTGCAGCTGCGAACTTGTAAAATTAGGTTTTGACGGGTATGCTATCGGGGGATTAAGTGTAGGTGAAGGGCACGACAATATGATAAAAACGGTTGCTCATACAACAGCGCTTTTGCCCGAGAGCTTACCCCGCTATTTAATGGGCGCGGGTACTCCAGCCGACATCATTGCCGCGGTCAGGGCTGGCGTCGATATGTTTGATTGCGTCCTGCCAACCCGAAACGGACGCAATGCCTCAGCCTTTACCGAAAATGGACCCGTTCGATTGAGAAACAACGTCCATATAGAAGACAGCAATCCAATTGACGCTTGTTGTGATTGTTATTGCTGCAGAAATTTCAGCCGGGGGGCGCTTCGACATTTCTTCAACTGCGGAGAAATGCTCGGCCCAATCTTGGTCTGCCTGCATAACCTGAGGTTTTACCAGAGACTGATGGCTAAAATAAGGCTGACCCTGAAAAAGAATGAATTTTCAGCCTGGGCAGCAGAGCAACTAAAAATGATTATTGATTATTGATAATCGATGATTTAACATCTTAACAAGGGGCATCGGGGAACAGTTTGCTGATCCCTGAACCCTGACACTTGACCCCTGTTTTCTGAAATGAAGGGAAAATAAAATGAATAACTTATGGATATTAGCTCAAGTCGAAGGCCAACAGGCCCCTTCCAGCATTCCATCAGAGCCGATTACTGAAGAAGGCCAGGCCATAACGGTAGTGCCTGATTCTAACGCTGCCCCAGCCAGACCAGAAGCACAAAGACCTTCCGGCTACTCCCACCTGCTTTTGATTGGCTTGATGTTCGTGCTGTTGTACTTTATCCTTTTTAGAGGGCCTCAAAAACAAAAACAGCAGCACAAAAAAATGGTGCAATCGCTGGAAAAAAACGACAAAGTTCGAACCATCGGCGGAATTATCGGAACCGTAGTCGATATTAAGGGCGATGAGGTTACATTGAAAGTGGATGAAAATAATAATACCAAAATAAAAGTTATCGCTTCAGCAATCGGAAAGAATTTGTCGAAAGATAAATCGTGATTGGTAACTGGTAATTGGTAATTGGTAATTGGTAATTGGTAACTGGTAACTGGTAACTGGTAACTGGTAATTTCCAATTCCTAATTACAAATTTCCAATCAGGAGAAAATTATGGGCAAAAATCTGACACCGAAAGCCATTTTAATCATTGTTTTGGTGCTCATTGCAGCCTGGACTTTATACCCACCAAGCAAAACCCTAAAGCCCGGAATCGACCTGGCAGGTGGAACAAGCCTTATCTATGAAATCGACACCCAGGACCTCCAAGAGGCGGAACAGAAAGATTTAGCCCAAAACATGATAACGGTTTTACGAAGGCGAATAGACCCTGCCAATATCCGAAACCTGATATGGCGGCCGCAAGGCAATACCCGCTTCGAGATACAAATGCCTCTATCCAGCGCAGAAGCACTCGACAAGCGGCAGAAATACAACCAAGCACGCGACCAATTGCTGGCACAAAATGTCGAGCGTGCAAAGATCCTGCGCCTGCTGCAAAATCCAGTTGAGCAGCGAACTGAATATTTCAATGATTTAGCCCAGAGCGACCCTAATAGACTAACCATTCTCCAGGCTCTGGCCAAAGCTTATGACGAACGCGACCAGCTACAAAATCAAACGGACCATCTCGATAGCCAGCTCAAAGCAGCAGAAAATAAAATATCATCAGCCGGACTCGACCTCGACCAGCTAATGCTAAATAGAAGCGATTGGACCAGACTAAATGAGCAACAACTGCAAGAATCGCTGAAAAAATTTCTTGGGCCCGTTCGGCAGGCTCAGGGCAAGTCTGGTTCCACACAAAACGAGCTGGCCGACCCTAATCTTGGGCTGCTGACCGAGTATATTAAAACGTTCGCCGAGTGGGCAAAAGTGGTAGAGCAGCTCCTCGAGAAAAAAAGTCAATACGATGAAGCTAAAAGAGGGCTTGACAAATTAAATCTGACTGAGGAGCAGATAGATTCTGTCCTGGAAATGCCGGCCAAGTCAAAGGAACGCAAGGGGCGGATTGAGCAGCTAAAAGCCGCCTTTCCAGACCGGGCAGAAAAAATTGACCGCGTAGTAGCAGCGTTCGACGAGTATCGGCCCTTCAGAGGCAGACTTGACGATCCCAAAGACCTGCAGCGAATGCTAAAAGGAGCCGGCATACTGGAGTTCAGAATACTGCCTACCTTAGACCAGTTGGATCTGGCCGGTTTGACCCCTGCCGAAGTAGATGTTTATGGCAAGTCCCTGACCGAAAAAGGACCTAAATACGCATCAGACAACAGGTATGCGTGGTTAGAAATAGAAAACATCGAAGAATGGAAGGTTCCCAATTCGGTTTTTGCCCCATTCGGTGACAAATATTATGTCCTGGCCAGCAATAAGCCAAACGAAACTATGCTGCATAGCGGAGGCAGCGGAGACTGGAAACTGGAAAAGGCCGCCCCAGGACATGATGAATATGGCCGAAGAGCTATCGATTTCGCTTTAGATGAAAGAGGCGGCAAACTGTTCGGTAACGTTACCGGAAAAAATATCGGCAGGCCTCTTTGTATCCTGCTCGATACTATTGCCATATCAGCCCCAAGGATTAATAGCAGAATAACCACACGTGGTCAAATAACCGGCGACTTCACAGAAACAGAAGTTTTCGACATGGTCAATAAACTAAATGCCGGCTCGCTACCGGCCAGACTTATCGAACAGCCCATTTCAATTAGAACCATCGGTCCTTCCATCGGCGCAGATACCCGCGACCAAGGAATTCGAGCCGGCTTCATCGGCCTGATGCTTGTAATAGCATGTATGGGTGGTTACTATCTGCTCGGTGGCTCCATAGCCGATGCGGCACTGCTTATGAACCTGCTGTTTACTCTGGCGATAATGTCAGCACTGCGGGCAACTTTCACCCTGCCGGGCATCGCCGGCGCCATACTTACTATAGGCATGAGCGTTGACGCCAATGTCTTGATTTTTGAAAGAATCCGCGAGGAACAGCAGCGAGGCTCAGCGATACGGACCGCGATAAAAAATGGCTACCAAAAGGCTTTTACCGCTATCTTCGACTCTAACCTGACCACAGTAATTTCAGCCGCGATTCTTTACTGGGTCGGCTCAGAAGACATAAAAGGCTTTGCTATAGTGCTGATGCTCGGTCTTGTCTCAAACCTGTTTACTGCTGTGTTCGTGACCCGCGTAATTTTTGACTGGCTGGTATCGAAGCGGCTGATTAAAGAACGTCTTATTATGCTGCAGCTTATCCGCAAGCCGAATATTAACTGGATGAGCTACAGACCGATTTTCTTTACCATATCCGCGGTGCTGACGATAGGAGGGCTGGCAATCTTTTTCACCAGAAACGATGTGGAAAACAATAAATACGACATCGAATTTACCGGCGGAACAAGTGTACAAATCAACCTAAAAGAAGGTGTGAATCTGTCCCGCCAGGATGTAGAAGACAGAATACAGAAGGTCGGACGAGAATTGAACAACCCCGCCTTAGCCACAGCAAGCGTCACCAGCGTCGGAAAAACGGGCAACTCCTACGAAATAACAACAACCGCAACAAATAAAATCACCGCCAACATCACATTCACTGAATCTGGACAAACAGATCAACAGACAGTCCAAAGCATAACGGAAGCAATTCAAAAAGCTCAAGCAAAGTTTGGCCGAGAGCTCAGAAATCTGACAGTGACCCTTGTCCCGAGCGATGAGGTACGAGCGACGAGCGACGAGGTACGAGCGACGAGTTTTGTTATATCGACCAGCGAGATAAGTCCGACACTTGTCAAAAACGTGCTGACCGCGGCTTTTGCCAACGCCGAGATCTCGGAACCAAAAGTTGACGAGGTTGTCAACGAAGCTATAAGAACTGCCTTCGAAGACCAATTAGAGATCCAGCGGGATCTGCGGCCCGAAATAACATCAAAAGAGAAAATAACCAAAGCCCTTGCCGATGCTCAACCTGAACTTACCGATTTTCTTGGCGGGATCAAGATTGATTGCCGGATAGCAATACCTGCTACAGCGCAAGAGCTCGAGCAAAGAATGAGCGATTTGCGATTTAAGCCTGATATGCAAGGCCTTGATTGGGATGTCCGCTACAAAATCCTGCCCGTCCGGCAGGCGGGCTTTGGCCCAAATATAAAAATAATGGAACCAAACCAGCCGATAGACTCTTTCGTCTATGTCAGTGCTGACCCCGAGGCTGGTCTTGCGGAACTGACCGAGGATGAATGGTCACGATTTATTGAGAACGAAACAGCTAAGGTCACAACGGCAACTACATTGGAAACCTCTCTGCCGCGGGTGACCCAGATAAGTCCATCCGTAGGAGCGGAAGCGAGGACGCGGGCACTAATTGCCATCGTGATGTCGCTGGCGGCGCTTCTTGCTTATATATGGTTTAGGTTTGGCAACCTACGTTACGGTGTAGGCGCCGTCGTAACACTATTCCACGATACCTGCACGACTATCGGCGCGGTCACGGGCTGCACCTACATCGCAGGAACAATTATTGGCCAGAAACTTCTGATCGGAGATTTCAAGATTAACCTGGCAATGATAGCAGCCTTTTTGACCCTCATTGGATATTCGCTCAATGATACAATTGTCATTTATGACCGTATCCGTGAAAATCGCCGCAAAGGTATTTTGACGCCCCAGATAATCAATAATAGCATCAACGATACTCTATCCCGGACGCTACTGACAGGTGTCACTACTTTGGTTGTTGTGTTCATAATGTACGTCTTTGGCGGGGCAGGGCTGCGAGGCTTTAATTTTGCAATGCTTTTCGGTATTATCGAAGGAACATATTCTTCAATAGCGATCTCTGCGCCTATATTGCTGCTCGGCACAAAAACCAAGAAAACTGGAAACTGGTAATTGGTAACTGGAAAGTGGTAATTACCAATCACCAATTTCCAATTACCAATATCTCAGGTAACGTCCTCGATCTGCCACATAAATGCTTTTACGCCTTCTGTAGCCAGTTTCTCTCGCAGTTTTCGAACATTATCCATCAAAGTTTTTGCTTTGGCTTCGTCGGTGACGACAAACGTGCCGGTATTTACACCCGGCCAGACCTCGGTATCTAAATGCGGCTCACTCAATTCGCCCCGGCCTAAGGTGTCAGTGAATTTAGTATAGTAACGAATCCCAGCAGACTCTAAGGCCTCATTTACATCACTATCTATCGCAACATTGTGTACAATCAAAACAGCCTTCATATTTAAACCCAAGATGAATCTTGAATATCGAACAAGGAATTTCGAAATTCGAAGTTGGATATTCGTTATTTCTGATTCATTTAACAGCAGGGATTTGGACGCCCTCAAACACACTATAGAGCGTTGGCATCATAATAAGTGTGATAAGCGTGCTCAGCATCATCCCACCTATGCTAACAGCCGCAAACGGCACCCACACTTCCGAGCCAGCACCTCTGGTGAATAACAAGGGCGACAACCCTAATAGCGTAGTCAAAGTTGTGCTCAGGATTGGTCGCAGCCTGCTCCGCCCTCCTTCAACAATAGCCTGGTAGGTATCATACCCACGATGGCGAAGAATACCTATATAGCTAATCAAGACAATTCCGTTGTTGACTACAAGTCCGACCAGCAATATCAATGCAATAAACGTAACGATGTTCATAGCAAAGCCTGTAATCGCAAGTGCCATAATGACTCCGACAATACCGAATGGAACCGAAAGGAATATGATGAAGGGATCACGGTACGATTCAAATTGTGAGGCCATAACCATATATACCAGCACCATCCCCAGAGCCGTCGCTACAATAAGCATCGCAAATGCTTCTCTCCTTTCCTTCTCGGCTCCGGCAAATTTATAAGTAAAGCCGGTCGGCGCTGCAATTTTATCTATCGCCTTCTTGGCGTCCGCTACCACCGAGCCAAGGTCTCTGCCTGAAACATCGGCAGAAACCGTAACAAAACGTGCTTGGTCCTTACGTTCAATCTTCGTTAGTCCTACCCCTTGCTCGATTGCCGCAATATTAGCCAGGCTGATTTGCTCACCGCTGGGCGCAGCTACAAATACATCGCGCAAATCCTCCGGCGAAGTTCTGTCGTCCGGCCTTAATCTGACCTCGACATCATATTCGTCGCCCGCCTCACGGTACCTTGTCGCCGTAGTACCGGCAAAAAACGTCTCTATCGTCTTTCCGATGGTTCGTATATCAAGCCCCAGCTTTGATGCCTTCTCACGGTGAACAATGATCTTAAGCTCTGGCTTTTCTTCTTTTCTGCTGATTTGGACATCGCTGATACCTTTAATACCCTCAATTGCTGCCATAACTTTGTTGGCATAATTCATCGCATCGGTCATACTATGGCCATATAGCTCAACCGATAGTTTTGCTCCGCCGCCAAAAACCATTGCTTGCAGTGGGTCTTCTGCGCTGTACCGAGTTGTCGTGCCAGGCATTTTATTTGTAATCTTTCTAAGCCGTTCGATGACATCCCTCGGCGAGGCCTTACGCTCCAGCTTCGGTACCAAGCCTATGAACATAATCCCATTGTAAGTCTCTTCAGTCGTGGCAAACTGACCGCCAGCTGCAGAGCCATAAACACCCCAACGCACAAAGTTAACATTTTTCTCAGGCACATTCTTCTGGACAATTCTCTCAAACTGTGCTGCAACTTTTCCTGTTTGCTCGTAGCGCATACCCACCGGCAGTTCAAAATTCGCCATCACTCTATTCTGGTCTTCCTCCGGGAAAAACTCCTTGCCAACAAAGCCCGCTAGACCTAAGCAGCCTGCAAATATAACAGCACACGAAACAAGAACAGTCTTGCGGTTAATCAACGACCAGTTAAGAAATCTCACATAAATGTCTTCGATCCAGGTCAGCACCTTCTCGCCTGCATTATAAAAGAGCCGAAGTGCCAGGTGCCGTGAGCTTTGCTCATCCATCTTGAGAAACTTTGAGCACAGCATCGGCACAAGCATAATAGCCGTGAATAGCGACGCTCCGAGAGCCATCACCATAATCATCGCAAACTGCCCAAAGAATATTTTCGTGATGCCGCCAACGAACATAATAGGTGCAAATATTGCTATTGTCGTCAGCGTTGATGCCGTCACGGCTACACCGACTTCATTGGTTCCGAGGATTGCACTTTCTCTAAGCCGCTGTCCTTTTTGGTGATGGCGATGAATGTTATCGACAACAACAATGGCGTTATCCACCACCTCCCCTACCGCAACAGCAAGTGCCGCCAGGGTTGTAGTATTGATTGTGTAACCGGCCAGATACATCAATAGAAACGTAATTACCAGAGAAGTCGGTATGGAAAAGGCAATAATTAAGCTCGCACGCAAATTGCGTAAGAAAAACAGGATAACAAAGCCAACAAAGATAATCGCCCAGAGAACGTTATCTCGCAGATTATACACTGAAGCAAGGATAAACTCAGAATTATCCATAACAACTCTCGGCTGGACATCCGGGGGCAGATCGTTCTTTATCTGTTCCAGCTCAGCCCTAACCGCCCGTGCCACTGCAACGGTGTTTTCACCGCTTTGCTTCTGAACAAAAACCGCCATACCCCTCTTGCCGTTGATACGCACATCGTATGTCCGCTCCTGGAAAAAGTCCCTCACATCTGCAACATCTTTAAGCTTTATCGCTATGCCGTTTCGCTGTGCAATCACAACTTCCGCTACCTCTTGGGCATTTGAGAACTCCTCGGGTGTGCGCAAAAGATAATCCTTGTAACCGCTCTTGATATTGCCTCCAGGGATACTCATATTCGCAGCGGCAAGAGCAGCATTTATCTGCGAAACCGACAAATTCAAAGCGGTCAACTTATCATGGTCAACATCGATACGAATCTGCCTGACCAGCCCTCCTCGCTCAAACGCCGAGGCAACGCCTTTAACACGCTTAAGCGGATCCACAATATTGTCTTTGACAATGGTCTGTAAATTCGGGAAACTATCTTCAGCCGTAATTGCGATAATCATTATCGGCATCATCGCAATGTCAAACTTGATGATAGCCGGCTCATCCGCCTCCTCCGGTATTATCGCCTTGGCCTGGTCTATCTTGTCGCGGACATCGTTTATAGTTTCATCTATCTGCTGACCCCACTGGAATCTCAGCGTTATAGCCGACAGCCCCTCTTTAGAGAGCGAAATTACCTCATCGACGCCGGAAACAGTGCTCAGAGCATCCTCAAGCGGCTCGGTTATTAGAGTCTCAATCTCTTGCGGCCCTGCTCCCTGGTAGGCAGTCATCACACTTACTGCCGGCACCTCAAATTCCGGCATCAAATCGATTCCCAGAAGTGACAGTGACATAAAACCAAGGACTATACCGGCAATGAATATCATCACTGTGGTTACCGGCCTATTTACTGAAAACTGTGCAAGTTTCATTCTATGTCCTCTAATCGTACTACTTCGACCGCAATTCCGTCTGTCAGAAAGTTCATTCCATTAACCACCAGAACCTCGCCTGGTTCTAAACCATCGGTTATTTCACAATTTGGGCCTTCAATTATACCAATTTCCACTATACGCTTATGAGCAACGCCATCCCCCAGCACATATACATAAGGCTTATCAATTTTTCCGCCGAGGATAACGTCACGCGGGATAACCACGGCGTTATCCTTGCGCCGTGTGATTAGCGTTACCCTGGCAAACATACCGGGTTTGAGCAACAATTGCTCATTACTCAAACGTATCTCAACTTGCATGGTGTGCGTTTGCTGGTCAAGAGCAGGATAGATCGAGTAAACATTCGCTGTAAATACCTTTTCTGGGAAAGCATCCACTCTAATTTCAGCGGGCGTTGCCGATGCGATTTCTGGAGCGTACTTTTCTGCCACCGAAACAATCAACTTAACTGTTTTCATATCAGCCAATGTAGCTATGCAATCACCGGGATTTACAAGATTGCCCTGGTCAATATGTTTTTTTGTCACTGTGCCATCTATCGGCGAGATAATTGAGGACTCCCGCAGATTTATTTTGGCAAGCTCCAGAGCAGCCTTAGCAGAATTCAATCTGGCTGCTGCCAATTCTACCGCGGTTATCGTCTTATCCTTGCTCTGCTCGGTCGCCGAGCCGCCTTGATACAGAGCAAGGATGCGCTTCTTTTCACGATCGGCATCAGCCAGCTCAACTTCCGCCGCTTTGACGGCAGCCTCTGCGGAAGAAACCTGCGCCAAATAAACATCGTGATCGATAACCGCCAACTGCTGGCCCTTCTTGACGGTCAAACCCTCTTCAACCGGAACTGAATTGCCGCTTGATAAGATAGCTTGCAGCGATTCGAGCCTGCCGGAGACCTTGGATTTTACATCCACAACTGTGTTCGCTTCTACCCAGCCGGTCAGCTCGATAGTATTTTTTATTGAGTCGGTGCTTACCTTTTGTACCTCAACCGGAACTGCTTTTTGCTCAGCATTAACTTCGGCTGGCTTGCGTGTATAGCCAAACCAGAAGGTCAGAAACACCAATATAACCGCAATTATCAAAAATATGACCCTTCTACCTACTTTCATCTTTATTCTCCAATATTGGTAACTGGTAACCTAAGCGAAGTTTCTTCCAACACCGTCAACGCACCCATCGCTTTTTGGAGGTCCAGTTTTGCAATTATGTGCGAATAAATAGCCTGGTAATAGTTCACTCTGGCGGTGGTCAGAGCAGCCTGAGCATCGATCATCTCCACCTGCGTATTGGTCCCCTCTCGATAGCCTACCTCGGCGAGCCGCAGGCCTTCTTTCGCTCTGGTAAGATTCAGCCGCTGAGATTCGACAAACTCCGCTGCATTCTCGATACTCAATTGCGCCTTGGTCAACTCAAATAGGGCGGTTTCCTCGGCATCAATTAAGTCTACCTGCGCTTGTTTAATTCGTGCTTTCTGTTGAATAATCTCACCCTCACGTGCAAAACCGTCAAATATAGGCAGTGTCGCTGTGACCCCAGTTTGCCAGGCGTGGCCCCATTCAATCTCCATCCTGTTATGGGGGTCGGGTTTCGACCAGTTGTTGCTGTAATAGCCACTGATAACAGGCAAATATCGGCTGCGGGCGATCTGAAGCTGCTCCTTCTGCAATCTTATATCAAATTCCTTACCGAGCAAATCTGGCCGATTCCTATAGACTGCTTCAACAGCTTGCTCCATTGTCACCTGGGAAGGGACAAAGGAAAGCTCATCAGAAAGGATAAAGTCGCTGTCCTGGGAAACGCCCATTACTTTAATAAGGCCAGCTTTTGCAACGTTGATAGCATTTTTGTTCTGTATCAGTTCAGCCTGAAAATTGGATAGTTCCACCTCCCCTCGCAGAACGTCAAAATCAGAAGCGACACCACCGGCCCGTCTTTGCTTAACGCTGTCAAGATGTGCCTGAGCCGAGCGAACGGCATCGGTGCTTATCTCCACCAGGTGCTGACTTAGCAGAACATCGTAATAGGCATGCTCTGCGGCATAAACCACATCTTGAACTGCTGCTCGAACCGTCTGGTCGGTAAGTAGCGAAAACAGCTTCGCGGCGTTCATTTGGGCAGATATTGCCCCCCCTTCAAAAACCGGCTGAGTAACCATAAGACCTGTTGAATAATTATCATAACTACCCAACGAAATCTTCCGGTCGCCAATCGTAAAAGACGAGACCTCATCAAGCCGCTGATAATCTCCCGTAAGACCAACATTGGGTAGAATTGCCGAATAGGATTTCAGCCGCTCCCCTCGCGCAACTTCCTTTTCCTGAACGATACGTTGCAGGACTTTATTGTTGCCCAAAGCCAGCTTCAAACAGTCTTGGACGCTTAGCTTGCCGCTTATACGTATCGCAGATAGCTCCTGGTGGTCTTTGCGGCTCTTCCACTGCCGATATGCAGCTTCTCTGGATAAGCCAACATCCTGGTAAAATTGCTTGCTGCTAATACAACCAGCAAGTATCAACATCATAAATATAGATAAGAACTGAGTTTTCATCCTGTTTTACCTTCGGTATAAGCCCGGATCCCCGCGGCGGAAAATTTGACGATGTGATTAACTGCTTCATTCAAGTCAAATCCTGGGAATTGTAAAGTGTAGCTCTGGTCATACAAAGTTTGCACACGGATTAGATGCACCAACTGGCCGATGATAGAAAACAAAAATAAATGAGTCTTTGATTTATCTAAACTCGGATAGATTTTCATCAAAGCATTTTGCATAGCATTGAAAATAGGCATAATCATTTCTTCAAGAAACATATTTTTAGGAAGGTTTTGTTCTACCATTTCACGGTCCATAAGCTTAATGAGCTGATAGGCTTTCTTCTTATCCTTAATTGGCTCAAGAAAAGCCGTTGCAAAGGAAGTAAGCAAATCTTCTAAATAAATTTCTTTAACATTTTCAGACATCACTTTTTCAATACCGTTCACGATTCTTTCTCGCGTAATTAGCAGATGGTGTCTCCAAACTTCTATGTATAATTTTTCTTTGCCGCCAAAATAGTAGTTTACCGATGCAATATTGCAGTTAGCGGCAGCAGCTATTTCGCGAACACTGGTGTGATAAAAACCATGCTCACAAAAAAGCATTTCTGCTGCATCACGCAATCTGTCTTGAACGCTTTTGCCGGTATGCTCGTTGGCTTTTTTATCCAGAAAAAACTCCATAATAAAATCCTCAAACAATTGTTTTATACGATAGTTTAAAACAATTGTTTGAAAATTCAAGTAATTTTTTGTTTATTTCGCAAAATTCCCCCTACCACTACTGAAAAGGCTGATTTTTTTAGATTTTTTTCAAGTTTCATTATTCTTTTTCAGCCATTTTGCAAGAATTATGATTTTTCAGCCGGAGAAACAGATAAAGTTGACTTGCAGAAGTGAAAGGCTATAATAACAAGAAGTTCGCTAGGGGTGGTCCCGCACCAATTGACCTTTAGGTGTGTTATTACTCTGTATATAGGCTTAATATTTTTGCGAAAGAACAATTGGTGCGGGACCTGAGAAAAAACCCTTTGAACCTGATCAGGACAATCGCCATAAGTGATGATTAGGTAATCAGAATATCTGGATACCAGGAAATCAGGCAGCCATACAAACAGGCTTCCTGATAATCTGGTGCTCTGATCTTAGGCGGATATGCCTGCGTAGGAAAGCGATTGAACATGCTAAAATTCAATAGCGAGCTTAAAAAAATCGCTTCCTGCAGGAAGCGATTTTTTATTATGAACATGGAGTCTGGAAAATGACAACGCAGTTACAAGCCGCACGAGATGGAACGCTCACAGAACAGATCAAATCTGTCGCTGAAAGTGAAAACCTCCAAACCGAACTTGTCAGAGCCGAGCTTGCCGCGGGTCATCTGGTAATACCGGCAAATAAGCTGCATCTAAAAACTAATCTAACACCATGTGGTATAGGGCGCATCCTGCGCACAAAAGTCAATGCAAATATCGGCACCAGTAGTGAACGCTGCTCGCTGGAAGCGGAAATCGAAAAGATGCAAGCAGCACTTGATGCAGGCGCCGATACGATTATGGATTTAAGTACCGGCGGCGATCTTGACCATATCCGCGGTGAGCTTCTCGCCCGGTGCCTGGTGCCCTTCGGAACAGTGCCAATCTACGAAGTGATAAAAGACAGAGACGTCGAAGATATAAACAACAAAATAATCCGTGAAGTTATTGAAAAACAGGCCAAGCAAGGCGTAGATTTTTTCACTATTCACGCGGGGGTGTTAAAAAAGCACCTGCCGTTACTTGAGAATCGTGTTGCCGGCATTGTCAGCCGAGGCGGAGCATTACTTGCCAAATGGATGCTATATAACCACAAGCAAAATCCTCTGTACGAAATGTTCGATGATTTATGCGACATATTAGCTGAATATGACATCTGCTTTTCTCTTGGTGACGGGCTTCGCCCTGGTGCAATTGCCGACGCCACCGACGAAGCTCAAATGGCAGAACTAAGAACCTTAGGTGAACTTACTCAACGGGCGCAAGAAAAAGGCTGTCAGGTTATGGTGGAGGGTCCCGGCCATGTGCCGTTCGACCAGATACAATACAATATGGAGATTCAGCAGAAGATTTGCCGCGGCGCTCCTTTTTATGTTCTTGGGCCGCTGGTGACAGATATTGCACCAGGTTACGACCACATAACATCAGCTATTGGCGGGACTGCTGCTGCCTTCTACGGGGCGTCGTTTCTGTGCTATGTCACGCCGAGAGAACATCTGGGCCTGCCGAATGTAGATGACGTTCGAGCCGGCGTAATTGCAGCTAAAATTGCAGCCCACGCTGCGGATGTCGCCCGGGGGTTAAAAGATGCTTGCCAGCAAGATAAAAAGCTAAGCATCGCACGGACGAATCTGGATTGGAAAACTCATTTAGCTACGTCACTCGATCCTCAAACAGCCGAAACCATGCACAATGAGGCCTGCAAAGAAATGGGTTTGGAGCGAATCAGTTCCGCTGATTACTGTTCCATGTGTGGCCAGAATTGGTGCAGCCTGCGAATAAACAAGGAAATCCGTAAAACGATAAAAAGAACCAACAAATAAAATCATAAACGAATAGTGCAAAAATTAAAATTCAGGTAGAACCACATGATATTGGCATACAATAACGCTAATTTTCAAGGCCAAAAGGGCTTTTTGCCGATGAATTATCAGTCCGATAACTCATTTTGGCAAGGAGATTGCCCATGGCCCAAAACTGTT
>Ga0315314_1000508_pt1 | contig 42458 bp, 40 predicted proteins | sample TDP9_MG_FD_203631 | JGI IMG/M metagenome (GOLD analysis project Ga0315314, IMG submission 203631) | Freshwater sediment microbial communities from Lake Towuti, South Sulawesi, Indonesia - TDP9 | ecosystem: Environmental > Aquatic > Freshwater > Lake > Sediment | place: Indonesia: South Sulawesi... | reverse complement strand
TAGTTAGGTCTTCTCATATTCCACCAAGTTCAACAGCCAGACAACTTCCCGTTCGTCTTAAAGGATCAGCCATAGAAAAACCGAGAGTTAGCTCTTGACTTTGGCGTCAACCTAAAACAAGTATGCGGGTGATTTAAGGTATTTGTAGCTTTCCCTATACGAAAAGGTTTTTTAGCTTCATCCTCACAAGACAACAAGCAAAACGAGTTTACAAACAAGGGGTGATGAACTTGTCTATGTTTGCAGTACCTGGGGCTTATGATCGAGCCATTACCGTGTTTTCCCCGGATGGGCGCCTGTTTCAGGTTGAATATGCCCTTGAAACGGTGAATCGAGGGGCAACCATATTAGGAATTGCCTGCTCCGAGGGAGTTGTTTTGGGGGCAGAGGAGAAGATTGAAACAAAGTTGCAGGACCCAAATTTTACTTGGAAACTATATGAGGTGGATGACCACCTGGGCGCAGCCGTTGTTGGTTTAGGATCCGACGCCCGAATCCTTATCGACCAAGCAAGGATCTACGCTCAAAGCAACCGATTAATGTACGACGAACCCATCGACGTTGAAATCGTTACAAAACGTGTCGGAGACATAAAGCAACTGTATACCCAGCACGCGGGCGTGAGACCCTTCGGAGTAACGATTGTCTTTGGCGGTGTCGACAAAACAGGAAATAGGTTGTTTACGACGGATCCAAGTGGCTCTTATAGGGGCTACAAAGCTGTTACAGTGGGAATCGGTCGCGAAACCGTGGAGGGTATCTTAAAGGCAGAGTATCGTGAGGACCTTAAACTTGATGAGGCAGTCAAACTTGCCATAAAATGCCTTATTAAGGCTCTCGAGGCGAGAAGTGAAGCGCCGAGAGTTAAAATAGTTGTGATTCCATTGGAAACCAGAAGACTCAGAATGCTCACCGACGAAGAAATCGAGGCTTACCGGAGGGGCATCGAGGGCAGTGGAGCTCCATGAGCAAACGTTACACCGTTGCGCGCATAACTCGAGAGGGAGAACACTTCGAGATTCTCGTCAAGCCTGAACCTGCCCTTTCCTATAGGCTTGGAAAAATCACATCGGTTTCTGATGTGCTAATCACCGAAACCATCTTTGCGGATGCAAACAAAGGATCGAAAGCCTCCGAAGATGACTTGCGAAAACTCTTCGGAACTACAGACCCCATTAAAATAGCTGATATAATCCTAAAGAGGGGCACTTTACAGTTGACCACAGACCAACGAAGACAACTAATAGAGGACAAACGGAAAAGAATTATCTCCTTCATATCCCGTCAATGTGTTGATCCGAAAACGAATCTTCCACACCCCCCTCTACGCGTAGAACAGGCGATGGAGCAAATCCACTACTCAATCGACCCCTTTAAGGAGGTCGAGGAGCAAGCGAGGGAAATCATAAAACTTCTACGTCCGATTCTTCCGCTTAAAATGGAGCAGGTCTCTGTGGCTGTTCGCATTCCGCCAGAGTATGCGGGTAAGGTTTTCGGAACCGTTAAAGGGTTTGGCGCAATAAAACGTGAAGAGTGGAGGGCTGACGGGTCATGGCTTGCGATCGTAGAACTGCCAGCGGGGCTTTACGGCCCCTTCCTAGAAAAGCTGGGGGAAATGACTCGGGGCAACCTTGAAGCAAAATTGGCTGAATAAATCTCTTGTGAGAAGGTGGTGAATCTGCCTACTTTTTATGAAGGGAGACAGCTTGTAACGCCTGGCGACTTGCTTGCCGAAGACGATTACGTGGCTGGCGACAACACGTACAAAGATGACGGCAAAGTTTACGCTACTAGAATTGGACTCGTTAATTACAAAGATCGAAATATTTTCGTGGTTGCCTTAAAGGCTTTTTACATTCCATGCGTTGAAGACATGGTTATTGGAAAAGTGGTTGAAGTTGGCCTTTCCGGATGGATGGTGGATGTGAAGGCTCCCTACCTCGCGTTGCTTCGAGCCTCGGATGCCCTTGGTAGGTCATTTAGGCCCCAACAAGACGATTTAGTCTCCGTCTTTGACGTAGGGGACCTTATCATTTGCAAGGTGGTTGCTTACGACCGAACACGGGGACCTCTATTATCTGTTGACGAGGCAGGCTTTGGAAAAATTACGAGGGGCCAAATTGTTGAAGTCACCCCCACCAAGATTCCTCGAATTATTGGAAGGAAGGGTTCAATGATAAGCATGATAAAGCAAGAAACCGGGTGCCACATCACTATTGGTCAAAACGGATTGATCCTCGTTAGCGGCAAGACCCTCGAGGATGAAAGGCTCACTGTTATGGCTATCCGTAAAATCGAACAAGAAGCCCATACAAGTGGCTTAACGGATCGCGTAACGGAAATGATTCGAAAAGAAAAAGGAGGTGTTGAACACGCTTCGAAAGGTGCCTGAAAAGTTGATTGATGAAAATAACGTTCGGCTAGACCGAAGAGGAGTAAACGATTTAAGACCGGTAAAAATCGAGGCTGGCGTTCTCGTCAACGCCGACGGTTCCGCATACATTGAACAAGGGAAGAATAAGATTCTCGCCGCAGTCTATGGACCAAAGGAGCTTCACCCTAAGCACTTAGCCCTGCCAGATCGAGCCATCCTTCGATGTCGTTACCACATGGCGCCATTCTCAGTTCAGGAGAGGAAGTCACCCGCCCCATCCAGGAGGGAGATGGAACTCTCTAAAGTAATTCGAGAGTCCCTTGAGCCATCCATCTTCTTAGAGTATTATCCACGGACATCCATCGACCTTTTCATTGAGGTTCTACAAGCGGACGGCGGAACACGATGTGCAGGTATCACCGTTGCCTCCCTGGCGCTGGCAGATGCTGGAATACCCATGCGGGACTTAGTTGCGGCGTGCGCGGCGGGAAAGGTGGAAGGAAAGTTGGTGCTGGATCTAACTGACTTAGAGGACAAGGGGGGTGAGGCAGACTTGCCCTTGGCATGGATGCCTACCCTAAACTCCGTAACATTGCTTCAAATGGACGGGATGTTAACGACAGACGAGTTTGAGCAAGCTGTGAACATCGCCATCGAAGGGTGCAAGCAAATCTACAAGCTTCAAAAGGAGGCTTTGAAGGCGAAATACGTGGCCGTGAGGGAGGAGGCAGAGGAATAATGTCCTCGACCATAGTTGCTCGTGTGAAGCAGAGACAAATCGCTCAATTGATTTCTCTTGGAAAGAGACTGGATGGGCGGGGGCTAACCGACTATCGTGAAGTTCAAGTGGAAACGGGAGTCATCGAGCGTGCAGAGGGTTCAGCGCGCGTGCTCTTAGGCAAAACTGAGGTGATGGTGGGAGTAAAGATCGAGGTGGGCGAGCCGTTCCCCGATGTACCCAACGAGGGGGTCCTCACCGTGAACGCCGAACTCGTGCCGCTTGCTTCACCCACGTTTGAGCCAGGTCCTCCCGACGAAAACTCCATTGAGCTCGCCAGAATCGTGGATAGAGGGATACGTGAGTCTAAGGCGATCGCTTTGGAAGAGCTTTGCGTTGAACCGGGAAAGAAGGTTTTCGTCGTTTTCGTTGACGTTTACGTCCTCAATCATGATGGAAACCTTATCGACGCCTCAGCAATTGCGGCATTAGCCGCTCTGTTGAACACAAAGATGTGTAAATACGAGGTAAAAGAGGGTGAAATCAAGATAAAGCCTGGCTACAGCCCGCTTCCAATAAGAAACTATCCCATAGCGGTCACGTTCGCCAAGATAAGCGATAAGCTGGTGGTGGATCCTTGGCTTGATGAGGAACAAGTGATGGACGCTCGACTCACGATTACCATGGAGAAGGATGGAAAAATCTGCGCAGTGCAGAAGGGTGGCTACGGCTACTTTACGACGCAACAAATCTCGGAAGCTGCAAAAATAGCTCAGGAAAAGACTCAAGAGTTGAGAAAACATTTGGTGAAGGGCTGATGGGTCGGACAAAGAAGGTCGGTCCAACCAGAGGACTGGGGGCTCGCTACGGCGCAACTGTGAGGAAGCGATACATCAAGGTGATTTCAGGGCTAAAGAGAGCCCGCAAGTGTCCCCGGTGCGGCTTCGAGTCGGTTCGAAGACAAAGTGTGGGCGTTTGGGAATGCAAAAAATGCGGGCTCACCTTCACCGGTGGCGCCTATACGCCAGTCACAAAACTGGGCATTGTGGCAAAGCGCACGGTGAAGGGAGTAACACCAGAGGCGCGCGTGGAAGAGGAAAAAGAAGAGTGATTTTGCTAACTACTTCCCGAAGACCCACAAATAGAATGAGAACACTTTGTCATGATCTTGCGCGGTCCATACCCAATGTTGTTCGAATCAATCGAGGCAAGCTAAATCTCGATGGAATAGCTGAAAAGGCTCTTGAACTCAACGCTGATCGAGTCATCATTGTGGATCGATGGAAGGGCGGACCCGGGGAAATCAAACTTTTCCAAGTGGCACCTGAGGGCCTGATTTTAGTTCCTCCTCTAATTTTTGTTAGGGGCATACAGCTTCAGAGGGAACTTCAAGGGGTAAGGGCCAAGCCCGTTCGCTCGCTCACCCTAACCACATCACATGAAAAATCTCCTCAAGTCGCAAAAGTCGCGGAGTCCTTGTCAAGGTTTCTCAACGTTCCAACGATCCCAACGGATGTGGAGGCTCCGAGATATGAGGCTGCCATGCACGTTTCGTCTGGAGCTTCAGCTCAAATCCAGATCACTTTTATGCTCCTTCCCCAAGCCATGGAGATAGGGCCTCGTATCACCATATCTCATGTGGTATGGGAAGCCTAGAAATGAGGGCTCACGCTGTTATCCGCCTAGACTTTCCGTCAGAGAAGCATCTAGCCATCGTCCTCAAGGCCCTAGAGCCCGAAGCCAAGAGTGCTCCCACTTCCCGCTCAAGGGTTCGGGTGGAGGCTGAGGACTGCAGATTAACCCTTGACTTTGAGGCAAGCGACACGTCGGCTTTGAGGGCCGCCATCAACTCCTACCTTCACTGGATCGCGCTCGTAAAGGATACATACCTCGTTTTGGAATCTCTGGGCAAGGGGTGATTAGCTGACTAGAGAAGAGTTGTGAGTGAAAACACTTAATTAACGCGAGGTCATAATGCTGAAGGAGTTCGAAACGAGCTATTTGAGGAATTGGAATGAGTGAGGAGATACCGAGCCTTCCACCCCAGGTTCAGCAACGTTTGCTGAGGCTTCAACAGTTACAGCAGACGTTGCAGGCGGTTTTGACGCAAAAGCAGCAACTTGAGCTGGAGCTCACCGAAACCGAGCAAGCCTTAAGCGAGCTGGAAAAAGTAACCGACGAGGCGGTCATCTACAAGTCGATTGGTTCGCTTCTCGTGAAGTCTGAGAAGGCAACGGTGACTACCGAGCTAAACGAGCGGAAAGACCTCCTAAACATGAGAATCGGCGTGCTGGGCAAACAGGAGGAGCGGTTGCGAAGCCAAGTGAAGGATCTGCAAGTGAAGCTGCAGCAGGACCTGCGCCCGCTTGCCCCTCCTCCTTAGGTGAGAGCTTTTGGAAGAGATGGGCATACCTGAGCTCACCGATGAGCAGGTGGAGGAGTTATGTGGCACTGCAGAGAAGGCAGCGAGAGGATATATTCTTTCCAAAATTCCTTCAGAGAGAATCTCTCTCCTCAACATAACCGTCGACACCGAAGGTTCGAAGCCCGTCACCGTGAACGTGGATGTGGAAGTCACTCTGTCGCCCTTGATGAAGAGTTATGACGTTAAAAAACTGGCCAATGAAGCCACGGAAAAGGCCTTCGAGTCTATTGAAACATATTTGAGGAAACTTGCATGCAAATCCACGCGATAACGTCTCTCATAGACCGGAATGACGTGAAGTTAGCCGTTTTGTTGTGTCACCATAACGCGGACCCAGACGCTGTTTGCGCCGCGTTCGCTTTTTCTGGACTGCTGAAGCGTTTACGACCTCAATTAAGGGTTGAAGTAGCCGCAGCTCAGGGACTTAGCAGACTTTCCAAATCCTTGCTAGACTCCTTGCCCATAAAGCTAACAACACAGCCACATATCGAAGAAGCGGGCCTCATCATTTTGTTAGACACCAACACCATCCAGCAGTTGGATGACTGGAGCGAAAGAGTCAAGACGTCCAATGCTCCACTCGTCGTAGTGGATCATCACGCGAGTCACCCGGAAACACATCGTCTCGCAACCCTTTGCGTGGCGGATGAGGAGGCTTCATCTACCTGCGAGATCGTCTACCGCTTTTTCAAGGAGGCCGGGATCAAACCCACGGATGTTGAAGCCAAGGCGTTGTTCCTTGGGATAGCCTTTGACACAAGACACTTCGTTTTAGCCAAATCAACCACGCTCAAAAACGTAGCCGACCTCATCGACGCAGGGGTGAACGCCGAAGAAACTCTTCCCGCTCTTTCACTGCCAACCGACCCTTCGGAGCGAATAGCGCGACTAAAGGCATGCCAACGCGCCAAGCTCATGAAAATCAACGGGTGGTTGATCGCTTTATCTCACGTGAGTGCTTACCAAGCCTCAGCCGCCAGGGCCTTGATCGGGTTGGGGGCTCACGTGGCTGTCGTGGCGGGTCAGAGAGGGGACGCTGTTCAAGTCAGCCTGCGATCCAGCAGCGATTTCCATAAAACAACAGGAGTACATCTGGGGCAAGACATAGCCAAGCCTCTAGGCGAGTACCTCCACGGAATGGGTGGAGGACACTCGACTTCGGCGGGGGCTAATGGGGTGGGAGATGTGGAGGCCGGCCTTAAGCGTTGTGCAAGTCTTTTGAAGCGCAGGTTGAGGTAACTCTTTTTTAAGTAGCTACTCTTAAATGGAAGAGCTATTTTGCCAATAAGGATAGGCGGGCAAGGCGTTGGCGGTCATCGAAACGAGGGGCCTAACATACACGTATCCAGGCACGACGAGACCATCTATCGAAGACGTTTCCATAAGCATAGAAACCGGCGAATTTGTGATTCTTACTGGTCCCAGCGGTTGCGGCAAAACGACCCTGTGCCGCTGTTTTAATGGCCTCATTCCGCACTTTTACCAGGGGAAACTTGAGGGGGACTTGGTGGTTGCAAGTCTTAGGGTGGAGGAGCATCCCATCTATGAGCTGGCCAAACATGTGGGGCTTGTTTTTCAGAACCCAGAAAATCAGCTTTTTGCCCTATCTGTAGAGAAGGATGTAGCCTTTGGCCTCGAAAATCTTGGGATGCCAAGGGATGAAATCAAGGAACGAGTTGACTGGGCTCTTCGGATGACTGGCATCGAAGACCTACGCGAAAGAGCGCCTCATGAACTCTCTGGCGGGCAGCAACAGCGGGTCGCCATCGCCTGCGTGCTCGCCATGCAACCAGAGGTCATGGTGCTAGACGAACCTACCTCCTTCCTTGACCCATTAAGCGCTCAGAAAATCTTTGAGGTGATTCATGACCTCAACAAAAAGCTGGGCATCACCGTCGTCCTTGTTGAGCATCGGTTGGATTTAGCCTCGAAATACGCTAATCACGTTATCGTTATGAACGAGAGAAAGATCGCGTTGGATGGTGAGCCACGAGAGGTCTTTAACTCTGAACGGGCCCGCATGATTGGCGTCGGAATCCCCAAGGCAACCAGACTTTACCAGGTTCTTAAGGAAAGCGGGGTACATCTCAACAGGGTTCCGGTGACATCAGAGGAGGCTTCTCAGCTCCTGCGGGAGGTTTTAAAGCGTGATTGAAGTCAAGGACGTTTATTTTACCTATCCCAATGGTGTCGAAGCCCTGAGAGGACTTTCTCTCATGATTCAGGACGGGGAGTTCGTCGCAATAATGGGTCAAAACGGTGCGGGGAAGACCACGCTGGTGAAGCACTTCAATGGGTTGTTAAAGGCAACGAGGGGGGAGGTCATGGTTGACGGGGTTAGCACCCGGGAGGTGAGCGTGGCCAGCCTCGCCCGAAAAGTTGGATTTGTATTTCAAAATCCAGACCATCAGCTTTTTTGTGAAACAGTTGAGGAGGAGGTTGCCTTTGCCCTCCGAAACTTTGGCTTTAAGGAAAACGCCATCAAGAGGCGGGTAACGTGGGCCCTCAGTCTTTTAGGCTTGACCCAGTATCGCCAAACATCCCCATTTATGCTCAGCGGCGGGGAAAGAAAACGGGTTGCCCTAGCCTCAGTTCTCGCTTGGAACCCTAAGGTGGTTATACTCGACGAGCCAACCATCGGCCAAGACTATCAGCAAAAGGAGAAGTTGCGACAGTTCATTGTTCAATTGAACGCTCAGGGAAAGACGGTGATCATTGTCACACATGATGTTGAATTTGTGGCAGAGTGTAATCCCCGTGTTGTGTTGATGGCTCAGGGAAAGACGGTGGCGGACGGCGTCGCCAAGAAGATCCTCACCAACTATGACGTTGTTGCAAGGGCTTCCATCGTTCCTCCACAGATAGCTCAAATCTTTCTTGGGCTAGAGGACTTGGGGTTGCCAACCGACTTGATCGATGTTTATGAAGCCAGAAGGATTTTGCTGAATTCTTTAGGGGTCTCCCCATGAGCGTCTTTGAGGGCTTTAGGTTTAGAAGGGTTTCATCGCCCATTCATCAGCTAGACCCGCGAGTCAAATTTTTCTATGTTTGTGTCATGTTCGTGATAGCGGTTATGTTCAACAAATTGTTGCCCCTCATCTTGTTGTTCTTTGTTCAGATGCCCTTCGTTTGGATGGCTGACGTTCAACGAGAATGGGTTCGGTCTATGAGGGGAGCGTTGATGTTTGCCTTTATCATTTTTCTGTTCAACTTCGTTTTCCAATACTTTTATATGGAATATCCTCAACTTCCGTCCATGACTCTTATAGAATACTCTCTCTCCATGACCCTTCGCTTCATAGTGCTGGTGGAATCCTTCTCTGTCTTTTTCCTCACCACGTCACCAGACCATTTAGGCTTGGCCTTGGAGCAGAGCCGCGTCCCCTACGAGTTTTGCTTCGCCTTCACCACCGCTGTTCGCTTTGTCCCTGTTTTAGCCGAGGAGGCGCAAACCATCATGGACGCTCAGAAGGCTAGAGGGCTGGAGCTCGAGCGCGGAAACTTCATGAAGAGGGTGAGAAATTACATCCCCATCCTCATTCCCCTCATCGTGAGCGCCATCCGCAGAAGCCTAGAACTCGCCGAGGCCATGGAGTCGCGGGCCTGGGGTGCCAGCGAGAAGCGCACCAACCTCTACGTGCTGAAACCGAAAAGACCAGATTATGCCTTGGCTCTCGTCTCGGTTCTTATGTTGATCCTCGCCATCTACGCTTGGCGTTTCCTTCCCATTCCGTCGCTAACCACGTTCTTGTCCTTCTGACCGTCTGAAAAGTGCCAAGCTTGGCGTTGCTCAACGTTTTTGAGCACCCATGCTAGTAGGTTCTAATGGGACGAGGGTGTATCATGGTGATGGGGCCTCGAGTAGTCGTTGACGAGCGTGAAAAGGCATCCGGGATTCCTATTCTCTTGAGAGAGCTTGGTTTACAAATCGAGTATCGAATGCTGGATGTGGGTGACTACGTGGTTTTTCCAAGGTGTGCTGTTGAGCGAAAGGAGGAACAAGACTTTGTCAAATCGTTATATTCCGGCAGACTCTTTGAACAAGCTCATCGCTTGTGCGAAGCCTACGATTATCCGCTGTTAATAGTTGAGGGAGATTTCCCCGTTTTCATCAAGAAGATGAGGAGGCCCCGAGCTTTCTGGGGCGCTTTAACCACCCTAACCCTACAATATGGCTTAGGCGTCTTTTTTACCGCCGACGCTCAGCAGACCGCGGATTTCATCTACACCTTAGCCAAGCACAGAAGTTTCACTCGGCCAAAAGGGCCCCTCTTTCAAAAAAGACGCAAGGTAAAAGCCCCGGAGAAGATGCAACTGCTACTGGTTTCCAGCCTTCCGGGCATCGGGCCTAAACTCGCCGATCGAGCGCTTAAACGGTTCGGAACCGCTCGGAGGGTTCTCTCCGCTTCTGTCGCTGAGCTTTCTTCGGTGGATGGCATTGGAAGAGTAAAGGCTGAAAAGGTGGCTGAGATTTTGGATGCTCATTATCACCCCATCGCAAGACTGCCTCAACAACTTCGTTTTGGCAAAATATGAGTTTTTGCGCTACCTTTTTGCCTTTTTAAAAACGCGAGGAAGAACAAAAAGCTAACAGGCTGTGTCACAAAAGCGCTAAATACTCAGGATCAATTTATTGATTGAGTTGCATATTGAGAGCGGGGTGGAGGAGATCAGAGGCAAAATCTGCGGCATCGAATACATCAACAGAATTAGAGATAATCTCCTTGATGTGAAAATGGAGAGCCTGCTTCCCTTGTACGAGGACCTAAGATCTGCCGATTGCATAATTTGTGGCGGTTCGGGCAGGTCTCTGCATTCATTAAACATAGCCATGAGTCAGATGGCCACGATGAAGGATTTTAAGGTTGTAATCACACCTGATGATCCCGGATTCCCTGGAAAGGACATGTACGATGCCGCGCCGAAACTAGAGAGAAAGTATGAGAACATCTTACTCCTAATCAATTCTGGGAGTGGGGAGTCCGAGGACCCAAAGACCCTCGCTGAAGACCTTGCGAGATACATCGAGGAGACACGCAGCCAAAAATTTAAGATTGGACTGATAACCTCCAACTTAGACTCGTCGATATCTAAAATTGCTCAAAGATACGGGCATGTAGTAGAGCTGACAGGGAGAATAAGGGAAAGGCCCTCAGAGGAATACACTGAAACAGGCATAATGGGTGACATATTTGAACTCGGAAGCCTTTCTCTTCTTCAAATGATGAGTGAAGCCGTCTTCCAAAATCGTTCTGTGGAGGGGGTCCACGAAATGCTTGAGGAAGAATTTCCCGTTTTGGGACATATGATTGATGATAATGTTGACTCCGAAGCCTACGACTTCTGCGTTGATCTCCTAGAAAGACACGGTGACGTGTTCTTAGGCGGTAAGGGAACCGCCAACGAGGTGATGAAAATGACCGCCATAAGACTATTCCACATCAAAAGATTCCTCGGCGATAACGTCTACATTGCAAGAGGTGTGAACACCCCTCGCCCGAGAGCTGGAGACCTCGAGGTTCTAGTATCATATTCAGGGGATACCCGACCTGTAGTCGGCTGGTGCAACATCTTCAAAAGCTTAGGAGGAATAGTTCTTTCGATAATTGGAAACAGAGGCTCACTGTTAGACAAACTTTCGGATCGTAAAATAGTTTTGGAGGAGAAGGTTGAACCTGGTCAGCCAAGGAGGTTTTACATGAGAGCAGCATACCTTCTGAGCCCTCTCCCTGTCAAATTGGCAGAAAGATTGAGTGAAAAAGGACTTAAACTACCTGAATACATTCTAAACTGGTATCACTCTGTCATCGAATAGCCGACCCGTTAGCGCGAACGATCTGACAAACGGCGCCTTCATTTCTTAGGTACCTCACGACGTACATCTCACCAGAACCTAAAATGCGCGCATCCGATCCTGGCAAGGATAAGCCTCGATGAGTTCTCAGCTTCTAGAGGATCGCGCCTGAAGGAGATGTCACTATTTCATGGTTCTCCTCTGGTGGAATGTTCTCTAAATAGTGTTTTTCATCGACTTTACCAGTAACGTGTAAAGGGTGGAAAGCCAACGACGTACTCCGCTAAGCCTTAGGAACCATGTTTAAAACAACTTTATGATCTTTCTCACGCATTGTCTCAGAAAGACGGAGAAAGAAACGAGGAGGCCCCAAGCAACATTGAGTAAACCTTAAAAGTTGCGCTTAACTACTGCGTGAAACAGAATCGGGTAAGGGGTAGATTGTTATCCGCAAGAAATGGAAGAAAAAGAAGATGCGTCGCGAAAAGCGGAAGAGAAAGCAGAGACGCGACAGGTACAAGTAAGGTTCTGCATGCATGATTTTAATTAGACTTTAGACAATAAACTCAGAAAAGGTATCTTATATCCATACGCGTTTTACCTCTCTTATGGTGTCGAAGTGGGGTCATAGGAGAGCACTTTAGCCCTTCTAATCGTAACTGTTGCGGCGATTATGCAATCGCCTTCATCGTCCACGTTCTGCGTTCTAGAAGGATCTTGATAAAGAGGATGTTTCAGCAGTAAAATAGCTGTTAACTTTTGTGTATAAGCTACTTCTTTGCTGCTTCAACTTGGGCTTTCATAAGTGCTCTTAATATTTCCTTGCTTTTCTCGTAGGGTATTGTCTCATGTACCTCGTGCTCAAAGAAGGGCACAAACATGCGTACGTTTCTAAAAACCTTCTCAAAATCAGAGCCAAAACAACTCCATTGACCCAGTCTAATAGACCCCCCTGTATAGACAGTCCGAATTTCTCTTTAAAGAAAATAACGTAAGAAACTCCCAATCGAAACCCTTTACGAAACGGCACATCACAAACTTAATAGGTGAGCTTTTTCACTACCATGCTAGTTCATTTAACAGAGGAAGCATCATGCCCAGGTTTCGGCAGACGAGCGACATTCTCAAGCTGATGAGTAGGAAGGAGGATATCCGCGACATCGGCATAATTGCCCACATAGACCACGGCAAAACAACCACAACAGACTCCTTGTTAGCCGGAGCCGGACTGTTGTCTCCCAAACTGGCTGGAGAGGCCCTAGTCTTGGATTATCTTGAGGAAGAGCAGAAACGCGGCATGACAATCAAAACTGCTAACATCTCTCTATTACACGAAATCAAGGAACGGTCCTACATTGTCAACTTAATCGACACGCCTGGGCATGTGGATTTCACAGGCAAAGTCACACGGGCTTTACGGGCTATTGACGGCGCCATCGTAGTCATAGACGCCGTTGAAGAGGTCATGGTTCAAACCGAAACCGTAACTCGACAGGCCTTAGCAGAACGAGTCAGACCAGTTTTGTACATTAACAAGATTGACAGACTAATCAAAGAACTGAAACTTAGCCCAGACGAGATACAGAAAAAACTCGTCAGAATAATCAACGACTACAACAACCTCGTGGAGTTGTATGGCGAATCGGAATACAAGGACAAATGGAAGGTCGACCCAGCCAAAGGGATGGTTGCGTTCGGTTCCTCCCTCCACAAATGGGGCTTCACCGTGCCCATCGCACAAGAAAAAAACATCAAGTTCAGCGACATCGTCAACGCTTATCAAACAGACCGCTGGCAAGAACTTCAAAAAACGCTTCCCCTGCATGAAGCCCTCCTGAACATGACAGTTGCCCATCTTCCAAACCCCATGGAGGCCCAAAAGTACAGGATTCCACAAATCTGGAAAGGAGACATCGACTCAGAAATCGGAAGAGCCATGGTAAACTGTGATCCAAAGGGGCCCACTGTCATCTGTGTTACGAGCGCACAAATGGACCCACAAGCAGGCATAGTGGCAACGGGTCGACTTTATTCGGGTGAAGTCAAGCAGGGCGAACAAGTCTATCTTGTAAGCGAAAAAAAGGACTATCGGATTCAACAGGTTTCCATGTACATGGCCTCTTTTAGAGAGGTTGTGGACCGTATCGACGCTGGAAACATAGCCGCATTGCTTGGTTTGGATCTGGCTCGAGCCGGTGAAACTGTTGTTGACTTTGAACACAGAGATGTGATGGTGCCCTTTGAACGCATCAAATACGTTTCTGAACCTGTCGTAACGATTGCCCTAGAGCCTAAATATCCACGGGATTTGCCGCGCCTCGTCGACGTCATGCACCGTTTAGCCATTGAAGATCCTAATCTTGTGAGTGCTATAAACAAGGAAACTGGCGAGTATTTGCTCAGCGGAATGGGTGAGCTTCACCTAGAAATCGCTGTTAAATTTCTACGTGACTACGCGGGCGGCGACCTAGAAATAGTTACTTCAAAACCCATTGTGGTTTACAGAGAGAACGTTGCTGGACAAGGCATTTCGGCTATGGGTAAGAGCCCAAACAAACACAACAGATTCTGGATTCAGGTGGAGCCACTCGAGAAAACGGTCATAGAGCTTATCGAAAATGGCGAGATTACAGAATACATGGGTCGAAAGCAGATCGGCACCATATTACGTGAAAAAGCGAAATGGCCCACCGAGGAAGCGAGAAACGTTTGGGCTTTTGAGGAACATAAAAACATCCTGATCGACCTAACGAAGGGCATCCAATACCTCCGAGAAGCGAGAGATATGATCATTTCCGGCTTTAGGTGGGCGTGTCAAAATGGTCCCCTCTGCGAAGAGCCCATGCGAGGAGTGAAGGTGAAGCTCATGGACGCTCAACTACATGAAGACCCCGTGCATCGTGGGCCAGCCCAAATCATGCCGGCCACCCGCAGAGCCCTCCTCGGCTCGTTTCTAACCGCTAATCCCACCCTCTTAGAACCCATATACAAGATTGGAGTTTCGGTTCCTGCACAATGGGTGGGGGAAGTAACTAGTATCATAACCCGTAAACGGGGCAGAATCGTGGCCTCGGAGCAGAAGGGACCCGTAACCATGATCAACGGGTATATCCCGGTTGCCGAAACCTTCGGCCTATCCACCGAGATGAGGTCTGCCACCTCCGGCCGAGCCTTCTGGCAGTGCACCTTCGATCATTGGGAGAGGGCGCCGGAGAACATCTCACTGGCAGTCATCAAGGAGATACGAGAGAGACGCGGGCTATCGCCTGAGATACCCCAGCCAGACAAATTCATCGACGAAGCTTAACAAGCTCTCCACTAGAGTCAAAGTCATCAGCCTGAAAAGTAAGTTATGGAAGATACTTGTCCAGCAAGCCTCGGCAATACGCGGTGCCATCGCACAGCGTGGTGTTAAACTCTGGAAACCCTTCTCGGCAAGCCGCAAAATTCAACCCATACTTCAACACGATTGGGCGCAACCTTTCCAGAGTTTTTCTCCTTCTCTCTTCACTTAGATACTTATAGCCCATGACCCAACTGCCGTCAGCGTATATTTCTATTAGTCTTCCGTAGACCTCTGGGCTCGTTCTCTTTAACGTTGAAAAGAACCCTTTCACGGGCTTCAAGGTGGAGATGGTGACTTGTCTCACACCCACATCCACCAGCACGGAAACAAGCCTTTCAAAGTCCCCCTCATCGTCATTGATGGTTGGTATAATGGGGTCAACTCTCGCCACAGCAACCACACCTCTATCAGCGATTTTCTGCAACGCGGAAACTCTGCGATCAGGTGAGGAAGCACAAGGCTCAATGAGGCTAGCAATGTCCTCTCGCAGCGTGGTTACGGTCACCGCCACCACAGTTGGGGTTTGCTCAAAAACGTCGAGGTCCCTCGTGACGAGGTCCGACTTGGTCACTATAAGGAGGGGAAAGTGGTGACTCGCTAGAACCTCGGCACATCTCCGCGTGATCATATGCTCCCTTTCTAGTGGCTGGTATGGATCGGTGCAGTCGCTCATCATCACCGGAAGCTTCAACCTCGTATTTCTGGCCATGCCCTCTACACTATCCAACAGCTTTAGACGAGGTAAGGCTGGACCGACAAAGCTCGGAAACTTGACCGCGTAACAATAAATACATTGATGGGCGCACCTGCCAAGATAGGTATTTAGGTTATATTTTGGGAGACACGTGCAGAACGCTGCCTTAGAAGCGTTGAAGAGGGGCAACCTCATACCCTAGCCCGTAAAATGTTTCGGTTCCAGAGTCTTATAAAGGGTTTCCAGCTCTCGGGCACCGAAAGCCTGGCGAAGGAACTTCACACAAGACGTGTCTACACGAAGACATCGGCTTAAATATATGTTGCTTCATAAAATGACTGATGCGCACGAAAAAGAAGCGTGTGGGCCAGAGGGATGGAGATCGATAAAGAGAGATTCAAGAGGATGTTTCCACGCTTATCCAAGGAGCTTAAGGCTCAGGAGCATAGGGTAGCGATAACCTCGGTTCGATCAGATATCGGAACCGGGGAAAAGGCGTCCTCAGAGAAGTTTGTCGGTTATGTGCCAGACGTGATCGACTTCCTTCGCCGATGCGACAATGAGCAACAAGCTGAAGAGATCATCCACTACTTAGAAAAGAGGGGAGAAATCAGCCGCCAGTATGCTCGAAGGCTTAGGAAACAGCTCAAGGAGGAGGGCGTAAGGAGCTTTGGGCCTAAGAAAGAGGAAGACTATTACCTTAAACAAGGGGAAGTCTGAGCTGCGTTATCGTCTCGATGGCCTACATAAAATAACCGAATTGTTTTCAAGAAAGATATCTCTTACCGAGCCTATCAGTTACTGGTAGTTGATTAAGGTGTCTGTGTTTGTTACTATGCGCTTTGCAATATTGTCGGAATTGGAACAATAATTATAATTTTGGCAGACCACCTTAAACGTGGTTTGTGCAGGGGTGCAGCAGAACGAAGGAAGGAAACGAACTCGATGTGGTCGTCAATATTCTTAGTTTAGCGGGAAAAGGAGCAAATAAAACAGAGATTACGCGTCGGTGCAACTTAAAGCGTGCGGTTTTAGAAAAGTACCTCTTTGCCTTAACAGAGTTGAAGCTACTAAAAGTAGAGGAGAAAAGCGAAACATACTATCGAACCAGCGACAAAGGATTACAACTGCTGCACACCTACTATCGCTTAAAATGGCTCTTGTGGGGCGATTCCTTCGACTTTTTACTCGTTCGCCTTTTAGGTCGGCTAAGTCGGCGAAGTGAACATAAAAGTTCTTGTGGCTACATCTCATAAGCGTTCCAGCTAACCATGTTTTAGAGAGGCATCCCCCTCGCATTCCGTCTGTCAAGATCCAAATAAAAGTGAACGTCAAAAACTAAGTACTTAATAAATAGACGGTTCCATTTTACTTAAAAATAAGGTTGATTCTTCGAATGAAGACAGAAAAACATCTTAACATTTCTCTTTCTTTTTCCTTCACCTCCTCCTGAATTTCTTGAACACGACTATCAGAGCTACCACCATTACGGCAGCTATCCCTATCCCTATCAGCCCCCATGAGGTCGGAGCCGTGGCCGTCACCCTTATCTGGACTTCATCTGACTCGACTTGGTCGCTTAAACCCTTCAAGGTGAGCAGGTAGTCTCCAGCCACGGTGTCGTCCGGCGTCTCCACGACTATGGTGAACGTGAAGGATTCGCGCGGTTTAAGCGACTCTATCTGCGCAGGGTTAATGGATGTGTCCCATCCTTGTGGAGCGCCAACGTTAAGCCTGAGGCCTGTCACAGGCGTTTGCCCCGCATTTGTAATCCTTGCCGTAAAGGTGGTGGAGTCTCCCACCGTAGCGCTGGTAAGGAGGGTTGAGGGCTCCAGGCTTAGAGCGTAAGAGCCGATGATGGTGGCCTTAAGCTCCAGTCGAATGCGAATGGCACCGTCCTCTGATTCGACTTGAACCGGTACCGCGTAGCTACCAATGTTAGCAGTGCTTGGTGGAGTAACTTCAACAACCAGATTCTCGGATTCGCCGGCTGTTAGGTATAGGCCTGACACCTCGATGTCTTCAGACTTGAAAGCTACCTTCCAACCTGTGGGGTATTCCACGACAGATAGCAACAGAGGCCTATCAGTCTCACCTGAGTTTATGATCGTGATCGGGAATCGCACGACCTCGCCCGCGTCAACTGTTACTTCTAGAAACGTTGCGGCAATCTGAATCTCCTCTTCCCCGGCTTCTGTTAAGGTTATGTTTAGTGGGAGGAAGGTGGTTACGTTTCCGTCAGAGGATTCTGTCTTGACCACTATTCCATATTCCCCTATACTCGCAGTAACTGGCGGAGTAGCCTCAACGATGAGGTCTACGAACTCGCTACTATCCAAAGTCACTTCTGTCACAACTTCGCCACCTGAGCTTTTAACAAAAGCCGTCCAATTGAGGGGGATAGAATCAACAGCAACTCTAAACCGCATTTCAACGCCGAAGGGATTTTTCAATCTCACTTGGAATCGGACAGTGTCACCAGGCGTTGTTGACTTTCCGGGGAATTGACAGGATATTATGGGCGCATTCGATGGCTCAACCGTTATCGTGAACTTTAGCGTGGTTTCCGTTTTCCCGTCGGCGGTGAGCGATAAGCTGTTGCTTCCAGTGGATGTTAGGGGAACTGTAGTCTCTAACTGAAGGTTTAGGCTCGCTCCGGATAATAGGTATACTTTTGTAACCTCGCCGGTTTGATCCAAGATCCTCGTGGACCAGCCCTCAGGTTTGGATACCGAGAATTCTACTTCTTCTAACTCCTCGCCGATATTGCTGACCGTGAACGAAAGCATTAGTTTATCCCCGGGACTTGCCACCCGACTCAAGACTGGAGAGGACAGCCTCAAGGCTTTGAGCAAAACTATGTCTTCGAGGTCGATATCTTCGTCGCCTAGGTAGATGCTTTTAGATGCTTTAGCATATCCTGATTTTGAAAAGTAAAGGGTGTATGTGTTGTTTACTTGCAAGTAAACACTGAAGTCTCCATCGGAATCCGTATACTCGCTCGTAACGAGGGCTCCCTTTGAAGAGTACACTTCTACCTTAACGTCGTCCAACTCTTCCGCGTCTTCGTCTACGACCCTGCCTTCTATACGAGCTTCCTCTTGCCCCGCCACATAGACCGGAAGTATCGCCACAAACAGTGTTAAAATTATCAAAAGACAAACAACTAGTTTTGTTGGACAACTTACCCCATGACCTCTCTTCATCGTTCCCGTCATCCCTTGTTCATTTTGACGATAGCATCTCCACTATTTTGTGTCTAGTTGCTTCCCTTAGCCTCCTGGTCTGACCTCTGAGCGTATGAAACTCATGTAGGACGCGGCAAAGCAGACTACCAGACCTATTGCTATAGCGACGACGCTTGGCCAGCTTGCCGTGACGCTCTGGGTCAGCGTTGGGGCTCTGAAGCCCAAGCTAAACCCGCCTCCAACCCGTGTCGCGCCTAGAATCGACGATGCTACTTCGCTGTACAGCTGGGTGGGGGACAGTTTTGAGATGCTGGACTCTATGACGAATCTCTTCTGCATCAGCGCCTGAAACTCGGGGGATTGTTGCGGGTTAAAGCCCTCACTGCCCTCTCCGCCCGGTCGAAGCTCGATTGAGAAAGGCACCATCTGGTTTGCGATGAGCATCGCGAGAATAGGGATCATTATCGAGCAGAAGAGCCATGTTGCAACAGATGCCAACGTCGATGTTGACACTTTCTTAGTAAGCACGGAGAAGAGCACCCCTAAGCTGAGCCAGAAAGCTAGGTAGAGTATGGTTAGCGACGAGAGGAGAACGATGCTCAAAGCCTCTTCCAAGGTCGGCCCAAAGCCTAAGATCGGTATTACCACGCCGCACATTATGCCGATCGTGCTCACCGTCAATGTCGCCAGCGCCGCAGCGCCGGCCAAGAACTTGCCGTTGATGACGGAGTCTCTGAATATCGGCTGGGAGAGAAGCACCGAGAGGGTGCCGCTGGTCCTCTCCTTGTTTATGGCGTCGAACCCTAGGGCTAAGCCCACTATGGGGCCAAAGAAGACCATCAACTGAACAAACGAGAAGCCGAATCGTGCTCCGGAGAAGATGGCTAGAAATCCAGCTTGAGGGTTGTCCCTTAAATATTCTGCTCCCTGATACGCCGACACGCTAGAGAGAAGCAGTATCAAAGCAAACAATATTAAGTAGCGTTTGCTTCCAAAGTGATCTGAAAGCTCCTTCCTGCACACAGTAAATATGCCGGCCATCGTCATCACCTCCCTTTGAACCCTTCATAGTATTTCATGAAGACTTCCTCCAACGTGTATTCTCGGGGTTTCATGAGCAGAATTATCGCCCCATGCTTCGTGATCGTTTCCGACACTCCTTTAGTGTTATCCTCTGTCATATACACGTATAGCCTATCATTTTCCTCGGTTACGGATGTTACCCCCTCGAGGCCTTTCAGTTCTTTCAGAAGTTCACGGGTCACCTTACTCAGCTTAAACTCTATACTTTTTCCCTCCTTTCCCGTCAACCCCTTGGTGAGGTCTTCTACCGTAGCTGTTTCCTCTAACTTTCCTTGACGTATGATGCCTACCCTGCTGCATGTCAGCTGGACCTCATGCAACAAGTGTGATGACAAAAACACTGTTAAGCCTCGGTCCCTGTTCAAGCGGAAGATGAGGTCACGTAGTTCTTTTGTTCCCTCGGGATCTATACCAATTGTTGGCTCGTCGAGGAAAACGATCTTTGGGTTCTTTATCAGTGCTTGGGCTATGCCGAGGCGTTGTTTCATTCCCCGAGAAAACTTCTCCACTTTCATGTCCTTCCACTTCGTTAGGCCCACGTCAGCTAGGAGATCTGTTATCCTTTTCTCTCTTTCAGTTCTGGGTAGGTCGTTGAGCTGTCCGATGTAGTCCAAGCACTGCTTGGCGGTTAGGTCTTCGTAATAGCCTGCAAATTCCGGAAGATTTCCCGCGATCTTCCGTACCTCCTTAGAGTCTTTGACCACGTCATAGCCACCTACCATTGCGGTTCCAGACGTGGGCGTTGAGAGCCCCATGAGCAAAAGGATGGTAGTTGTCTTTCCAGCACCGTTAGGGCCCAAGAAACCGAAGATTTCCCCCTCATTAACCGTCAGGTTCAGATGATCGACCGCTGTAATGTCTCCATAGACTTTTGTTAGTTCTTGGGTTTGAATCATGGGTTGAGACATTTCCTTCACTCCTTTCCTTCTTTTTTATGACCTTTACTTTTTACGCCTCGCATAGCTCGAACTTGAGGTAGCCCAAGGGTTATTAAAGAGTTTTTCAGAATTAGACCCAATTCTAACCCTACTCTAATTGCGCAAAATGCGGATGTGGAGTTATTCGTGAAGAAATTGTCTGGGAAAACTCACCTTTCAACGCCAGCGAGTCGTTTTGTAAAATCGAGGTATGCCTTGCTTGCTTTGGCTTTATCTTCTTTTAGATCAACTTCGATGAGGCCGTATTCGACAAGAAAGTTGAGGCAGGTCCGTGCGACTTTTTCCGATAAACCGCTTTTCTTTATGATGTCGGTTGTGTTATGCCATTCCCCGTCTTCTAACAGTAACAAGATCGCATCTAAGGACACGCTTTCATCTCCTCATTTTGTACTTCAGGTAAAGCGTAGATTATCAAGATCCTCAACTCCTCTCGCTCACAAAAAATGGGGGACTATAGGAGAACGGTCTTTGGTTTTACCGCGAAGGTTTTCTTACCGCGAAGATAATGGTTGTGACTACAAAGATTATTGTGGTTATGGCGAGGGCGTACGTGTAGGTCGTGTAGTTGCTCAGTTCAATGGTGGTCGCTTCGTGCTCCGATTTCAAGGCATCGTACCCGTCTAGCAAAGTTTTGTGCTCAGAGTCCAACGAGCTGTATTCCTTTTGCAGGACATCGTGATCGCTTACCAGAGTGTCATATTTGGATTTAAGCGGGTCATAGCTGGACTTTAGGCTGTCATAGGTGGCTTTCAAAGAGTCATAGTCGCTCTTCAGAGAATTGTAGCTCGTTTGCAAACTGCTGTATTTGCTTGATAAGTCGGTGTAGCTAGCTTGAAGTTTGGCGTAATCTTCTTGAAGCGCTTCAAACTCCTCTTGTGTTATTGCGCCCAATAGATAAGTTATTGGAAATCCGGTCTCAAAGGAATAGGTCTCAAAGTCAGCCATACTGTAAAATTCGCAGTATATGTAGCCACAGATCAGCCCAGGGTCTACATCTTCTGGAATCTCCACGCTACAATCGCCAGTCTCGTCGTCCCCCTCATCTAAAGTACTGACATCGATTACGCCAGATTCTACATCAGACTCCCAACTTTCGGTGCCTTCACCCAAAGTGCCAACGACCCAGATATCGACAACGACGTCTTCAAGGTCCTCCTGTGCTTCGGCCAGAACTTCAATGGTGATTTCGTCGCCGGGATAGGCTTGGGCTGGAGTGGTAACCTCTACCGCGATGTAGTCCTCATAGGTACCCTCATAATCCCAGACATTTTCTTCTTCAATCTGTGCGCTAGTTTTTGAAGCCAGGGGCAAGAGCAATGTTGTCATTAGCACCATTAGAGCTAGAATTTTCCTCTTTTCCATATTTTCACCGCACATTCTTCCATTTCAGTTACGTAGATTATTAAAGAGTTTTTCAGAATTTGACCCAATTCTATCCCATCTTTATCTGATTTAATCGCGTAAAATGTGCGCCTGCAAACAAAAGCAAATACGAAGTAACCCCGAGAAATCGTTTGGCTACAGATCATCAGCTGTGACAACAAGAACCGGAAGGACATATTTATTACCATAGTCTAAATAGGTTTAGTGAAATTAAGAGTCCTTACCTTAAGTGCTCGGAGCGGTATGGATGTCTCTCCGCCTGCGCCCGTTGAAGTATTTGCTTGGGTGGCTGATTGCTGGCACGAGAGGCGGTGTCACTCGTGCCCAAATAATTAAGGCGTTAAAGGAGACTCCGCAAAATGCGAATCAATTGGCGCATCTGCTTCAAATGGATTACAGAACGATAAGGCATCATCTCGAAATCCTTCAGAAGAACAGGATGATCACATCTGCTGGCGACAGGTATGGCGTCACGTATTTTTTGTCTCCAGAGATGGAAGAGAATTACGTTTTGTTTGAGGAGATTTGGAAGAAAATTTGGGAAAAAGAAAAAAGGGAGGAAAGCAAATGACGCATTATATGTACAAAAACGTGAAAATTTGGTTAATGCTGGCAACGTTGGTAGTGGTGGCTCTGCTGGCAGCATTCTGGGCCACCACATACATGCCTCTACCTTCCCCTGAGGGATTTATGCGAAGGCGAGAGTATATGATTCCTCCCCCTGGAGATATAGAGTTGTATTATACACTTAACACGGTTATTTCGTCGGTCAATGTGACACTTTTAATCTTCCTATTGATCACGTACATTAGCATATACATGAAGATAAAGTCACAGTTCACAATCGGATTAATAATATTTTCAATGGTCTTGCTTTTCTATGCTCTTGCCTCTAATCCCTTGGTGCACTGGGCTTTTGGTTTCCGTGCGTTCGGTCTTGGACCGTTTGCCATGTTGCCAAACCTATTTACATGCGTAGCATTAGCTGTACTGCTATATCTCACTGTCAAATACTAAGAATACCACCCGTGTGGGCGCGCAACATAAGGATTGTGCCCAACTTCTTTCCGCATCCCGCGATCCTGTTTCCTAAAAATAAATAAAGGTAATCAAAAATAAATACGGAGGCTGGAATGGGGAAATTCGGTGGCTAGCATGATGTTCAACTTGAAGAAAGCTCGGCTACGGTTACTCTTATTTTCCATCCCTCTCCTCCTCTTAGCTCTCACGCCGTTGCGTGCCAGCGCAGTAACCACCTACACCGAAACAAGGGCTTCCTCTTCCGTAGACCTTCACGTGGACCACTCAGTCCAGGTTCAAGAAGGCGGACTAGTACTCATTAACGATACCGTCAGGCTATCAACAAAGCCGGGCGAACATGCGGAGCCCCTACAAAACGTTTCCATAGGTTTTCCCTTCCAGTACGGCCCGAATCTGGACTATTGCTTCGCCCACGACGCCTTGAATCCTGATGTTCAGTTTGAGGTGGCTCTTGATGTTGGGTTGGGAAGGGTTGGCTTTTACGGAATAGACGTGATCTTCCATGAGCCAATCGACGTGAGTGACGGTAAATCATACAACTTTACGGTGGTTTTTGTCTTCTCGAACCTCGTGTCCCCGATAAACGAAAGCTCGTTTAGACTCGACTTTCCCATGTATCCCAGCCTAACTCAAGAGGCTTCTCTATGCAGTGTGACGGTTACTCTTCCGCCTAATGCCAATTACACAGAGAGTTCTTTGCTGGAGAGAGGGCTCGATTTCAACATAACCACAATCGATTCTCGTCAAGTATTAAATCACACAAAGAGCCCTCTCGAGGATTTCACGTACGAGCCCGCCTGGCTAACCTTTACCACAACTGATACTTTCCTCTTAATTAATGTCGATGAAATAAGGCGGGAGATCACCTTAGACGAGTGGGGGCGCCTCCGCCTATCCGACTTTTACCACCTAACTAACGAAGCGGAAAAGGAACTTTCTGAGATCAAAATCCGATTGCCTCAGGGTGCTTACGGCGTTTCTGCGCGGGACGTATTGGGTGGTCTATCGGTGGTTTCAGAAGAAGAAAACGCAACTGCATACACAAATGCGACGGTAAGCTTCAGAGTCACCTTAAAAAAGGGTGAAACGGGAAAATTCGCAGTAACCTATTGGCTCCCCTGGAAAAGCTATGTTAATCAAGGTAGCTGGCGCGACTTTAATTTGACCTTCACCCTCTTTGAACACTTTGACTGGACAATAAGAAAACTAGCCGTGACCATAAATCTTCCCGAGGGAGCCGAGTTTCAATCCTCTTCAATAAACCCCTACAGCGTTCAAAAAAGAGTTTTCCAAGAAAACGTCACCTTTGTCCTCTACGATGTTACGCCATTCCATGACCTCAATTTCTCCTTTTCATACGGATATCTCGTATTTTGGGCTTCTTTTCGTCCAACCCTATGGATAGGAACCTTGGCCGTTATTTTGTGTGCCATAGCCCTCGTTTGGAGAGCCCCCAGGCCCCCGGTTCCCATAATTCCCATCCCTCCAGAGGATCTAAGAAATTTCGTTGCCTCATATGATGACAAAAGGAGTATTCTCTCAGAGCTTGAATCGCTAGAGCAACAGGTGCGGAAAGGGAAGATTCCTAGACGCCGATATAAGGTGAAGAAGAAAACACTGGAGGGCCGCCTTTCCGTGCTTTCACGGGATTTAACTGATCTTCGGGAGAGGATACGCAAAGCGGGTCCGCGATACGCGAACGCGATGAGACAGATAGAGGTTGCTGAAACCGAGCTTGAAGGAGCGGAAACGGACGTTCAAAGGATTGGGACCCGATACCGACGCGGAGAGATTTCCGCGTCAGCGTATCGCAAACTTCTTGAGGACTATCATCGAAGGAGAGACCGAGCCAGAACAACAATCGATGGAGTTCTCATAAGACTTAGAGAGGAAATCCGTTAAAATCCAAACGTTTTTATTTTTCTAAGTTCACTTCATTAGAATCTAAAGGAGGCTGAATATGTCATGGTTGAGATTAAGATCGATACAGAAAAATGTGATGGATGCGGAACCTGCGTGGACACTTGCCCGGTGGAGGTCTTCGAGATTCAAGGGGAGAAGTCCATCGTTGTAAACCTTGATGAATGCCTTGTTTGTAGGGCATGTGAAGTTCAATGCCCGAATGGCGCCATCGAAATTATTGAATGATCATCCTTTCCAGCTCTTTCATCATTACTCCATTAAACAACCTATCCACTTTCTCGTTAACGTTCTAACCCTCTCAGCTCCTCCTAGTCAATACGTAGGAACAATACTGAATCCACTCTTGACTTCCTTCTAGTTATCACGAAAATGGTAGTCCTTTCCGAACACATGGCAGTACCTCCTTCTGTCCTTACGTAACAGTGGGGCCATGGCTTTTCCAGTCAATAGCTGGCATGAGAAAAAACATAACCTTTAGTAAGGATCTGTATTTGTCAAGGTGAAGGTGACATAGGAGGCACAAACTTGAATAGCAGAGAATCAACCACGGGCGTTCTTAGGAGGATCAAGCGCCATCTACTCGAGTTTGAACGCAAATCCTACGTGCACGATTATTGGAGGGAGATGAAGAGACGGGGAGTGGGTAAGGAGAAACTTTTAGACTGCTCCCTAGGGGAAAACCCCTTCGGTTGCTCGCCCCTCGTGAGGAAAGCCCTTAAGGGGATAGAGCGTTCTGACGTGGAGAGATACTCTAAAGAGGTGCACTATTCCCAGCTAAAGGAGAGGATAGCGGAGTACTGGAGCGAGGTCACCAGCGTCAAACACGTTCTCTTGGGTGGAGGCTCCATGCATGTCCTCGAAAGGATAAACCTCCTCTTCCTCGGAAAAGGAAGGAAGGTTCTGGGATACTGCCCCCAGTTCACTGAATACATCCTAGAGGCAAAGCTCTTAGGCGCGAAATACGAGTACGTGCCGCTTTCAAAGGAGAAAATTTTCAAGTTTGATGTAGGAGTGCTTCTGGATGAAATCAATGGCTCCTACGACTTGGTATACATAGACAATCCGAACAATCCCACGGGACAAACCATCGCCTTACCGGACGTTGAGGAGATCGTGCGGAAAGCCTCTAAGGAGGATGTGGCAGTGATCCTTGACGAAGCATATGGAGAATTCATGGAGAAGGAGGAATCGGCTCTAAGCCTAGTAGAGGCCTACGAAAACCTCGTCGTTGTCCGTTCCTTCTCCAAGGGCTTCGGCCTTCCAGGCTTGAGGGTTGGATACGCCGTGTGCGGCGACCCGTTAGGAGGATTCTTGGACAAAGTGGATGTGCCCTTCTCGGTGAACAGCATTGCCGCCCTGCTTGCCCAAAAGGCTCTCGAGGACGAAGCGTTCCTGCAACGGTGTAAAGAAAAGGTTAAGCGAGTTAAGGCGAGGCTCATCGCCGAATTTAACGCGAACGATTACTTGGTCGCTGAAACCTCGCCCGTCGTTCCCATATTCGTTGTCGGGAAGGAGAATGTAGACCTGTACAGGGAGTTTCTCCGAAGGAACGTGATCACGACCCCCGGTTCAGATTTCGTGGGGTTAGGAGCAGATTATGTGAGGATACGAACTCCGAGGGAGGAGGGACCCCTCCTGAAAGCAATACGTGAAGGGACACCTGGATAACAAACGACCAACACCAACCAACAAAGCCACTTTTATATTTTACAGTTCCACGCTCGGGTACGTCCTCCGGAAAGCTTCTTCTAGCATACTCCGTAAAGTTATTCCCTCCCCTCTCGCTAGCTTCCGAAGGCCTTTATCGACCCCGGTCGTGTACTGAACCGCCTTCTTGGTTTTATTAACGATAAAGTAGGGCATGCCGAGGATTTGAGCCATTCGCCGTAGCACCCTCTTTCGAAGGGGATCTATTGTGGAATCGATCTTGAGGCTCAGGGGCAAGCCTAATGAAAAGTGTGCGACGTCGAGGTCTGCGAAGGGAAGCCTTAACTCCACCTTGTGGAAGGAGCAGACCTGGTTGTCTCTTTGAAAGTTGGTCTCGTAGGACGATGCCACATCGCAATACATAGCCTTTTGCACCCCTAAAGCACCAGACTGTGCGTATTCCTTTAGATACCTTTGGTACCCCCCAAAAAGCTCGTCGCCCCCCTGTCCAGCAAGGAGAATGTTACGTCCTAATCTTGAAGCAGTTTCTGCCGTCCAATAAAACGGAACCGCGATGCCAACCTTCATCACGTCAGATTCCTCCATCAACCACAAAACCTTGGGGAGTACCTCTCCTACATCTCTCATTGTATACGTTTGGAGGTGGATAGGCAACCCTAGCGCTTCAGCCGCCTCTTCCGCATGCCGAAGTTCAGGCTGGCCTTCTAACCCCACCGAAATTAGATGAACGTTTGCTCCGCACATTTTAGCTAACACAGCGACGATGCTACTATCTAAGCCTCCTGAAAAGGCCACCGCAACCCTATCAACATCCGAAACCCTCTTCCTGGTGGATTCCAGCAAAAGGTTACGGAGACGTTTGGCCCCCGTCTCCATCTTCAAAGACTCTAAAGGGGGCTGTGTTACGGTCTTGACGGGTTTAAAGGAGAAGCCCTCTGCACTGATCTTTGCCAGGTTTCCTGGGGGAAACGACTTTACGTTCCTCATTCCAAGCGCCCACAAGGCCTTGCGCTCCGACGCTATGGCGCAGGTTGCTTCATTTTCACCGTAATAAAGGGGGTTTGTTCCCATAGTATCTCTTCCAGCGATCACCCCACCAGGGTACGCGATGGCAAAGGCATAGGATCCATTGAGACCCTCAATAACGTAGTCCGCGTTTCTCTGGGGGTCAGACTTAAGCATGGTCAAGACTTCCTCAGCCTCAGACACGCCGGGGGGTGGGAATAAACGACCCTCAAACACGAGCGAAAAGCCTTCCCCCTGAACTGGCTGTGGGCGGTCCCTCGTAAGGATGCGGGAGAGATTGTGGCCTAAAGCCGTGCTAGACTCAACCTCCTCGTCGAACAACTCCTTAATCGACTTGGCAACGGCTACCAGATTGGGTGTAGCAACTCCGTGGGCGTCGGTCCCTCTATGCGTTAACTCCCTAAGCATGGCCACTAGCTTAGGAACGACGTTTTCGTTTTTCTTGCTAACAGCAGCCGCTATTGCACCCATGGTCTCAACCCCAGGCAGAGAAGTTGAGCAAGATTAGTCTCATGGGTGGTTAAAAATAGGTTGCGTTTATGAAAGAGACGTGAGAGCAGAGAGTTTCCTTGGAGAAGTGTATTCATGCTGTTTTGATGCCTAAATAAACCTTGCCTAGCTCACGGTGGTGTAGAAGCTCCAGTGATCCGCCTTCGTACATGACTCTTCCGCTGACGAGAAGAATGGCCTCGTCCCCGTGCTCAAGAGCCCTCCTAGCGTTCTGCTCAGCCAGCACCAGGGTCATTCCGTAGTTGTCTCTTAGGCTTATTATTTTGTCGAGCACCTCAACAGCCATTTTTGGGGCGAGACTGCCGGTGGGTTCGTCGAAGAGCATGATTTGGGGCCTCCTCATCATGGCCATGGCCATGGCCAGCATCTGCCTTTCTCCACCGCTGAGGGTGCCCGCTCTTCGTTCCATGTACTCATTCAGCACTGGGAAGTCCGCTAAGACTTCTCGAGATCGTTCTTTAGCCTCGTCTCTGCCTAGAATGTAGCTTGCCATAAGCAGGTTTTCCCTAACCTTGAGGTTTGCCCAGACGTTGTCAACTTGAGGTAGGTACGCTACGCCGAGCTTAGTCACTGTGTGTGGTGGTAGTCCTTGGATGTTGTTTCCGTTGAAGAGGATCTTTCCAGAGTAGACTTGTGTTATTCCCATTATTGTTTTCAGCAGGGTGCTCTTGCCGCTTCCGTTGGGACCCACGAGCACCGTGATCTCCTTGTCCTTCACCTTCGTGTTGACGTCGAAGAGCACGTGAAGTCTTCCGTAGCCGGCATTGATGCCCTCGATTTCTAGCATGTCTCATCCACCTAGATAGCTTTCTATTACAACCGGGTCACTTAAGACTTTTTTCGGCTTTCCCTCCGAGACGATGTTTCCTCTTGCCATGGCGTAGACGTGGTCCACGTAGGGTAGGACCAACTCGAGCCGGTGCTCGATGATTAGGAAGGTAACCTCGAGTTTCTTCTTCATTTCGGTGAGGTAGTAGAAGACCTCGTGGGCTAGTTTTGGATAGATGCCTGATGCCGGTTCGTCCATGAGAATCATCTTGGCCCCGCTCATGATGGCTCTTCCGGCCTCCACCAGCTTCATCTGTCCTCCGCTTAGGTGGGTTGCTGGCCTGTTCCACATGTGGTCGAGGTTGAGGAGCTCTAGAAACTTGAAGGCCTTCTCCGTCGCTTTCTCCTCTTCGCTAATCCATGACTTTCTGAAGGGGGCTTTTATGAAGCTTTCGCCGGGGTTCCCCCTATAGGCTGTGAGCAGATTCTCTAAGACTGTAAGCTTTTGGAAGGGCTGCGGTATCTGGAAGGTTCTGACGAGGCCTTCGTCATATACCTTGTGGGGTGGCCATCCGGTTATCTCCTTGCCCATAAACCAGACTCTTCCTCTGTCTGGCTTGTAGAATCCAGTAACGCAGTTTATGAGGGTGGTCTTGCCGCTCCCGTTGGGGCCAATGAGCATAGTCATCAGTCCCTTTTTGACACTTACGTTAACGTCGTCTAGGGCGACCAAGCCTCCGAAGGTTTTTCTCACGCCTTTGACGGCGAGGACATCTTCCATAACTATCACACAAAAAAGAGGGGAGATAGATGGGTCTATAGCCATGTTACGGAGTCCGTCAGGGTAACCCATAGACCTATGGGCACCCAGTCATACTTTCCAGCTTCTATTTCCTCGATCATCCATATGTCGTAGTCGCCTTGTTTTCTGTCTCCAGCCTCATCGAGCTGGACCCAGCCTGAAGCACCGAACATTGCGCTCGCGACATCGGGTAGAATTGCCTTAACAGCCTCAGGATCGTACTTGTCTACGGTCAAGAGGGACATGGCGTACGTCCAAACTATATCGTAGACCGCATAGGAATAGGATTCTGGCTCCCTTCCCAACACAGCCATACCGTTTGCACGAACCATCTCCCACTTGGGGGAATGGGTTGGGGCGAACATCGTGCACGGATACTCGACCGCCATGGCAAAATCTCGCACCGTCGGGTCTTCAAGCATTGCCCCGCTTCCAAAGGTCCCGTCGCTTCCGTACCACTTAACCGTCCAGAGAACATCGTATGCGCTAGCCGCTGTGAAGAAGGCGTTGACCTCTTCAAACGATATGTGCCAGACGGCTACGTTTTCCGCTCCATACGCTGCTACCGCGCTCTCGACTTTACTGGCCAGATCAGCTGCCTCAGCCGTGAATTCCTTTACTTCGGGAGCGTATCTTATACCCTCGAGGAAGGTGCCCCCTATCTCTGTAAATCTCTTTTTTCCGGCTTCTTCTAGTCCAACTCCCCAAGGGTCGTTTCTTGTCACTGGAATCACATACTTCTTTCCGTCGTCGTACATTATCCTGGCCACTGCAACACCTTGTCCCCCGGGGGCTGCGTCGGTGGGGCAGAACCTGAAGATGTAGTCATCGGGTATGGCGAGGTCTGGCGCGGTTGAGGACTGACTTGTCGCCAATATCTTATTGGCGTCGCAATACCCCTTAATCGCTCGAACCTCTCCACTGCTTAACGGACCTATAAGAAGCTTTATGCCCCTCGCCGCGAAGCTTTCAGTCTTCTCTAAGGCAAGGGCAGGCTTCGTCTGAGTGTCTTCAATGACAATTTTGATAGTCCATTTGGCTCCAGATGCCTTAAGAAACTCGTTCACTTGCTTAGCCGCAAATTCTGCTGCGACTGCTTCATTCTCACCAAAGGTGGCCAAGTCTCCAGTCATGGATCCGAGAAAACCGAGCAGAACTTCACCGGTTAATCCCGGAGCTGCGGCGGTCACTGTCACCGTCGGGCCAGCCACCGTTTTTGTCACTGTTGCTCCGGGCGCTGTCACAGTTGCACCGGGCACCTCAACTCTTTCTGCTGGTTTGCCGAGCCAGCCGACGCCTGCTCCAAGCAGCAAACCCACTATCAAGGCAACAACTAGGTACGTCTTCCAAGGTTGACCCAAAACGCATCTCTCCACAAGATATTTTTAGTGTTTTCTCTTTTCTTAACCATAACCATATTTTCATATTCTCCTTAAAAGAATTACGATTCGGTACATATTTTATATACTTTATTTATAAGAAACGGACAGTGATTGTTCATGAAAAGGCGACGTTTTTGATAAAGGTTTGGAGCAGGCTGACCGACTTTGGACCCTATTTTCTTGGGATATAACTTTAAGAGTAAACCTTAATTTATTCATACACTATTTTAATAAAGGCATATGATTGATCCCATACTATTAAGCAGAGCAATCATTTTCAGCAGCCTTCTCACCCTTTTGAGTGTAGGCCTCACCCTCACTTATCTTACCACCAAGGTTCCTAACTTCGCTCATGCAACCTTTGCAGCGGTGGGAGCGTACGTCACCTTAACGGTGGTTAGGATGTGGGAGGGGAATCCATACCATTTTCTCTTCTTGGCCTTCATAATTTGTGGGACGATTGCGCTAGGTCAGTTTGTCATTATCTTTAGGCCCCTCCTCCGAAGAGGAGCCACAATTATCGGGCTGATGATAACCACGCTCGCCATCGAATTCATACTGCTGGCTCTACTGAACATCTACGCTGATTACCTATCAACTCAACTAAAGTGGCGCTCAAGATACTTCCTACTTACACCTTACGATTTCCAGATTGGCGAGTATCGAGGCCTCTTGATTGTTGCTCCAACACTGGCGGTGATTACAGTCACGTTGCTGTATTTAGTTCTAACCAGAACGAAGTTCGGAGTTGCGATGAGAGCTGCCATTGAGGATTCATCTCTAGCGAGCGTGGTGGGCATAAACGTCCACCTAGTGTATGCCGTCTCATGGTTCTTAGCGGGGGGGCTAGCGGGGATTTCAGGAGGCCTTCTTCCCCTTTGGTTTCCAGGCAACCCAGACATAGGCGGATACTTGATAGTAAGTACATTTGCAGCAAGCATAGTTGGGGGGCTCTTAAGTATCTACGCTGCCGTATTGGGGGGCTTCTTGATTGGGCTTGCCGAAATACTCGGAACCAGCTATCTGGCCTCTTGGCTCGGCGCGTGGGTAATACCCTATAGACCTCTGATCCCTCTAGTCGCGATTGCGATTACCCTCCTCTTAGCTCCAAAGGGGCTCGTTGGGGTCGATTGGCGAGGCATAATGATGTCAGTGCGGAAGTCAGCTTCTCAACATACCGTTAGAGTGAAAAGTAAGGTTTCACAATCTACCTACGAATAGTCCTTTCAATCCTCTCTTTTCGATGAAGAAGCAGCTCTGTTTGAACTGGCCATTTTCTCAAGCTTCTTGTAGCCTAACGTAGACGTAGGCTTCTCCCGTATAAGGCCCTCCGGCCTATACATCTGTATCAATATCAACATTATTCCCAGAAGCAGGTAGTCGAGCCAAACAACACTAAAGGGAACAAAAGGAGCCAGCTGTACTTTATAATAGTCTATAAACCTCCTAAGAGCCACGAAGGCGAAGGTCCCTAGTACAACGCCCACGTTGTTAGCGGCACCTCCCAAGATTACCATGACCCAAGGCCAGAACGTCCACGACACCCTCTGGTACATCGTACTTATTACTCCCATACTCTTAATTGCGTCCAGCGCGCCGCCGATGGATCCGATGATCGAAGCTATTATAATGGTCTTCATCCTGATGCGAGTAACGTCTTTACCAAGCGACTCCGCCACATCCTCATTATCCCTAATCGCCCTTAGCATCCTACCCAAGGGAGTCCTTACCAATCGCTCGAGGTAATAGAGCAACACGAGACATATACCAACTACGACTATTGCTATTACCGCATATCTGAGTTCTCCAGCCCACCCAAAGGGATCAGGCACAATAACACCGATGTTTCCTTTGGCGATTGGAGTATAGTTATAGCCTATAACTCCGATGGCCTCCCCCATCGCCAGAAGCACTATGGCCAAGTAGTCCTCACGAAGCCTTATGGCTGGGTAGCAAGCAATGAAACCTAAAACCGCACCGACGACTCCAGCAACCACTAAAGTAGCGAAAAAAATGGCTAGACCGACCGCTGGATCTTTCTGAAGCACCTGGTTCACTTCCGTAACTATTGCCGTATTGTCCGCGATGTAGTCTAAGCCGGGACCTAATCCAAAGAGCCAAGCTATCATCCTACCGGGAAAGGAGGCAACAACGAAGGCCCCTCCAGCCACAGCCAGCACTTTCCCGAAGTTGGGAACCCCGGCATAGCCGTACTCTAGGTTGAGGCTGAGCGCTACTATGAGATATATGGCAAAGAAAATGGCGAAGTCTCTCACAAATATTATTAGTTCAGGTGACACCTCCACCGACCCTCACCTTCCTGCTTCGCGGCACACCAGCAAACTACCACTAAGAAAGATACCAAGTCCATTATAAATGTAACCCAACCACAAATCACTCTAGGTGAACTGGTAAAAGTTAATGTCTTACATATAGTTGCGTATCAGTCCTTTGAACCCTTCTGAAGGAAAACTCAGTCCTCGGCGAGGCGATTCATCACCCCGAGGCATGTGTCTCATTGACACGCTGGTTTTTGATGACGCGGAGCTGGTGTTGATGGCTCTGTTTTTTCCAAGAAATAGACTGCTCCAGCTAATACTGCGATTCCTGTTATTACTATCGTCCAGAACCACCACCGCATCCAGAAAGGAACCTCTACTGGGATTTTAGGACCCCATGCAGGACTCCAAGGGCTCATAAGGGGATAACGGTCTCGATTATCTGCGTGAATAATGTATGGTACGTCCCATACACATGAATCATCCCGCTCCTTAGCACGTGGATATTTATCCTCATAGTCGCTCCAGTAGTTTCCACCAGAAGGATAGCCGTCATCCCAAAAGTTCATATAGACAGACGGATGGATATACGCCTGCCGGGTGTTTTCCACGAAGTTATTGTGGTAAATAATGTTGTTATGAGAATTAGTGAGCACGATGCCATAGTGGTTGTTTGTTATGTCATTTCCATAAATAGTGTTATTTGAAGACCCCCAGAGCGAGATGCCATAGAAGTTGTTTGTCATGTTGTTTCCAGATATGCTGTTGTTGTTTGAAGACGAAAAGAGCTGGATACCGACATTAGCAATATGTTTGAAGCCGTTCTTTGTTATGTCGTTTCCACAAATGCTGTTGCCTGAAGAGTGTTCGAGGTGGATACCATAGTAGTTGTTTGCTGTTATCTTGTTTTCAGAAACGCTATTGCCTGAAGAGTATCCGAGGTAGATGCCATAGTTGAGGTTTGCTGTTACGTCGTTTCCATAAATACTGTTACTTGAAGAATCAAAGAGCCAGATGCCAACCTTGTTGTTTGTTATCTTGTTTCCACAAATGCTATTGCTTGAGGACGCATTCAGCCAGACGCCAAAAAAGAATTCTTTGATTTCCATATTCTTAATTGTCACGTTGCTTCCTCCCGTCAGGTCTATTCCTTTTGAATACCAAGCTCCTGCCCCTTGAAGGTTGTAGCCAGCCCCATCAACCACAATATTATCTCTCTCAACAACAATCATGTCATAAATATTGTCGGTGAAGGTGTAGACGTTTCCATTTCGTTGAATCGGTGCCGTTGGAGGGTCGACTGACCCATCCGACCTAATATGAATTGTCCCCCGTGCTACGACTGGTCTTACTAACCCCATAACCACTGCTGTTGACAAAAGCACTAACACAAAAGCTAACAGAACAAACTTCTTCACATTCAATCAGAACACTATTTTGCATGGTCCTATAATTAAGCTATACGAAAGATTGTCCCAAATGTCATTACATATGGTTGTAAGGATTAAAAATTGCTGTAGGCAGAAAAGAAAAAGAAGTGGTACCTAGCCGTCTTTTGAAACGTGTTTTTCGCCAGTTCCGTTGGGAAAAGCCGATTCTGATGGTGTTTAACGCGTCAGATGCTACTAGTATTCGGTTAGGGCTTGTTGTTCCCAGGTTTCCCCCTTCTTGAGTTTTTCCCAATCTTCCGATCGCACAAATCCACCCACCTGCTCCTTGATCTTCTTGGCAAGTTTGGGTCCAATAAGGGGTAGCCTAGTCAGGTTTTCGAGAGAGGTCCTTTTCAGGTCCTCCAAAGACTTTAGGCCGGCGTCGTAGAGGATGCGCGCCCTAACTCTGCCGATTCCCTTCAGCCTAACCAGCGGTAGCAGTTCAGCCTTCACTCCCTTCTCGACGCGCTCCATAAGCCCAGCGAGATGGTGGAGGAGGTCCTTGTGACCGAAAAGAGCGGCTAACTCGTGCGAGGCATACAGGAGCCATCGAGCGGTTTCAATCAGCCTATACAAGTCGCCGGGTTGAACCTGGAATTTCTCGATGGTCTCGTCTTCAGACATCTCCTCTATCCACGCGTCCAGCACCCACGCCAGTTTGGCTTCCCCCAGAAACTCCTCATAGGCAATTCGGTCCTCCCACTCATCGGGCACATCAAACATGAACTCTTCTCGGTGTTCGTCCACAAAAAGGGCAAGCTCGTCCATTTCTCTTGAGTAGGGGCGAAGCTTCGGAAACATGTCGGGAGTGTGGGCGATCATGTGGAGAAAGCTTATGTCGGTGAGCCGGTCCGCTCGGCTTAGCAGAGCGTCCCGAATCATGACAGCGGAAACCGGGTCAATATAGAGCTCCGAAACCCTGCGTCCAAACTTCGTGGCGTAAACATTTTCGCCGCTCACCTCGATCATCTTCTCATCGTAAAGGAAGCTCAGAATTCTGGTGATGACCCCCTTGATGGCGCTCGGGTCGTACTGATGCGCATAAAAGGTTTTTCCGAAGAAGTCGTAAATTCCCTGTTCGGTGTGGGCGAAGTCGGCGGCGATGGTGGCCAGAACGTGGGATCGAAGGATGCGCTCCACCGCTAGCTTTGACCATATTCTCTCGGGCTCAGCAAAAACGTAGCTTTCCATCAGATAGTCGCGCTCATCCTCGGTTTTGGAGATGAGAAGGGCTTCACCGATCTTGTCGTAGCGAGGCCTTCCAGCTCTCCCAGCCATTTGTTTATACTCCAGCACGGTGATGGGGTAATAGCCATACCCGGGCTCATACCTCCTATAGTCGTGGATGATCACCATTCTGGCCGGGAGGTTTACCCCAAAAGCTAGGGTGGGTGTGGCGGTCAACACCTTGATTTTGCCTTCTCGAAAAGCGTCCTCGATGACCCTTCGGTGGGCGCCACCTAACCCAGCGTGATGAAAGGCGGATCCTTGCCGAATGAGCTCGGCTAAGAGCTCACTTATTCTCGTCCGCTCACCTGTGGTTAGAACTTCTTCGGCGACTCTTGTTAACGAGCGCTTCATGGGCTTGGATAGCAGGGTTGTCACTTCCGTTGCCGCTTTTTTGGCCAAGCTCACCGAGTTCTTCCTCGTCGACGCAAAAATGAGCGCTTGCCCGCCAGAGCGTATGATGTGTAACGCGAGGTTTATTGCCGGGTTTTTAGACATCTTCTCTATCTTCAGGGCACCTCCGTCCTTGAAGTGAACCTCCTTCTGGAGGAGCACGCCCTCCCTCAGCACGACTGGCCTCCACTCAGTCGTAACCGAGCTAGCCTTCAACCACTCAGCCGCCTCCTCAGCATTTTTCACCGTGGCGCTCAAGGCTAGAAGTTGGGCGTCTGGGTTGACCTGCATAAGCCGGGCGAGCACCACCTCAAGTGTGGGTCCCCGCTCAGCTTCGTTAAGCAAGTGCACCTCGTCCGCGACGATGAGGGAGATTTCGTCCATCCAACGCGTTCTGTGCCTCAACAACGAGTCGCATTTCTCATTGGTGGTGATGATGATGTCGTATCTCTCGAGCCATGGGTCACTGCTGTCGTAGTCGCCAGTACTGATGCCCACGGTGATGCGTCTTCCGTTCCTTTTCCTGATAGTGGTGTATTTTTTGAACTCTTGGTATTTTTCGCTGGCTAGGGCTCGTAAAGGGGTCAGGTAAAGGACCTTTCCATCCCTTTCTAGGATGTGTTTGAGGGCGCAGAACTCGGCGATGAGGGTCTTGCCCGAAGCGGTGGGGCTCGCTAAAATAAGGTTTCTCCCTTCTAGGGCTCCGGCTCGTATGGCTTCCTCTTGCGGGGGATAGAGCTTACTGATTCCCGATTTAACGACAACTTCTTTTACGGATTTGGGTATCGGCAGTTCTTCAACTTTCAATGTGTGTTCCCTAGCTAGGTCTTCTTGAGACAGCCTCCTCGAGTGGAGACAGCCCCCGCAAACCCTCATTTTTTCCTATTCATTAACAAGTTTGGACGCCGTTTAAGTTTTGCTCATCCCTTTTCAAGCTAGGTTATGGGCCGTATCCTGTTATGCCGACAGCGTCATACTAGCCACCTACGAAATTCATCTTGCCGAGAAATTCTCCGCATGGGACAATAGGTGGAAGCAAATCAACTGGAACGTTAGCGGTCTCAAAGATCGCGGTAAACCAGCACGGTTTCCTCCCTGTGGCATCTTCTCCGAATTTAAGTGCTGTCCACGGTTACTATCTTTTCTTCTGGTTTGAAACTTTTTAACACAGTCGATGGGGTTGCCTCTATTAACGCCTCTACCCAGCTCTCGATGTTTTGAGTGCAGATGCTTGATTTGCCAGTAGCTAAAACCTCGCCCCTTGTGTTGTAGACGCCTACACGGACGCCTGTTGTGCCTAAATCGATCCCGATGAGAACTACCATAGGAAAACCGATTAACAAGAAGAAAGAAAAATATTATAAGCCTATCGTTGAGAAGACTTTACTCTCCCGTTAAGAAGTGTTCACCCCAGTATGATACAGCTTCTTTAAGTTCAGGGTGATCTCCGGCGTATATTTCTAAGGGAATGTTTTTCATCGTTGCCTCGATTGCTTGCTTCATCGCTCTGGCACCAGCCCTTGTACCCCATGGATGACCATGGATGCCTCCACCAGCGTTTATAACGAGATCTGTACCTAAGGTTTCAATGTTGAAGGGGACGAGTGCGGGATGAACCCCACCAGATGCCACGGGCATGGTCGGCTTTAAATTATACCAATCGCTTCTAAGGGAGTTGTATATTGTCTTTAGCTCCTCGATTTTACCCGGTTTCTCCATCTTTCCTGCAGCGGTTCCGGCATGCAGTTGATCTCCTCCCGCTAACCTCACGAGCTTAGCTAGAACCAGCATGTGAATCCCGTGTTGACGGTTACGTGTCATGGCTGCATGCATGCACCTATGCACATGAATGGGAACTTTGATCGACGGATCTTCAGCAAGACTCCTCAATGCTGATAAACCTGTGCATAAGAAGTCGACCATAATACAGTTCGCGCCTTGAGCTAAAGCGGAATCCACATACTTAAGCATCTTGTCGTAGTCTGCAGTTACGTTAAGCGCATATAATGTCTTTCTTCCCGTCTCCTCCTCAACTTTGTCTAAGGCTTCCATGACATTGGTTAAACGATCCTCTAGAGGGCAAAACTTCTGGTTTGTTAAGGTTTCATCATCCTTTATAAAGTCCACGCCACCCATGGCTGCCTCATACGCCACTTTGGCTGTTTCCTGCGGATTTTGACCAACTTTAGGCTTAATTATTGTGCCGAGGTGCGGTCGTTTCTCCTTCGTGGTGCCAACGATTGCTCTAACACCATCTACACCGAATTTAGGTCCAGAAAAGAGCTGAACAACCTCCTTGGGTAGATGAAAATCTACGAGGCGCACGTTTTTGAAAGCGGCAAGACCAAAGACGTTACCTGCTATGATGCTTAATATATGGGAGAGACCACTTTCCCAATCAAACAAATCTAGGGGATACGCTATGTGAATAAATCCGCCTCCATTCTTTCCCTCCATTTTAAAAACTTTGCCAGCTAAACGCAGTGGCTCAGCTGTTTTTACCGCGGTCCAGGTTCCTATGGAGCCTTCGGCGGCTATATGCATCCCAGCCTCCATTAAAGAAACCTCAGGATTCGGCTCTACATAGTAGGTGATAGTGACATATCTATCAGGGTCTATTTCTTCAGGGGCTGCCGTATACGTTTTTGTCCACTGGTCTTGCTTCCACCAAGCCCACTGTTTTTCCATGGCATTCACCACTTTCCTCCACATTTCTCTTTTTAATAAAGCTTATGCGAGCATTCTCAGGTTGTCAACTTAAGAATCCTGCTTTCAAGAAAGCCGGTTCCTAGAAGCCAACAATTTAAATTCGCTTCTCCTCTAGATAATAACGGCGAATAGAATGTTTTCTGAGGAAGTAAATTTCAAGTTAAACAAAGTTAGGAGCTTCATGAAGGATTTCAACCTCGATGTGGCGATCTTGGCTAAACGACGTAATTTATCTTGGCTGATGGGGGGAGGTGATTTTCATGTAGTTGAATCCTTTGAGGACGCTGTTGCATCAATGGTGATAGGTAAGGATGACGCATGTCTCATCACCTTCAACAATGAGGTGGACAGATTCTACGACGAAGAAATCAAGGGAGAAATTAAAAGCATAGTGAAGTACTGGTATGAAAACGACATCAAGCAAAAGGCAGTGGAGTACGCTGAGTCTGTGGGAAAACGTGTTTGCGCTGACTTCTACCATGAAAAAGTGGCTTATGCAGAGCCTCAGTTTAGTGAGTTAAGAATTTCATTAACGCCATGGGAGATAGAGAGATATAAACAACTGGGAAACACGGCTGGTAACCTCTTGACCAAGCTATGCCAGGACATAAAACGAGGCATGACTGAAAATGAGGCAGCCGGACTTTTTCTAAAGGAGTTTTCGAGCAGAGGGGTAAGGCTCCCCGTGGTTCTGATAGCCTCTGATGAACGAGTCTACAAATACAGACACCCCCTTCCAAAGGATAGAAGGATGGAAAAACAGGTTGCCGTCTCAATTGTGGCTGAAAAATGGGGATTGCATGCATCCATGACAAGGATTATCCATTTTGGAGCCCCGTCCACAAAATTAGAAAACAAACATGTGGCTGTCACAAAAGTCGACGCAGCGTTAATCTTATCGACGCGCCCTGGAAGCTTGGCTTCTGACATCTTCAAAAGGGGGTTAGAAGCCTATAATGAAGTAGGATACCCAGACGAGTGGAGAAAGCATCATCAAGGTGGGTGGGCGGGCTATTTGCCTAGGGAAATAATCGTTACCCAGAACACTAGAAAGGAAGTTGGAAGAAGTCAAGCATTTGCATGGAATCCAACAATCACAGGGACAAAGTCGGAAGACACCATTTTAATTTTTGAGGAACCCAACATAATAACCGAGAATAAATCATGGCCCTCCATGACCGTTGAGGTAGACGGTTGGAGAATAGAGAGACCGGCGATACTAGTTAAATGAGAGCTATCCTACGTATTCAGGTCATCAATTGCTTCACTGCCAAACTATCCACCTTTAAGCTTTCTAACAGCCTTAAAACATGCCTCCCTAAGCTCCTGAGCCCTCTCCTCGGGTGAACCATCGTACGTAAAGGTACCAGCTCCCCATTCTACACCTGCCGCGTATTTAAGCCTCTCCTTGTCTCGGTATGGTGGATAGAACTCTATATGCATATGGTAGAAGCCATAGTCTTTTCCGTCCACCGGCTTTTGATGAAACACCATTATGTATGGCATATCGAAATCAAACAAGTTGTTGTATGTTGCGGTAACAACTCTTAAGCTGTCAGCTAAAGCGAGTCTCTCTTCACCATCCAGATCAAGCAGGGACTGTACGTGTCTCTTCGGGTAGATGTGTGTTTCATAAGGCCATATAGCTGAAAACGGTGTGAAAACCGTGAAAGCCTCGTTTTCATAGATTATTCTACTCCCATCGCTTTTCTCAAAATCTAGGATGTCGCAGAAGAGACATCTATTTGAACGCCTCATATAGCGTTTAGCGTTGTTTAATTCTCTTCTTATTTTTGGTGGCGCGAATGGTAGGGCGTATATTTGAGAGTGAGGGTGATGTAAAGAAACGCCGATCACGGCGCCTTTATTTCTGAAAACGAACACATACTTTACGTACCTTAGACTTCCAAGCTTCTGATACCTTGACTTGAAGGCTTCAATAACCTTAGCCATTTGTTCGAGGCTTAAGTCACAAAAATCACCCTCGTGCTCTCTGGTTTCAACAACCACCTCACACACCCCCCTCGCTTTAGAAACCCTATAGGGACTCCTCGGTTTCAAAGCGGGTTTTTCGGGTTTAGGTTCCAGAGCCGGGAACCTATTCGGCAAAACCAGGACATCCCATTCTCTAGGCATCTCTGGAGCACCCGGGCAAAATGGACAAGTTGTTGTCAGTTGCCATGGCCTCGTCTCTCTTTGAGCCGAAACTATGACCCAATCGCCTAATTGTGGATTCCATCTTAGCTCAGGAGACATTTTATTTACCTCCTACTAAGGAGCCTATGTTCAGGGGTTTTGCCTCTGCCCCCGTTCCTATTCCGCTAACCCATCCCTTAACCGCTCCAGCCTCTAAAGCAGACCTCAATATTTTTTCACCCTGCTCCCTTGTTCTACAAACAGCTATTATAGCCCCACCCATCCCTGCTCCCGATATTTTAGCCCCTGGAGATCCCGCTTGCTTCATGGCGTCTCGAATTTTCTCTAATTCTGGTAGGCTTAAGTCGTAGAGGTCCCTTAAGAGCAGGTGTTGATAATCCACTATCTCACCAAGGGCTGATAATCTGTCAAGACTCTCACGAAGACGTTTTCCAACAGTCTGCTCAACTTCTCTAACTTTAAACGATTCGTTTCGGAGAATCTTTATCGCAACCTCAGTTGACCTTTGCATTTTGAAAGTAAAGAGAATTCTTTTAGCGCTCCTTTCATCTATATCTGACAGGAAGGGGGCGACTTCCTCCTCGCTGATCTCTTCCCAAGGTGTTTCGTAATGAAAATGTTTAAGCTTGTTTCTAAGTGTTCGAGGGACACGCTGATCCTCAATCAGCTGAGCTAAACCCTCATCTATCTCTCTTTGCCTAACTGGATGTATTTCAGCTGTGCTGTGCCTTATTCCTGAATCAGCTACGATTAAGAAAAAATTTCGGAAACCGAATTCTTCAACAGAAATCCTTGGTCTAAACGAAAGTTTTATAATTCCTCCGTAAGTGGCTCCGTATTGGTCTAGTCTGCCACATGGAATTTTAAGCTCGTTGCGCTCAGCTTCATAAGCCATCTCCGCTAACTCAATTCTTGAGAGCCCGAGGTTAAATAGTGAATCAAAAAATTTTAGAACCGCAACTTCAAGGGCAGCGCTACTGGCTAACCCCGCAGCAACAGGCACGTCGCTGTCAATGACGAGATATACTCCTCTGAGCGATCCGCCGAACCCCCTTTTCTTGAGGACTGATACAATTCCTCGAACGTAATCACCAAACCAGCCCCCGCCTCTTAAACTAAGTGAGCGAAAGTTAAACCTATCTTCCCCAGGTTCACCTACACGCTTCATTGTCAACGATTTAACGATCACATCATTGCCAT
>Ga0315314_1000507_pt1 | contig 42474 bp, 38 predicted proteins | sample TDP9_MG_FD_203631 | JGI IMG/M metagenome (GOLD analysis project Ga0315314, IMG submission 203631) | Freshwater sediment microbial communities from Lake Towuti, South Sulawesi, Indonesia - TDP9 | ecosystem: Environmental > Aquatic > Freshwater > Lake > Sediment | place: Indonesia: South Sulawesi... | reverse complement strand
GGAAACCAGACCTTAGCATGTTTGCTGCAAGCTGATCTTTGTCCTCTGTCCTCAGCTTAGCTGAAAATCTTGTTAAGGCTGGGTTCACGCCGAGGTCTATCAAGCCTGCGAGGATGGAGGGCACGACAAGGGAGAGGGCGTATAAGCCGTAGTTCTCGGGTCCCAGAAGCTTTGCGACGATGATGGAGCCTATGGCAAGTATAAGGAGGGACAGGGCGTTCCCGGTGAAGAGGAAGAACCCTCCCCGGACAGAATCTTCAGCTATCTCGACGAGCTTATCAGACAAGCTAAGGAAAACCGCCTTCAGGTAAAAAGTCCTTATGTTGTCGCGATTGTTGTGTTAAACCATATTTGAAGCCACGCGGTCCTGCGCTGTCCTTGGGTTTTCCAGCCGAAGATGGGGTTTTTGGTTTCCTTGTCTAGGGTCCATAGCTCGAAGATGATTCTGAAGTTGTGGCCATTGTTCGCTCCTATGTCTTGTATCGTGATGGTTTTGTTGTTAATGTTTAGGGTTAGGGACGCTGTTTCACTCTTCGTTTCTACGTTCACGATTTTCCATGTGAATGGGGTTTCCCATGTTTCGTTGTCTAGGAGTATTCTTCTGAATTCGATGAGGGTTGGTAGGTTTGCTGGGGTTGTGCTGGTTTCGTTGGGTGGTTGTGAGGTTTGGCTTCCCAATTTCGCCTTTATGATGACGTATTCTACTGAACCCATGAAGTTGGTTACGCCCAAGAACCATTTGACCGATGTATCCAATGGGATCGTTGAGTTGTCGTTGGGATAGTATTTCTCAGCCATTTTGGTTTCGCCTAGGATGTAGAGCTGGAAGAATTGTTCCTTGGGTCTGGGTGTGATGGATACGTATGCTATGGTAGAGTAGATGAGGAGGGAGACGATGAAGATGGTAACGAATCGCTTCCTTTCTTCAGTTATCTTGAGCATCGTCACTTCTTCTCCTTTTTCTTCTTTCTTGTGATGGTCATGTTGAGGAGTTTTCTCCGCTCACGCTTCACGTACCATTCATATTCACTAGTCGTAACCAAGGCAGTCAAGAAGGATGCCACTGGTACCAAAGACCAGCTAAGCACCATTGTCTGGAAGGCTCTCTGCGACGAGACTTCTAGGGTGGATTCTGCTTCACTTTTCGCTCTCTTGATTAATGAGAGGGCTTTTCCTGCAGAGGCATCAGCCTCTGTTATCTTTCCTTCAGATACGTATTGTTTTGCTTCTTCCAGCAGCCTCAGGGCTTCGTTTAGCTGGACCGTTATAGACTCTATCGAGACAGAATCAGCGGTCCACTTTACGTTGTCTAGGACGTGAAGGGTTTCAGTAAGCTCCTTCTCAGCTTGTTCAATGACAGTTTCGGGTGCGGATGCGCTGATTTGTATGAAGACTGTTATGGTGAGTGTGAGGAGGATAGTCGTTAGGATAATTATCCTAGTTTTTCTCATTGTTTCTCCCCCTTTTTGAGGTCATCGTATGTTTGATGTGGGAGTTCTTACCTAGGGTGAACTTTCTGTGTGCTGCTAGGAGGGACATGGTTAGGGTGATTAGGGTTAGGCTGATTACGATGGGGTTGAGCCTTATGCCCCATGGGGTGTAGTTGAGGAGGAGACCGATGAGGGGTGTGACGGCGAGGCTTAGGCCTATGCTTAGGGCGAATCTTTCGATTCCGCCGAGGTCTCCTCTTTTGGGGAAGAGGGCCTCTATCAATGTGTAGCCCGGGAGAAATAGGATGAAGAGGGAGCCGAGGATCCATCTTGTGATTATTAGGGGATATATGGCTGGAAGGAGGTATATGGTGAATGAGGTGCCTAGGGAAGCCAGGAAAACTAAATAAAGCCAAAGGTTGTAGTCAGCACTCTTTAGGTATTGAACAAAGCTGTAGTGGGCGGGTATATTGTGGTTTAGCTCGATTTTTTCCTTGTCTTCAAGCTTTTTTACCGCCTCTAAAATCTCTGCTTCTGTAAACTTCTCTCCCAGCAAGACAGATACCTCCTTGACGTTGCTTGCCTTCCCCTCATCGGTAGCTTTTAAGATCAGGTCTTCGATGGTCATTAAAATAACTCCCGGAAAAGCGTTCCAAAACCTAAAGTGAACATTTTGAGTCTTAGCTGTTAGGTTGTTGGCCGAGACCTATGGCTGTAAACTTGACTTTGTCCTTGAACTCGTTTGGGTCGTATATTCGCCTTCCGTCAATGACGACGGGGTTCCTCATGTGCTCGGAGAAGTTCTCTGGCTTAAGCTCTTTAAATTCTTCCCACTCGGTTGCGATTATGCAGCAGTCTGCGCCGCCGATGCACTTGATAGCTGATGGAGCATATTCGATCCCGTCCTTAAAGATTTTCTTGGCGTTGTTTGTGGCTGCTGGGTCATAGGCGACGATGTTGGCCCCCTCTTTGAGGAGCTTGTTGATTATTCTTATGGATGTGGCTTCGCGCATGTCATCGGTGTTGGGCTTGAAGGCTAAGCCTAGGATGGCGATCCGCTTACCCTGTAAGTCGCCTAGGTGCTTCTTGGCTAATTCAACGGCTCGGTATGGCTGGGTGTTGTTCACGTCCTCAACGGCATTAAAGAGCGCTGGACTATAGCCTAAGCCCTCGGAAAAAGCGATGAGAGCCTTAACGTCTTTGGGTAGGCAAGATCCTCCGTAGCCCCATCCAGCGTTTAAGAATAAGGGTCCGATTCTCTTATCCAGTCCTATGGCTTTGGCTACCACTGTTACGTCTGCTCCTGGGATTTTCTCGCAGATGTTGGCGATCTGGTTGATGAAGCCGATCTTCGTGGCGAGGAAGGCGTTATTAGCGTATTTGATGAGCTCGGCGGTTGGAAGGTTTGTTCTGATGAGGGGGGGCATCCCTTCCCCGTAAAAGTCTTGACATAGAGCCTCTAGAACGTCACCGGACTTTTTATCATACTCACCAACGATGATGCGGTCCGGGTGTAGGGTGTCGTAAAGGGCGGACCCTTCACGTAGGAACTCAGGGTTCATACACAGTCCGAAGTCCATACCGCACTTCTTGTTTGAGTGCTTTTCTAGGATGGTTTTGACTACGTTTTGTGTGGTGCCTGGCACAACGGTGCTCTTCACCACGACCAAATGATACGTGTCTTTTTTCTTTAAGGCTTCCCCAATTTCGCGAGCTGAGCCCTTAATGTATCGTAGGTCGACGCTTCCATCGGGCTTGGTTGGGGTTCCCGCAGCGATGAAGGTGATTTCCATGTTCAGGATGGCTTCCTCTCGATCTAGCACACATCTCAGATAGCCGTCTTTCACAACCCTTTGCATCGATTCTTCTAGGCCCGGTTCATAGAAAGGGGGAACACCCCTCTTTATCGAATCTGCCTTTTCTGGATCATGAGTTGAAGTGATAACCTTGTAGCCTTTGCTGGCGAACCCAACGGCCGTGCATAGGCCAACGTATCCGGTTCCAATAATTGAGATCCGGTATGGGACCATGGGTTAAACCGTTTTAGGAAGGTTCATGGATGTACTGTTTGTTAAAGCGTGTGGGAGCCTTCCTCGTCTAGCATGGCCACATTGTGATCCTGAAGGATATTGATGCATCCCTCGATGTTGTTTAAGACATGCTGAGCTATGCTGTTCGGGTCTCCGCTTAATTTTATGTAAACCTTGATTTTCTTCATCAAAGACTGCCTTAGACGTGTGAAGTCGGCATCCCGGGTTAGAATGATCATTCCGAGTTGAATGGATAATTTGGCGAGTTCATCATTTCTCATGCCGGGGTGGGCAGCTTCGCTTATGGTGGCGACCTCATAACCGGCTTCGCGAAGGCTTTCTACAACTTGAAAGGGAATGTTCTCGTCAGCGATGAATTTGAGGGTCATGAGGTTTCACTAAGGTCGTGACCTCTCCATTAAGCCGGCTTGAAAACCTAGCGCAGAATCTTGATTGTACGATTTTCATTAAGTAGCTCGATGAGCTTTTTGACCAGTTCCTTGGGAACAGTTGGGTACTGCTCGTGTATGCGCTCAACGCTGTAACCCATATCCCATAGCTCTAAGATGTATTGAGCCGGGACGCGGGTCCCTCTAATGACGGGCTTTCCTCCGCACACAGCAGGATCAGAGACTATCAGGTAGTCCTCAGACAAGGCGCTCACCTCAAAATGTATTATATTGCATCTTTAAAAAGCTTTACAATCTTAGGCGGGAACGGAAATGCTTGGTGCCCAACGCTTAATGCTCATGTAACCGCTAGAGTCTAAGCTTAAGCTTGAACCATTCTATAGTTTTGGTGAGGCCTTCTTCGAGGGGGACTTTTGGTTGCCAGTTTAGTAGGCGCTTGGCTTTGGTGATGTCTGGGCATCTTCTCTTTGGGTCTTCGGGTGGGAGGGGCTGGAAGATGATCTTCGATTTGCTTCCTGTGAGCTTTCGTATTGTCTTTGCTAGATGTAGGATTTTGATCTCGTGGGTGTTGCCGATGTTGAGGATTTCTCCTTTAGCCTTCTTGTTGATTAGTGCTTTGAAGATTCCGAGAACGGTGTCTGTGATGTAGCAGAAGGATCGGGATTGTGTTCCGTCTCCGTAAACGGTTAGGGGCTGGTTTTGGAGGGCTTGGAGGATGAACCTTGAGATGGCTCTCCCATAGATGCCGTCTGCTCTTAGACGCGGTCCATAACTGTTGAAGATTCTGAGGATTCTGGTGTCCACGCCGTATTCCTTATGGTAGGCTGTGAAGAGGGCCTCTGCGAACCTCTTACCCTCGTCGTAGCCTGATCTTGGTCCTGTGGGGTTGACGTTACCCCAGTAGGACTCGGGTGTTGGGACCAGCTGGGCGTCTCCGTAGACTTCTGAGGTGGATGTGAAGAGCACGGTTGCGTTGGATTTGAGGGCCTGTTCGATGACTCTGAAGCTTCCCAGCGAGTTTACTCTTAGGGTTTCGATGGAGTGTTGCTGGTGTTCTTCTGGTGACGCTCGGCTTGCCAGGTGGAGGATGAGGTCAAACCTTCCAACAGTGTCATCAAGACACTCAACGTCTTGCTTGATGAAATTGAAGCCCTTCTCGTTCAGCAGGTGTTCGATGTTCTCGTATAAGCCTGTGGAGAAGTTGTCCAGGCAGGTGACTCTCGCTCCAGCTTTAACCAAAACATCGCAGAGCCAGCTACCTAGGAAGCCCGCTCCTCCTGTTATCAGCGCCCTTTTTCCTTCAAAGATGTTGGGGTCTAGTTTCTCCAGGATGATGTTGATATCATTTTTAATGATGTAGTCTAGCATGGGGTTCCGCCTTTAAAGTGTTTGTAGGATAGGCTTAGGGCTTCCCAGTAGGTTTCGGGGGTTCCGATGTCTAGCCTTATCTCGTCTTCCTTCAACTTTACCGCGTACACTCTTTTGCCCCAGTCAATGAGCTTCTGGATTCCGTCGGTGAGCTGGATTTCGCCTCCAAAACCTGGCGCTGTTTTTTCAAGGGCGGTCATTATTATGGGATTAAACATGTAGATGGGCATGATGGCGAGGTTGGACGGCGGTTTCTCAGGTTTCTCGACCACGCTGTTGACCTCAAAAGCACCATCCTTTACCTCTTTGGCTTCAGCTATTCCATAACCTCTCGGGTCCTTCATGCATTGGAGGAGCAGGGTGGCATCGGCTCTGTACTTAAGGTGGGTTTCAACGAGCCTCTTGAGGTGATAGCCGTTGTGGGAGATGATGTAGGTGTCTCCGGCGCAGACGAGGAACGGCTCATTGCTGATGAAGAGTTTGGCTGTGAGGACGGCGTGGCCAAAGCCTTGAGGCTCAGGCTGATTGACCCAGATGATGGTGGAGCCTTTAATCATGTTATAGAAGGCTTCGAGGTCATAGGCTAGTTTGTTCTTACCCTTATTGTTGAGTTGATTTATGAACTCGCGGTCTGGGGTGAAGTGATCCTCGATGGCCCTTTTGCCCCGACCCACAACGAAGCAGAACTCTCTGAAGCCGAAGCCGTAGAGCTGCTCATAGAGGAGCTGAACTAGGGGTTTAACGCATAAACTATTAGAATTGTTTTTGGCAAAGACGGGCATCATCTCTTTGGGTTGCTCCTTCGTTGCGGATAGCAGCCTAGTGCCTAAGCCAGCGGCTGGAATCACTACTTTACTTGTCATTTGGGGGCGTTGCGTTAAATTTCGCATTTATAAATCAGAGGCTAAAGAAACCTTGTTAGCGTTGTAGGTAGACTTCATCACGATTCGCGTTGAAGTGTAGGCAATACCTGTTGATCAAATCTCTGCCGAGGATACTTGGAAGCCGTAAGATCAACTCGCGTTCCTCATCGCTTAAGGTCCTTGGATCATGAAGTACTACATAAAGGTTTAAGGTCTCGCTTACCTCCATTCCCTTTTCGGGCGTTAATGTAAGCTCCACGCCTTCAATAATGTAGGTTTCAGCTGTCCCGCCGATGCCCACAACCCTGCGGGGCGCTGGTTTTAGATTCTTCCTTGCGTAATCTATGGTTATTCTGAACCTGCCTGCATCGCTGTCCAATAGAGTGGTCGCCGACGCACCAGTGTCTATTAATAAGACGATGTGCCTCTCGCCGATGGCTGGAAGATTTACTAACGCTTCAACCAAGGGTGCGGGGGGTTTAAAGCGGCTAGATATGAAGCCTCTAACCCTCAAAGTATGGCCACCAAGGGCTCCTTGCTGACGTACCCGACGAACAGCTTACCGGGGTCCAAGCCCCTCTCGCGAAGTTTCTTGAGCAGGAGGTTGAAGTCTTTGTCACGCTCGACCACGAGTCCCTCATCCTCTAAAGCTATCCACTCTCCGTCGTAGAGCTCGGCGAGCTTGCCATGCTCCCGCTCGAACCAGCTGTGGGCCCTGCTAAACTTCAAATAACCCACGGAGACCATGACGCAACCCCACAAACATAATCAATCTGCACACAGATAAATCTTGACTCCCAGTGTTTCAATGGCTTAATTCGTGAAAAGTTCTATATCGTTTTCGACCCATTTTGCGAGTCTTTCGACCCCTTCCCTTGGTTTTACCTTGGGCTCCCAGTTTAGCAGGGTCTTAGCTTTGGATACGTTTGACACGTAGACCTTTTGGTCTCCGGGTCTCCAGTGGCTGTATGTGACTTTAGTTCTTTTTCCGGTGAGTTCTTCTAGCATGTCTAGTAGCTCTAGTAGGGACAGCGTGTTCTCTGGTCCTCCTCCCATGTTGAAGACCTCGTGTTCTAGATTGCTGTTTATGAAGGCGTCGTAGGCTTCTATTAGGTCTGAGATGTGTAGGACGTCTCTGACCTGTTTTCCGTTGCCGTAGATGGTTACGGGTTTGTTTAGCAGGGTGGCTATCGTGAACCATGCCACCCACCCCTGGTCCTCCACGCCGAACTGTCTTTCACCATAAATGCAGCTCATCCTGAACACTCCAGTTTTTAGACCGTAGGTGTGGGCGTAGTCTTGGGCGTATAGGTCGCCAGCCAGCTTGGAGCACCCGTAGGGTGTGTGTTCGCACAAGTCGATGGGAAAGTCCTCGGGTATGCCGCCCATATATTTTTGATCCGCGAAGTTGTATCTTTTCTTGCCTTCTCTTACAGGGATTCGGTTGACGTTTGTGCCGTAAACTTTGTTGGATGAGCACAGTATTATGGTAGGGCTTGTCTTTGATCTTCTGGCTACTTCTAGGACGTTGAATGTGCCTAAGATGTTTACTTCAAGGTCTGTGTTAGGATCCTTGACGGATGTCGTTACTGCGACCTGAGCTGCTGCATGGATTATGACGTCCACATCCATCGCTACCTCCTCAACTTTCTCGAAGTCCCTTATGTCGCCTTTGATTAACCTCACGTTGCCATAGTTGGTTTTGAGATGGTTCCAGTTGTACAGGGTCGCTTTCTGGTTAATTCCTAGAATCTCAGCTCTCGATAGGTTGTCAAGCACGGTGACTTCTCCACCGTTCTTAGCATAGTATTCCGCTGCATGTGATCCAATGAAGCCCGCCCCGCCCGTAACTAGAATCTTCATCCTACTTTCTCCATTAACTAGCCAGCTTTCTCTCTTCAAGCTCTCTTAATGCCTTTTCGAACAGGTCCACCGCGCCCCACCCGTGTGCGTTAGCCCATTCAGCGAGCTCTTTTAATCCTTCTTCAAGGCTTATCGTGGGCTTATAGCCTAAGAGATTGCGTGCTTTGGTTATGCCTGCGTAGCAGTGTCTAACATCCCCCTTCCTATACCTTTGTGATATGTAGGGCTCAAGCTTGGCTCCGTAGGCTTCAATGAGCAGATTGGCTATGTTTCTTATCGACGTGGGCTTACCTGTTCCGATGTTTATTGCTTGGTAGTTGACTGAGCTTTTTTCTAGGGCTAGTAGATTTGCCTTGGCTACGTCTCTTACGTGTATAAAGTCTCTTTGCTGGTTTCCGTCTTCGAAGATGTATGGGGGCTTTTGGTTTAGGATTCTGCTGGAGAAGATGGCGCAGGCGCCGGTGTAGGGGTTGGTGAGGGTTTGGCGTGGTCCGTATACGTTGAAGTATCGTAGGGCGGTGGGTATTCCGTAGGTTTTGCCTATGAGGAGGCACATCTCTTCTTACTTATTGCGGGGCAGACAAATTTAAGGGCTGATGTCACAAAGCTGATTCTTTTGGGTAGAAGCCTACGAAGAAGCTCTAAGTCTTCCTTTACGACGGCTCCTAAAAGCCTCAGCATTAACAGGTACACGGTTCCTCCCACAGAGATGTAGAGCGGTAGCAGGTACTTGCTCATCCACATGCCCTGAATGAACAGAACGACGACTGCCATGACTGAGGAGGAGGCTAAGGATTTGATAAAAGCCTCCTTATCTAAGTGATTCCCAACCTTCCTTCTTAAATAGTGGAGGGGGATGAGGAAGAGGACGATGGTTAAGGATGCCCTGGCGATGGCGGCTCCGACGTTGCCGAAGGGGCCTATCAAGAGCAGGGAGACGAAAACGTCTGTGATGATGGCGGCAGCGCTAGCTAAAAGGAATATGCGGGTTAATCCCAGTGATAGTAGCGCGTTGCCTACTATTACGCCTCCGGAGGTTAGGGCCATGGTGACGGCGATGATGGCCATGGGGAGCGTCGCAGGTAGGTATCTTTCTCCGACGAAGAGGGAGATTATGGGGTGGGCTGATGATGCTAAGCCTATGGCGAGGGGTGTGAAGATTAGAAATATGTACCTTGAGGCCCTTAGGGAAGCCTCTGAGACAGCTTTTTCGTCAAACCTGCCGTGTATCTCAGATAGTACGGGGAAGAGGGCGCCGCTGATTGAGCCCGTGACGATTCCAACTGTGCTGGCGGCTGTGATAGAGGGGCTATAGATTCCTAACGCGAAGGTGCCAGCGAGTAATAGGATCAGGTATCTGTCGATTGTGTTTAAGAAGTAGTTTAACAGATCTGCGCCATAAAGGGGTAGGGAGTATTGAAGTAGAGGCATCAAGGGATAATTGGCGCTATGCTTGCCAAGAGAGGGAAGGGTAGCGTGGAGCGCTAGGAGCATGGTGGTGAAATCGCCGATTAACCATCCTAGTAGAATGCCCCATATTCCGTAACCCAATATAAGGAATGCTATCGCTAAAGTAGTTCTTAGTAAGGATTGAGCTGTTCCGATAAGTGCGTACTCCCTGAACCTTTGTAGTCCTTGAAGTGCGCTCCAAAGGAAGGGCGAGAAGATTCCAAGAAAGACGTTGACGGAAAGTAGCTTGAAGAGGGGAGCGTGGGAATCAGCTCCAAAAAGGATGGTGGAAAGAGAGGGTGAAAGTCCATAGCAAAGGGAGGAAGCCGCTAAGCCCATTATGAATCCAAACTTTAAAGCCTTCTTGAAGACTCCCGCGGTCGAATCTTGATCACCCTTTCCTATGTGCTCCGCAACAAACCTCGTGACAGCGGTGGGTAACGCTAATGTGGCGAAGGTTGGGAAAAGGCCGGCCACCATTGTGACGGCGGCGAGGACGCCGAAGTCGCTAACGGAGGGGAGAAGCCTAGCTGCCATGGCGAAGTAGACTACAGCGGCTGTGTTGCCCACTAAACCTTGGGCGAAGAGGTAGGTGGTGCCTCTCGCAACCCTAACGCTAGGCGGAGTCTCCAACTTAGTAACTGATCCCTTAAGCTTGAATAAGGCGCTTTTCTTTAAGCTCTTTTATTGCTTTCTCGAAGAGGTCTACCGTATCCCATCCGTGAGTTTTGGCCCAGGCGGCTAGTTCTGCTAATCCGTTTTCTAGGCTGATTGTGGGTTGGAAGTTTAGTAGTTTTTGTGCTCTGGTTGTGTCTGCGTAGCAGTGTCTTATGTCGCCTTTGCGGTATTCATTTGATATATATGGTTGGAGATTTGAATGCTCATATACTTTTATTAAGGTTTCAGCTAGCTCTCTGATCGAGATCGGCTTTCCTGTGCCAATGTTCACGGCTGTGTAATCTGCGTTGGTGTGTTCGAGGGTGTTTAGGTTTGCTTTGGCTATGTCTTTTACGTGGATGAAGTCTCTTGTTTGGTTTCCGTCTTCGAAGATGTAGGGTGGCTTGTTGTTGAGTATGCGGCTTGTGAAGATTGCGCAGGCTCCTGTGTAGGGGTTTGATAGGGACTGCCTTGAGCCGTAGACGTTGAAGTATCTAAGCGCAACTGTTGGTATGCCGTATGTTTTGCCGGTTAGAAGGCACATTTCTTCTTGGTGCCTCTTGGTCATGGCGTAGATAGAAGTCGGCATCAGAGGCTTGTCTTCGGGGGTTGGCAGAGGCTCTAGAGGCGTTTTACAATCGGGACATAGGGGACCCCAAACTCTGTCTCTCAATTGTTCCACACCTCTAAGCTCAGGATACTTGTTTATGCCACATTTCTCGCAGTGGTATTTTCCTTCGCCGTAGATGCTCATGGAGGAGGCTATCATGAGCTTCTTGACGTTGTTCTCTTTGTTCACTAATACGTCTAGTAGGGTGGCTGTGCCTCGCGTGTTATAGTCTATGTATTTCTCTATTTGGTACATGGACTGGCCAACGCCAACAGAGGCGGCTAAATGGATTACGGCGTCAACTTCCTTCACTAATTGCGTAAGGAGTTCTTTGTCTCTAACGTCGCCCTTAACAAACTTCGCCTTCTCGTTTAGGTATTCCGGTAGCTTTCCTTGATGCACTTGAGGCTCTAAAACGTCTAGTATAGTTACTTCATAGCCCCTTTTAACAAGTAAGTCGACTGTGAAGCTCCCGATGAAACCGGCTCCACCCGTCACCAAGACCTTATTTATCGACCTCAAGGGATACACCAAATAGTTTTCTTGAAATATTTTTGGTTAGCTGTCTTAACGGCTTGGGTGCTGTTAAGCTTGGGCTTCCAGCCTAAGGTGCGCGTAGAAGTTTGGGAAGGTAGGTTAGATCTTTTTGTATACATTTAACGCAAACCCGATTAATTTCCCTGCGAAAGGGAGTTGATTTAGAGAAAACTCCAGAAAAGCCAACTCATTATCGTTTATGAGTTTAAATTTTTTGATGGAATAAAGATACAAGAGACCTCCGGCAAGTATAGAGGAAAATAGACTCGCTGATTTTGGAAATGGTTGGTTGTTCATTTGAGTTAAAAAGTGTATCAAAAGAAGAGACGGTAGGAAAGAGGTAAGCGTCAGTGTGAAATTTAAGAGCAAGCTCTTGTAGGGTAGTGATAGGTTGAATTCTTTTAAAACATACTTTAATGACAGGATGTATGGGGGCCAAAATGCTATGAATGAAACAAGAATGGCCCCGACTATGTTGAATAAGGGTATGAGGATTATGCTCAAAACGGCCGTTAGCATAGCTCCTATTAGATTGAGCTGGAAGATTTGTGTGGTCTTTCCTTGAGCCATTAGCACGTAGCCTATTACAAGGCCTCCTAAACCATTGGTTAGCCACACAAGCGATAGTAGTGGTAGGAAGGGCCAGCTATCAGCATAGGCTTGTCCGAACAGCGCGGTGATTATCTCCTTAGAGAATAGAGCTAGTATTACGCATATTGGGAATACTATCAAGGCTATAAACCTGGAAAGCAGGTTAAAGGTTGTTCTCAGCTCTTTTCCATTATCAATTTTGGAGATGGTTGGGAAGAGGAGTTGGTTTAACGGATATAGGAAGACGTCTAGCAAAGGACCTAGTCTCTGTGCTGCTGAAAAATAACCGAGTTCTAGGCTGGTTGCAATCCTAGAAATAAGCGTGTTCGAGAGGCTGCTCGCCAAAGAGTAGGATAGACCTCCGGCCGTGATTGGCGATCCAAACTTAAACGCCTCCCTAAGCTTTTTGAAAGAGGGTTTAGCGATTGTCATATTCTTAAATATAACATAGAAACCTGGAAGGCTTGCCGTGAGGGGAGCTGCAACGAAGGAGGCTAAAACCAAACCCCATATCCCGTATCCTGTTAAAAGGAGTAAAATGGCTAGGGAGTAGTGAATTAAACTTTGAATTGCAATCATGAGTCCGTTTATCCAGGTTTTGTCCAGCAGGATGCATCCTCCCCAAGCTAGATAGAAAGATGATTGTGCAAAAAAGCTTAAGGAGATCAGAGGCAAGAGGTGTAAAACCTCGGGTTTCTGGTATATTACTAGGACTATGAAATTGCCTAAAAATAAGGTGAGTAGTGCATACATAAGGGAGAGGGAGAAACTGAACAGGCATCCTGTCCAGAAGTACTGTGCTGCTTCTTTTTTTAAGCCCTTTTTGTAATTCACGATGAATTTGTTTGTAACTCCCGTGCCAATGCCGAGGTCGCCTACGACTTGGATTAAAGAAAGTAATGCTAGAGTTAGGTATATCCAGCCTAAGGGTTCAGCGCTACCGTATATTGATGCAATTAGTCTTGCGATGATTATGAAACCTAGGAAAGCTATGACATAGGATAAGGTTCTCCCAGCGAATAAGAAGAGGGTTCCTTTGGTGAAGGAACTGCCGATTTCCGATATGTCAGTATAACTTTTTTCCAAACCCATTACCCTAAGCCTCGGTCAGCCCTTTTAGATACATTAATGAAATATCCGATTTCCTTAGCCTTAGCCCAGCAAGTCCTTATACAGCTTGAACGTTGCAAGAGCTATCTTTCTCCAGTCAAGAAGCTTCTCAGCGGTCCTCCTAGCGTTGCGGAAAAGCCTCTTCCTCATTTCATCATCTCTATAAAGGAGAGTGATGCTGTTTGCTAGCTCCTCAACGTTCCCTGGCTTAACTAGGAGGCCGTTATATCCGTGGGAAATCAGTTCCCTAAAGGATGGCAAGTCGGAGGCGATCAGAGCTCTGCCAGATGCGAGAGCCCTATGCAGAGGCCCGCTTTGCGAAGCGCCCAAATAAGGTAGCGCGAAGATATCCGCTGAGGCAAGGCATGATGGAACAAGTTCGCTTGGAACGTAACCAGTAAAGACGACCCTTCCCTTAAGCCTCTTACTGCCTGCTAGCAATCTAACGTGCTCGTAGAACAGGTTGTCCGCAGCCGTTCTGGAAACCCCGGCTACGACCAGCTTAGCGTCGGGCATTTTGTCTGCGACTGTAGCGAAGGCCCTCAATAGCAGGTCTGCACCCTTCCCTTTGCCGACGAAGCCGAACTGCATGATTATAAATGAGTTGTCAAGATCATACTTTTCCCGGAACGGCTTTGGAGAAACCGTCGGGTGGAATCGATCCACGTCAGCACCGTGGTGCATAAGGGTAAGCTTACTGGGATTGACCCTGTGGAAATATAGTAAAGCCTCGGCAACATTCTTTGAGAGGGCTATCAGCTTGGATGATCTGCGATAAAGGTAGTGATGCAGGGGTAGGTAATGAAACTGCCTAAGCCTGGGGGCGTCATGAACGGTGGTGACTAGGGGGACATTATTCAGGAAAAGCGGGAATGTGAGAAACCTCCTATTATACATGAAGGTAGTTGTTTGGAAATGCAAAACGTCAAAATCGAGACCATTAATAGCGCTGGCAACCTGAACGCCAGCAAAACCGCCCTCCCTTAGCAAACGAAGAACCCTCACACCGTTAACAAAGTCAACCTTGTTATAATCTATAATGTCAAACGTTAAGATGGAGACATCACAATGTTTAGAAAGGTAGGGAACCCATTCGTAAACATAGTCACCAACACCATCCCTCTCGGGAGGAAACCTACTCAAAACGAGAACCCTAAACATTGGAAGAACACATTCAAGAAATGTTGTAGGCCATGGGCATTAACTATTCAGTTATGGAAACGAATAGCCTTTCCTGACTAATGTTGGAGCTCACAACGTTAAATTTAAGGCTCTTCAAAAGAGATACTATTGCGTTCCTACTCCTGTGAATTTCTATAATCATCTTCTCGACCTTTCCATCCCTTAGCGAGCTAATTGCTCCTTGGAGAATCTTGAGCTCTGCTCCCTGCGTGTCTATCTTAACCAAGTTCAGTTTATTCGTGAGGTTAAGTTCCTTGACGAGTGTGTCTAAGGTCCGCGTACTCACAAGCAACTTGCGCGCATAGGAAGCTTCCGTTCCTCTCTCCGTAGAATGCCATCCTGAACTGTAAGGGTGAACGTACAAAACCGAGGAACCGTCTTCATTGCTCAGCGCTAGTTGCAAGGCCATCACATTTTTGAAGCTGTTTATAGAAAGATTTTTTCTTAGAAGAGCGAAGTTACTCGGTTCAGGCTCCACCGCGACAACAAACCCCGATTCTCCCACAAGTACACTGGATACAGCTGCGAACGCACCTATGTTTGCCCCTACGTCAAAGACCACGTTGCCATATCTGGGCTTAAACCCTTCCTGAAAATCTGAGTCGTAGAGTACATGACCGAAAGTATTTAGCAGTGTTGAGAAGGGAACGTGAAGCATGAACTTATCGAACCTTAAAAGCGCTGTTTTCTTACCCCACAGCTTATAGAGAATGTCATAGATCCGCTTGCCAAACAAGATTGGGAAGACCAAGTATATAAAATGCAGAAGGGCGAAGAGCCAAGCTCTGCTACCAATCAACACCCTAAATTCCCTCTCTCTATGGCTGAAAACCCGATGAATCATTTACTCTAAACTCATTGAGTTACTTATTGTTCATGATGCTCTTTCTTGCCACTAGAGTAGTTATTTTAGTGCACTTCGTTCCGTTCTAGATGAAAAACTCCATTATTACGACATTCATTTACATTCCTTCATACGTAAATAACACCTATTCCAGCGTCATTTTGACCCCAATTTCTAACTATTTCAAGGTGTTCATATTCGTCCTTAATTCCAAGCCAGAATTTATTTACTCTACACTTAGTTTCAGCAGGGCGGGGAACAATGTCGTGAAAAGCTATTAACCCACCTGCTCTAACCAGCTTGCCATACATTTCGAAATCCTTCTTTACGCTTTCGTACCTGTGGTCTCCATCTATGAAGAGAAAATCTAATCTGCGCTCACTTAGAATCTTCTTGACGTGCAGAAGAGTGGTCTCTTCGTGTGAATCCATACAGAGAAAATATATTTTCTGACAAGATGAGGCGAAGGAATTATATAATGGTATTTGCCTAAAGGGTGAATACCCTATGTCAATGCTGATCAAAGTTGCGTTAGGAGCCGCAACTCTACTGAATAGAAAAAGCGTTCCGCCTCTAGCGGTGCCTATCTCCAGAACGAATCTCGGCCTACGCTTAACTAAGATTTCCAGAAGTTTTGTAATCTCCTCTTTTACTTGCAGGGGTCTTATACTCCATTGCGTGAGAGGTAATCTAGGACCTTTAAAGTTAAAGGCTAGATTAACGTAGTCCTTTATACTATAGCATCTATTCATCTCTCGCTTTAACTTGAGAGTTACTAGCTTAAGAGGAATGCCTGTTTTAATTAACGCACAGCAAAGGCTTTGAACTGCCTTTGTGACTATATCCATGTTCTCCTAGCCTTTAGAAGTCTATCAGAAACTTGCCAGCTTTTTGACATACTTGCCTCTTCATGTACACGCTTCTGAACTATAAGCGCGCGTATTTTGTCTAAACGCTTGGGCTGATAGTATTTCATTTGCTATCTGCTTGGATTTTTTGCCAAGTTCATCAAGATTCATTTTAAATATCTGCTCAATCTTTGAGGCAAGATCTTCAACGTCTCCAGGCTTATAAAGAAGACCATTACCTTTGACTACTTCGGAAACTCCTTTGAGATCTGGTGCTATAACAGGTAAACCAGCTGCTAAATACTCAGCAACTTTCATTCCAGCAATGAAATGCGTGAAGAGATCCTCTGGAAGCACAAATACTCCAACTTTACCTACATGATAAAATGCTATATGCCTAGGACTACTACGTTTAACGAAACCAGTGAAAAGTACACTGATGTTTAACTTTTCGGCTAACCCCTTAAGCTGAAGTACAAGGTTCGATGGAGCGCCCCCAACGAGCAGAAGCTTAAGATTTTCCACCTCGGCTAGGCTCATGGCTTTAAATAGAACCATAAGCCCCGTTAAAGACCTACCAGCACCGATATGTCCAATCCAGAACAAAACGTTGTCGCTCTCTTTTATATTAAATTCTTTTCTTTGGTTAATAACGAGCTGTTCATCGATTACGGCAAATCTCTCAGGATCTACAAGCTCTCTGACAATGTGTATAGGTTTGTGTGGAAACATCGACGAGAGGTACATCTTGCCAAAGTTGGTTATCACAATTAAAGCATCGGCGAGACTTGGGACGACAATCTCATTTAGGACTATTCCAGTGCTCCTCTTTAGCGACTTTCCTTGACCGTATGTAACTAGTCTAACTATCAAATCCTGATAGTCCACAATTACTCTAAAGCGTAGATCAGCAAGTCTTTTGAACAAGAGGAACCAGAAGTCAAAGCCAACAGGCTCATCTTGGAGGATAACTACCTGTGGTTTGATTTTCAGAGTTAAGGAGAGTAGCATTAGTGCTTGGGCTAAGCCGTCAAGAAAACCCAGCTTACCTAATATCACATCTAAGGTAGCTAAAGGCCTGGGTGGGATCAAATCCGTAGCAGAACTCTTACGCTCCACTTTACCAAGCAACCTATCCCGCCAACTCCTCCATCTGTAAGCTAGGCCAATGATGTAGACTTGGTTTCCTGCCTTCGCCAGTTCCTCGGTAATTATGTCGAAGCGTTGCCAGCCTGGCCTATAGCCCGTTTGACCCCAGCCGAAATAAACGTGAACTATCTTCATGTCAGGTCCTTATAAAAACTAGAAGCTATAGCTTATCGCTTTATGAAGTCTCTTATCGAGTTGGTTATGAAACTTATCTCATCCTCGGTAAGTTCTGGGAACATAGGCAATGACAGAACATGCTTGGAGCATCTTTCTGTTTGAGGTAGAGATCTAGGAGGGAGGTTTAGGAAGGAGTAGGCTTTCTGGAGATGAACTGGTATCGGATAGTGGATGCCAGTCTCTATACCTTGTGATAATGAGTGAATGCGAAGCTCATCTCTAGCGTTGACCTGAACAACGAAAAGGTGGTAGACGTGTTTCGCATGGCTTCTCTCTATGGGTAGTTTCACTTTATTATTACTTAAGTCAGCCAACAGCTCCCTGTAGAGCTCCGCATTTTTACCCCTAGCTTTGTTCCATTTGTTAAGGTGCCTCAGTTTGACCCTTAGCACAGCCGCTTGGACCTCGTCAAGTCTGCTGTTTAAACCAACAAGTTCATGGACATACTTCGACCTCTGGCCATACTCCCTAAGCATTCTAAGTTTCTCAGCAAGCTCTTCATCGTTGGTCAAGATCATGCCGCCATCGCCATAAGCCCCGAGGTTCTTTGCTGGATAAAAGCTAAAGCAGGAGGCTATGCCGAAGCTTCCCACCTTCCCATCCTTATACACTGCGCCATGAGCCTGAGCCGCATCCTCAACAACATACAAACCACATTTTTCAGCTATCTCTACAATGGGGTCAAGTTCAGCGGGATGCCCATATAAATGTACTGGTATGATTGCTTTCGTCCTTGGACCTACATGGCCTTCAAGCTGGGTAACATCCATGGTGTAAATTTCAGAGTCTATGTCCACGAAGACGGGTTTCGCACCATTTCTGACAATGCTGTCAACGGTTGAGGTAAACGTGAAGGATACAGTGAGAACTTCATCTCCAGGTCCTATACCTAGGGCTTTCAAGGCTAGGTAAAGGGCATCACTGCCAGAAGCCACGCCAATTCCAAATCTAGCACCAATGTAAGCAGCGAACTCCTCCTCAAACTTTCTTACCTCCTCACCCATGATAAAACGACCGCTCTCTAAAACCCTTAAGATAGCCTCATCGATCTCCTTTTTAATAGAACGGTACTGCCTAACCAGATCTACCAAAGGAATTTTACTCATGATCCTCCAACTCAGTTACAGCCTTAACTACTCTAGCGGGAACACCGTAGACTACGGTGCTTGGAGGAACATTCTTCGTAACTAGTGAACTAGCCCCTACCAACGAATTCTCACCTATGACAACACCTGGCATAATAACGCTACCTATTCCAACCTTGGCCCTCCTCTTAATAACAGGACCATTAATGCGCTCCAGATCAAATACTCCGGTGGGATATTTCTCGTTAGCTATCATCACGCCTGGAGCTATGAACGCGTCGTCCTCAATTACCGTAAGCTGAGCTACGTAACAATTGTGATGAATCTTCACGTTATTTCCTACCTTACAACCATAGTCCACAATTGTATTACTCCATATCCTGACATTATCTCCTAACACGTTCTCCTCCCGTATGACCACGTTATGGCCCGTCTCTAAGTTACATCCTATCCTCGAGCCCAAGTATATTACACTGCCAGACCTAATGGTGGCCTCATTGCCTATGATTAACTCAAGGTTATCTATTCTCCTTGAAGGTAGATAGCCAACTATAGCGTTCTCATCTATTTTGCATCTGGAGCCAAGCTTGATATAATCCCTGTTCATGATCATATTAAACTCCCACCCTCACCTGAACAGGAGAACCTTTCTTCTTGATCGATTCCTCTATTGCCTCCAATATGGCTACAACACGGGCTCCCTGGCGGGCATCAGTAAGGGGTCTGTGGTTATTCAAAATGCAGTCGATGAAATGCTTAACTTGGACGAGGAGCGGTTCTTCTAGGCTTATGTAGGGGATTATAGTGTTTCCCTCTCTTATCTTTACTTGGTGAACGCTGTACTCGGCCTGAGGCATCAAGGGCTTTAGCGATGCACCTTTCTCGTAGATTGTTATGGGATTGGATTTGTTTGTATCATCGAACTTAACCATTTTATGTGATCCTATTAGATTCATTAAGCGTATCTTCTCGGGGTTATACCAGCTAACAGTCAGCATGAACGAAAAATTGTCTTCATAAGTTAGGTAGGCAGTTGCGCAGTCATAGATGTTTTTGTCCTTTCTGAGGAAGGATGATGCTTGAGCGCTAACGTATAAGGGCGTTTTATCCAGCAGGTAGTCCAGCATGGACAGGTCGTGGGGGCCAAGGTCCCACAGGCAGTTCGCGTCGCTCCTGATAGGCCCTAAACCCATCCTTAATCCGACACCATAGTAGAGCATGCCGAGCTCGGCTTTATCGAGCATACCCTTAATGTAGTTAACCGCAGGATTATAGATATAAATGTGGCCAACCATTAACACCCTATCAATCTCGTCAGACATGCTCCACAATTCAACTGCTTCTTTGTAGCTCATCGCTAACGGTTTCTCGACAAGTACATGCTTACCGCTTTTAAGCATAATTTTAGCGATCTCAAAATGCGTTGATGCTGGAGTAACTATCACCACAGCATCTAATGATTGATCATCAGTAAGTATTTTATAATCCCTAACCAGGTCATAACCCTTGATAGCTAGTGCACCAAACTTATTCTCATCAATATCGCATATATATTTCACATGAACGTTATTGGTTTGGGACAGAACTCTAAGATAGTTAGGACCCCAGTAACCGAACCCGATAAGGCCAACGTTAATAGTTTTACTCGTGCCGTTCAATTGTGTGGCTCCGTTCTCTCTAATAAAGGAATTTTTATTACTTGTTAATTAGATAGTTGCCGATGCGGCGTATTACTGAATTTTTTGGTATCGTGAACTCGAAATACGATAGTCCAAGCTATACTATCTTCCGCAATACGTCGGCGATCCTTCTAGACCGATGTCCTAGGCTATGAAGCTTTACAGCTTTTTCGTAACCGTTTTTGGCAATATTCTCTCTTTTTTCAATGTCATCTAGATAATGTTCTGCCAGCTCTACGAGCTCAGACGCTGTTTGATATGTTATTAAATCTCTTTGTGGCTCAAAATAATGCTCAATCCCTTTTACGTAATCCGTTAAAAGGAACCGACCGCTTCCTAGAACCTCAAACACCCGCGCATTTAGACTCCCATCAGTTAAAGCGTCTATTCTTCTATGAATATTTAGCACGATCCTTGACATATTATAGATCAGTGAAACTTTTCTCCAGTCTACAGGACCATGTACGCTTGCACGGTTGTATTTGTTCCATCCTCGCCCGTAGAGATGCACCTTTATTTTGAGCTTCCTTATTAGGGGGGAAATGAGATGCTCAAATCGAGCATGCCTGTCATGATAAAGATGGCCTATAAAGCTGATATCTAATGTTGGTATTAGAGACATCTTCTTGAAGAATTCAGGATCAAATCCTAAGGCTAGGTGTTCGACGCGATTTAAGCCATGCTCTCTGTATGAGCTTATTGAGCCCCTACTTATAGTGAAAATGTACTCACATTGACTTGCAAAATTGAACCAATTCTCATCAAATCCCAGAGGGTCATCTATACCCCATAAAACCAGCTTTATTTCAAGCTTCCTAGCTAAAGAAGACAAATGGATGAAAGGATTAGTGGTAATTATCACATCCGGTTGCATTTTAATTAGTAGTTTTTTCAATACACTTTCATGCAAACGAACAACATTAAGAAGTTTTGGGAAAAACCTATTATTTACTACTACAAGCATCACTTTCGAGTGAATCCGTCTTAGACCTAAGGAATCATATATCTCGATTTGGGGTAGATAAAGGCTATCCCAGTAACCCAGCATCATGGTCTGAAATCCAAGATTGTTTAGCTCTTTACATATCGAATACCCTAAGTATGTATTCACTCCTGCGAAGCTCAGGTTGTTATCATTTCCGATCCAAATAACAACCGGCTTGTCTAACCTCATATTATTAACTAACTTAGAATTCATAACTTAACCTACAGGTCTCTCTGAGAGGTTACTATTTCTCCAAGCACTAATAGCTAGATCAATTAAGCCAACCACTAAGCTCTTGATCGATGCCAAGACAATAACAACAAAAGAAAGTGTTCCTAAGGCGACTCCGAGAGGAAGCAACCATATATCTCTGAAACGTCTCGCAACACTTATTGACCCCATCACAACGGGAATAAAGTACCTAACAAGGAGACCAACTAAAAATATTAAGAAAATATCTCCTATGGATGTTGAATAAATAAAGTGGGGATTTAGCAAAATCGTAGTGAGAAAGCCCACTACCGAGGCTAGGACTATAGTTCTAATCATACGCTTATCTAACAGCGATAAAATGAAGGCCATGCCCAGCAATGAAGCGAGTAATTCCCAAGACTGGTAAAGATACCCAACTATGGAGAGAAGGAGAAGGATAAAGGAGTAAATATAAGGAATCCTTAAACTTTCTCTAAAATTGTGATGCTTCAACAACACGAGCATATCGGCCTCAGCGTAGTTCACGGCTTTCCTTAGATGCGACCTCAATCCATATTGGTGGGAGCTGAGACCGTGATGAAAAACCGCCTTCGTATCTGCTACAATTTTGTAACCCGCCTTCCTGATTCTAATACTCAAATCCATATCTTCGCCACTATTAATCCTACCGAATCTCTCATCGAAAAAGCCGACTTTCTCAATTACATTTCTCTTAAAGAAATCGCATTTCACACCAAAAAAATTAATTTCAATCAATCCTGTATTTTTAAACGGCTTACCGCCCCCTCCCTGATACTGTCCTATGAATACTTTTTCGATCCTTGATAATTTGCTGACAAAATCTTCTCTGACAAATCCTGCCCCTACCGCAGCACCAATCTTTTCATCTGATAATAAAGTATTTACTAACGTCCCAACAACTTGGGGAGATTCCAGTATTATGTCGGCCTGTAACACACCTATAACCTCCCCCGTCGCCGACCTGAATCCCCGGTTAAGAGTGTAAGCCAATCCTCGATTTGTCTCGTTTCTAATGTATTTAATACCTTGATTTACATACCTCTTGACTATCAATGGTGTATTATCTGTACTTCCATCATCAATTACTACTATTTCCAAATTAGTGTAGTCCTGCTTTAATATCGACTGGATTGTTTGCCCTAGGATTCTCTCTTCATTATACGCAGGTATAATGACTGAAACTTTAGGGAGATTATTCATGATTGATTCTTGTGTTACTCAAAAGTTCAATCCGCTAATTCCTAAAGCGCCATGAAAATAAACTTTAATCATTCGAATCATTACATGTTACACATTCAAATATACGAGTAGTTCTCCGTTATTACAAAAAATGTTTACAAGCCCGCTGGATGTATGATTCTCCAGTTTATTTATCAGGTCTTGAGGGGAAGTTCCTACTGCCTGCCAGCGTCTTATCATTCCTGGATTATATACGATGTAAGATCCCTCGAATAATATATTATTCTCAGACAGAAGCGACGCGAGGCCACCTTTAATGAAGTTCTCAGTATACCAGTGAGAAGCACCTGAACCGTAGTCCATGATCAGTTGCATCTTTGGCGGTATTTTATCTATGAAAACTCGTAGCATCTTGGTTTCCATATTCTGGTAACTGTTAAACTGGGGAGCATATGGTTTAAGGAAGTATAGGTTATCATCGTTGTTAAGACTCAGAGATAGCTGGGCTGTAACAAGCAATAGGACGAGTAAAACAAGACACTTCTTCCTGCCAGCTAAATTTATTACCGCAAAGGTACCAGCTAGGCTCATCAATACCGGGTAATAAGCTAATGTTAGCAACTCGGTGAGGGGGCGGCCTATCGCATACTCCATGATGCATGGAGCTATTATTAGGACTACGCTAGCAACAAAAAGCCACTCCACGTACTTGCTCGACCGTGTTAGAATAATAAGTGCCCCAATAATGAAAAGAAAGGTAAAGACCGGGTAGGGCAAGTATTTGAACATGAGCTGAGCCACATATTCTGGAGTTATCTGAGGCAGTGTAGGAGCGAAGGGCGGGCCTCTGTAGGAAAGGAAGAGCTGAACTACGAAGCTGTTGAATGTAGATTCCGCAGCATACATTATGTAAGCTACCACTAGAAGCGTATAAGCCAAGAAGTGGACCTTTAAGACTTTTCCTTCTGAGCGTATGAAACTGAGCAGCGCATCCGCTAGGAGCATCAGTGATAATATGAAGGCGATGGTTGGATGCTCTAAAAGGACGCTTAAGCCCAGCAACAGGACCAGAGCTGAGGAGCGTCTAACAGCTGAGCCGTTGGTGGCTCTAACTAGAAGGTATATGACTGAAGGGGCTAAGCTAAAGGCGACATTGTGCGACGACACGCCTGATGAGTTCATGAAAAACGTGATGGAGCTTAGAAGCGCAGCAACCAGTGCCCATCGCAAGTCCTTAACGAACTTCGCCATAATGAGGTATATGCTCAGCGGCACAATCAGGTTTGCGAGGTTGACAACGGCTAAGTAGAGCACGGAGGGCATACCTGAGACAAGAAGAAGCTCAGCGTTCCTTATATGATGTAATGGAAAGGGCACATAGGGGCCAAGCTCTGGTACTACCCGCCCTGCATCCAGCACGCTTAAGGAGTTAAAGTAGTGGAAGAAGCCGTCGTACCAAGTAGGGTACATGTTGAGCAGGTATGCGCTCGACTTCTGCATATACGAGAAGAGCAGGATTTCGCCTAGAATCAAGGGTGCTAAACACGATTTTGCTGTTTGACTCAGCTGCAGTATTTGGAGTAGAAGGAACAGGATCATTGTGGAGGATAAGATATGGTACGTGATGTCCCTATAGAAGCTACTATGGTGCAAGGAGACTAATATTGCAGAGAAGATAAAGGTGAAGATCAGTATGGAAGTGAAGATCGAAAGCTTGTGGTTAAACGTAAAGGCCGAATGCGGCGGTTCATCGGTGCTTTTCCTCATCGATTTGAAGGTGAGCAGGCCCATAGATACCGCAATCATATTTAGCAATATAAATAGCACTACCTGAGAGAACTCTTGTAACGAGTGCAAGAACAGCACGATAGATACGAGTGGAGCCAAGAATGTGGCTAGATTTATAGCTGTATCCAAGAATTGGTCAAATCTCTCCATACTAATCACTTCAGTATAACATGAATATTAGATAATTAGAGAAATCATGGTTTCTGAACTACTAACCTGCGTCTTTGTTCATGGTGTTTCGTCTTTAGTCTTCTACTCAATATGCCGAGCCGTGGTTTATCCCCGATGTTGATTATTAGTGGTCTCTCTCCTACCTTATCAGAAAAGTCTAGGAACGCGTCATTCCAATCTACGTCATCACTTAAAAAAATGCCTCCCCTTCTTAAATATTGCCATGCAAGCGTAAACTCACTGATCATGTAGTCATACGTGTGCTCACTGTCATGGAGGAACATATCTATTGATTTTAGATTCTTCAGTAGTCTACGCATTACCTTCAAAGATTCGCCAAAGTAAAGACGCCATCTCTCTCTTAACTCTCCTTGAACTGTAATACCTATAAACTGTAAGGCCTCTTTTTTATGCAGGACAGGCGGCAGATCTATCGAATACAGAGTCCCCTTGCCGTTCTCTAACATAGCTTCTAGGATATAGCAACTAGAGACTCCATAAGCAATACCAGTTTCAAGGACTCTATCGGGCTTTATTGATCGAACCAAAATGTATAATATCTCCCCTTCTTCATCCGGAACGCTAGAATTCAGATAAAAGGGGATTAAAGTATCAGGTAGAGGCCTTCTAGCAATATTCTTTTGTATTTTCGCTTTTATTTCTTTCTGTTCAATCTCCTCCTTGAGCGAATTGATGTGTTCTAGATCAAACCCCATCGATTGCCATATCTTGTCTTTATCTAGCATCATCCCATAATAATGATTTAGCTTAGAGGTGTGCAGAGAATTTCTTTTAACTCTCTGAAGCCTCTTTATATGGGAATAAGCACGCAAAGGGTGCAAGACCGCATTTATGACGAGAGAAATCTTTATAGCTATTTTATTCAAAGTGATCATTTGATCAAATCTGGGCTAATTCTTATGATATTGATTTCTGGACAGACGCCTTTTTATTTAAAAGAATACTGGTCAGCGTCACTACGGCTTGATCGGCGACTACGTCCCATGTGTATAAACGTTTAACGCGTTTGAACCCTTTTTCCCCCAACTGAAGGGCTAAGGACTTATTGGTTAACAGTATTTGGACTGCTTCGGAAAACGCTTTCATGTTCATTGGCGGGACAAGTATGCCTCCGTCGCCTATCACTTCTGGCATACTTGATACACCGAAGGCAACAACCGGTTTACCTGTAGCCATAGCTTCCACGAATACCAATCCGAAGCCCTCGATAACCGATGCTGAAACAAACAAGTCTGCTGCCGCGTAATACTTAGGTAATTCTGAGTCTGGAACGTAGCCCAAAAAGAGGACAGAGCCGCTAACTCCTAGATGACGAGCTAAGCTCTCTAGGTTATTTCGCTCTTCACCTTCACCTATTATAAGAAGTTTTACGTCTTTTAACGATTTTTGAACCATTTTAACGACATGGAGAAGCAAATCCGGTTTTTTTCTCCGCGTCAAGCCACCTACGTAGAGTAATATGTTATCGGATCCTAGCTGTTCTCTGATCCTGTTACCGTCGACATTTGGGTTAAATCTCTTCAGGTCGACGCCCTCTGGTATAACATAAAATTTCCTGGTGGGTATCCTGAACTTAGAAGAAAACGTCGTGACGCTATTGAGCGAAGGCGTTATTATAAAATTGCTGTAGTGTGCGCCTATGCAAGCATAGAGGTTTGCGAAAGGCAGATGGAAATAATCCTGAAATCTCCAAGGTAAATCCAAATGGTGCAGAAATGTCCCACATACACTAAGTTTGTTCTTTATTATAGGCAAGAGTGGGAAGGGGATGTCAAATAAAATTATGTCAGCATTTCGCATAACATCCATGCCTCGAGATATAACATTAGCACAAAACGAGGCAAGATATAGATGTGCTAGACGCGATAGCTTCTTGGGAGAGTGCAAGCTAGCATCCTTAAACCTGTAAATTTCAATACCGTTAACTTTTTCGTAAGGTAAGGAACTGTTCCAATACGTTGTTAGAATGGTGATGTCAACCCCTTTTTTCACCAGAGCACCGACAAGGCCCTTTAGGTGGTTTTCTAATCCTTTGTAGCTAGTGCTTCTATGAATAGGATAAACCAGCGAAACAATAGCTAACTTAAGACCAAAGTTTATGATATACGTTAACCACTTGTCTAGCTGTTTCAAGCCAGTCAAATCTCCGAACAAATGCAAAGCCCTTCAGAATTAATGTCGTTCTGAGACTGGGGTTCTCAATTACATTAATAATGGCTTCGGCGAATTCCTCATGATCAAAGGGATCGTCAACCAGTATGCCTGCGTCACCTACACTTTCAAAGTTTCCAGGAATCTTTGATGCGATAACTGGTGTACCACACGCCATGGCTTCTGGCGGGCAGAGGCTGAACCCCTCGTAATAGGAAGTTAAGACAAAAACTTGGGCGAAGCTATAAAAGAATGGGAGAACTTCTTGTGGCAGATGCTCTAGCATAAGCACATCATCTCTAAGCCCAAGTCTACTGATGAGTGATGATGTGTTTTCCTTGAATTTTGTTCCCCCTGCACTACCGATCAGGGCTAGTTTAAGATCTGTGAAGTTTTGATGCTTCTTTATCACAGCAAAAGTCTTAATGAGCGTGGGTAGGTTCTTTTTGGGTACTTGACTTCCTACATAAAGAAGATACCTTTTGTTTCTAAGCGGAAAGTCTGGATAAGCATTTTTTCTAGGATAAAATATTGAGCGATCCACCCCGTTGTATACAACTGATATCTTGTTTTCTGGGATCTTGCTTAGTCGTACTAGGTCCTTTCTCACGTAATTGGAGGTACTTATGAGGTGGTTTGCTAGCCTAAGCCCAGCTAAATCGATACTTGACGAAAGCTTGGACAACATCCCTGTTTCTTGCATCAAACTTGGATCAATCACTGGCAGTATATCGTGAACATGCACCATTACTCTTTGAGCCGGCCTCATGAAGTGGATATAACGTCCGAGTTCTTGGCTAGGCAGGTGGATTATTCCGTTATCGCTCTGCTTGTATAAGTTAAAGATGAACTCCAATACATAATAAGGATACCTATATAATGGAGATTTCCGCTGTGGAGTTTCGGCGTAAATCACTTTACATCGAGGAAAAAATCTCATCAAATAGTCTGCCATAGTCCTCGATAGAATGTCCGTTGACCCTCTCCCTCTTAGAGCGACGAAAGCGACGTTAGGTGCTCTACCTCGCAACTCAATACCCGTTTCTATTTTCCGTATGGACCGCATCTTAGGGTATGGGGAGACGAATGTAACCAAAGAAAGCTTCATAACTTCTGCAGAATTTTAAGAATTTGATTCGCTCTGTTAGCTATAGTATGTTGAGATAAGACTTTTTTATAACCTGCTTCTGCTATCTTCTCTCTTTCATCTTCTCGCTCAAGGTAGTAAGAAACAAGCTCTAAAGCTTCTTGTGAGTTACGTATCACCGCGATCTCTTTTCGATCTTGGAAGAGCAGATCATATCCTTTAAAATCGTCACAAAGCATAAACCCTCTACAAGCTAGGGTTTCAAAGACTCGCATATTCGGGGAGCAAAGTGTTTCTCTGTCCGCGTCAACATGGACATTTACGGAAATGCGTGATTGAGAGACTATCCTAGGAATATCACTCCAAAGCACAGGCCCTCTTATTCTTGCTGTAGAAGCCCAGTTTATTTCAGACCAACCGGGTCCATAAATGTGGAAGCGTTTACCATATGCTTTAAAAAGTGGATTGAGAATCTCCATGTTGCCAAAGAACCTGTGAGGTTGGTAGCTTCCGATGAAGCAGAGGTCCTTGTCCTTGGCAATATCTTTTGGCTTGAATACGGAAGAATCTGTGGCCAGGGGTAGCCAGCTAACATTTGTTAATCCCCTCTCTTTGTAAATCTGTAAGGAACCAAGGCTCTTCGTAAAGACCCAATCGAAAGTAGCGGTATAGTCGAACCAGTTAGGTGGAAACATTGGATCCTCCGTAGACCATAACAAAATCCTTACTCCATGTTTTCGTAAGGCGTTAAACGTGGAGATAAGTTCTCTCGGGTTGCCCAAGTATCCTACATAAGCCCAATTCGTTACGAGGAAATCCGCGTTTAACCTCCTCATAATTCTTAGAAGTCTAATCCTTTCCAAATTAGACCTAAACGTATCGAAGGGCGGTTTAAATGCTAGAGCGTAGAGGCGCTTAATTAGCTTGGTTGAGGCTAGCGAATGCATTGCCGCTGAATCCATAGTTCCTAGTTCCTTCCATGTCACATCGTAATATCCCACATAAAAGACCTCAAACCCTCGCTTAGAAAATTCCTTAGCTAAGGAGTGCATTAGGTGCTGTAACTGACTTCCAGGCCTCTTAAGACCTGCTCTGGTTGGTAAGATAACTATTCTCATAGGTATCGAATCTTAAACTCTCACGCGAGCTGAAAGTGGTATTACTTAGAGGCCTATCGACCATTTAGATCTCCCGTCGGAGCAGCTCGTTAAGATTTTGATGATATTATGTAAGACTTGAGCTTCCTTTTCCGTATTAAATGAACTCTCTACCGTTTTCCTTCCCCCTCTTCCTAGGTTTGAGGCTTCTTTTTCATTCTCAAGAATATAAAGTAAATTCTTTCGGAGATCTTCGGCATCAAAAGGCCGAATCAATACGGCATTCTTTTCATTTGTAACATAATCAAGAAGCCCTTCGGATCTTGTAACGATGCATGGTTTACCCATTGCCATTGCTTCTAGGACAGCTGTTATGCCTGACGCACTTTCTGATGGATATACTGGCACTACAATTATTTGTGCACGCGCATAAAGATCGCGTAGTTTTATGGGGTGTAATCTCCTTGTGATCTCGACTTTATCATTAAGGTTTGATGTTAGTTGGTTTAGATGATATCTTTGTTCGTTTTTTCTGAATCTTAGAGTGCCTCCGGTTACTATTTTCACTTTAAAGTTTCCTTTAATATTCTTTACGGCTCTAATTAGGGTTATATAGTCTCTGTTCGCGTTGCCAACAGATACTATGAGCCCTGGCGTAACTTCGGTGTTAAGGGGTTTAAAGAAGCCTTTATCTATCCCCCAAGGCAGGTAGAAAAGTCTTTTGGGGTTTAAGTTCATCTTAAGTAGTAACGATCTCTCACTACGTGCATTGTATGTTATTGCATCCATTTTTGATACAAGTAATCCTAGCATTTTTTTAAAATGTTGATTATTGTATACTATCAAATCTAAAAGAATTGATGTTTTTTTGGTTGGCCTATTCGTAGGAATAAACCCTCCTAGTATAACTCCATCATAGGCGTTCATTATTTTGTTTATTCTAATTAGGCAAAGTCTAGATAAAATGTTAAGATGCTGACAAAGTAGAGATCTTAAGCCAGTATTTAGTAATGTACTCTCAAGGTTTACTCTATCAATTACATCGGATGTTATAAAATCGATATCTATGCCTAAGTTAGGTAGGTTATTAAGCCCCATTAATAAAGTATCGGGAAAGGTTTTTTTTCTTATATCATTTAACACTTGCCTAGGAAGGTTAATTACAGCTAGAAGTTTCATCTCTATAATGGCCTCTTAATTTGATTATGGAAATGAAACGTTAAGACAGTACCAAATTTGCCGTACGAAAATGGCCTCTTTAAATGCCAATCTAAATTGCTTAGTCTATTCATTGAATGTGCTTCAATGTTCCTATTTCTTCTCAAGTGATTACAAAGTACTTTCACAAAAACAGCTTGCTCCAGAGTGATAGCACGAGCAACGCTAAGGCTCTGTTGGCTTGCTCGTGGGAGGGCTTAGCCCTGATGACCTTCTGAACTGTTTTATCATCCACTATCCCTCTCAGCTCGATTGTGTTGTTTGCTAGCGCGTCTCTTATGTCTTTGAACCAGCGTTGTATTGGTATGCTGAAGCCTCCTTTGGGCCTGTATATGATATGTTTTGGTATGCCAACTTTTTGGACTGCGTATCTTTTGAGCAGGTGTTTGCTTTCTCCGTTTTTGACCTTAAGTCGGTTAGGCCATTTCCATATGGCTTCTGCAAGTACATGATCAAGTAGTGGGCTTCTTAGTTCGAGGGAATGAGCCATGCTTAGTCTATCGTCCTTGTGAAGGTAGTCGTTGGGTAGAACCTTCTTTACGGTAATGTATGCCCTTGCCTTTGCGTCGTCTCTTATCTTGCCCATGACCTGCCTGTAGGTCCCATATGTATCCTGAGCGTTGCCATTTAGGGCTTTGGTCAGCTCGTCTGGTGTATAGTGGCTTAGTCTCGCTATACAACTATCTCGCTTATCTAACTTACTGTAGTCAAGGTCTTCGTATCTCTTAAGGTCTCTCATTCCGGCTCCCGTGGCATTAGGGAGTGCAGCGAGTATGTTGCGGGCTGGTTTCCTAATTACCCTAGGTATCATAAACCACTTTTCCAGCTCATCGTTGTCTTGGAGCCATGGATATCCCCAGAATATTTCATCCCCTCCTTCTCCAGTTAGGCAAACCGTGACATGCTTCTTGACTTCCCTTGATATGTAGTATGTGGGTATTATGGAGGGATCTGCTAGTGGCTCGCCTATGCTTTCAACTACTTCTGGTAGTGCTTTGAGCACGTCTGGCTTTATGAAGTATTCATGGTGGTCTGTGCTGAAAGTCTCAGCCACAGTTCTTGCGTACTGTATTTCGCTACCTGAGCCGAGAAATCCTACGCAGAATGTCTTCAAGCCTTTCATGAACCTACTGGCTATGGCAGTTATAACACTCGAATCAACGCCCCCGCTCAGCAGAGCGCCTAAAGGCACGTCGCTTTCCAGCCTGATCTTCACGGCTTCATCTAGAAGTTTATCGAGAGCTTCTATTGCCACCTCTTCATCTACGTTTTCCTCATCTCTCGGCAGATCCCAGTACTCCCTTACCGTAGGCTCGTTATTATTAGCATCCCACATCAGGTAGTGACCTGGCGGCAACCTGTAGATGCCCTCTATGATGCCCTCATCCAGAGGGTTATAGAAGTATGTGATGTAGTGGGCTAATGCCTTTCTATTTACCACTCTTCGTATTTCCTCGTACTGTAACAGTGATTTCAGCTCGGAGGCGAAGAGTAGGTTTCCGTTGCGTGTCGTGTAGTAGAGGGGTTTCTTTCCGAACCTGTCTCTGGCTAGGAGAAGCTTTCGGTGGGTTGTGTCCCATATGGCGAAGGCGAACATGCCCCTGAGCCTCTGAACCATGCTTTCTTTAATTTCCTCATAGAGGTGAACTAGCACTTCTGTGTCTGTTCTTGTGTAGAAGCTGTGTCCCTTTGTTTCGAGCTCGCTTCTCAGCTCCTTGAAGTTGTAGATCTCGCCGTTGAAGATTACCCATATACTTGAGTCTTCGTTGTGTATTGGCTGGTCTCCTGTCACTATGTCTATTATCCTCAGCCTCCTCACGCCAAGTCCTATGTGATCATCTTCGTAGTAGCCTTCGCTGTCGGGTCCACGGTGCACCATGCTATTACACATCTTCTTGAGGAGATGTCTATCTTGAAGATTCGTAAAGCCTGATATGCCGCACATTAAGCTTTACCCTAAAAATTCTGGATAGACCTCTAGGTATAGGTCGACCATATTATCTGCAGAGTATCTCAGCTTTTTGTCGCTTAATAACCAAGTACTTTATTATAAAGCGCGATATGTTTTGCGGCACATTTCTTCCAACTAAAATTTTTCGATACATATTCTCTAGCCACTAATCCCATCTCAGTAGCTTTATTAGGGTTCTTCAAGAGATAGAGAACGGACTTCTTCAAATCCCTTAGATTTCCATAGCCATTAATTAGCAATCCCGTTTTGCCATGAACTATTATATCGTTGCTCGCTCCCCATTTGGTAGCAATACATGGCGTTCCACACGCGCTTGCCTCCAACAGCGCCTGCCCAAATACCTCGTATTTTGCAGGATATACAAATATAAACGCGGCGTTATATGCCTGTATAAGCATGTTTTTAGAAAGATGCCCCGTGAAAATCACTCTATTTTGCAGTTTTAACTTGTTTCGGAGTTTTATAAGGGGCATCTGATAGCCACGATCTGAACCGGCTACTACAAGTTTAACATCTTTAAAATTTTTTGAAATATCCTTGAAGGCTTTAATCAAATAATGTATTCCCTTTCTCTTATGGAGTCTGCCTGCGTACAATATAAGTTGAGAATCATATAACTTAAAATTGTCAAGGAAATTGCTTGGATCAATATTAGGTCTAAAAGTTTCGGTATCAACGCCGTGAGGAATGACAAATATTTTCTCTTCGTTCACGCCCAACTCTTTGAACTGCTCTATCTCTCCTTTCGCGACCGCCACAAAAGCATCTGCTCGCCTAATGGTTCTTTTCATCGTAACCCAGTCATAAGCCCTTTTCAGGATGGCATCACACCATTCAACTGACTTAATAGTCCCATGAGCAGTTAGAATAAATGGTTTATTGACTTTCTTCGCCAGCCACGCAGCTAAATCCGTCTGATAATTTCTGTAACAATGGGCATGGATCAAGTTAAAGTCTTCTTTTAATAACTCCTTCTTCATTTTAGGAGTGTAAAAGTAATCCTTGAAGTGGAACAACATGGGAAAAGTCTTGACCTCGAATTCATTTCTTTTCAAATCGGTTGTTCCGTCATTTTTATTCCTCAGATCAGTTGTGTAAATAACGTTGGTGTGCCTTAGCCTCTTCAACTCTCTGGATAAGTAACTTACATGGGCCACGGGTCCTCCGAAGGTGGGACAGAGGCATGGTATTAAGCGTAGAATTCTCAAAACTCTTCCCTGAAAAATATTAAAAGATATATCACGTCGCCAACGATCAACCCTAAACCCCAGGCGAAACTTCTTGCTAATAACAGAGCGAGGGATTTGAAGAAGAAGCTAACTTTACCGCTTTTAGACGCCACATTTATCGAGAAGGGTAGGTTCAGCATGACTCCTAATAAAAGTATAAAAATCCAAGGATTTAGAAAGACAGCAAAAGATGGAATCAGAGGCGTTAGCATAAGAATGGCTGAAGTTAAGATGAGTAAAGCAAACAACGGCGGCTGGATCTTCATCTCTAATGTGACAAAGTCATCTTTCAAAGCTGCGATTTTCATATGTGTGAGGAGAACCCGGGTGAAAGCCCTAGCGTCACGGTACCGCTTGCGGATGAAATCCTTCCAGTTTTTCTCCGGAACATGGTATACAACGGCGTTAGGCTCGTACTTTATCCTGTAACCCATACTGCAGATTTTATAGCTGACCTCAGTATCCTCGGCGTGAAACCATCGAGGATTAAAGCCTCCAATCTTCAAGAGCAACTCCTTACGAAAAGCACAGTTCGGACCGTTGGCGAGACGCGTATATTCTCCTCTTCTTTCGTTCCTCATCTCGATATCTAGACTACGAACCCAACTTGCGCAATAATTATCACGGAGGAAAACAATTCTGCCCGTTACTGCCCCGATTCGTGAATCCTTAAAGTGCTTAACCAACTCGCTAAGCCAGTTTTTATCAACAACCGTGTCGCTGTCAGCGTAGGCGATAATCTCACCTTTTGCCTTTCCTAATCCATTATTCCTCGCTGCCGACGCTCCCTGATTCTCCTGGTCTACTAGGATTACCGGATACTTCCGCACAATTTCCCTTGTACTGTCAGTAGAGCCGTCATTCACTATGATTACTTCGTAGTCGGGATAGTTGAGATCCAAAAGTGACCTGATAAGAGGCTCTATCGTCGTCTCAGCGTTGTAAGCCGCTACTACGACGGACACACTTGGCTCCTTTAATAGCGCCATCATAGCATAAGATCCTGATAATCCAAGTCCAAGGGCCTAAGATTCATTTGAAAACCTATCTCAATATAAGATAATTACTGATGACAAGCCCATCCAATTGCGAGTTTTCGAAGGTCCATAATGCTTGTTCAGGAGTACAAACTATCGGGTATCCATGAAGATTAAACGATGTATTAAGTAGCCCTCCAGCCCCTGTGTGCTCCTGAAACGTCTCCAAGGCTTCCCTATATCCTCCATTCCATTCAGCATTTAGCGTTTGAGGCCTGCAGGTTTGATCAAGCGGATGCAATGCTGCAACTATTTCGTCTCGTTTCTCAGTGGTGTCAAAGGCTAATATCATATAAGGCGCAGGCTTAGGGCTCACAAGATATTCATGCATCCTATCTTCAAGTATCGTTGGGGCGAAGGGCATCCAGAAGTCCCTATGTTTTATGGCAAAGTTGATTTTTCGGATCACTTTCAGGTCTCTGGCGTCCGCAAGTATGGATCTGTTCCCTAGGGCTCTCGGTCCCCACTCAAGCCTTCCATCGAATCTAGCGACAATTTTATCTTTAGCCACCAGTTCACCAATTAACCCGTCAATTTCATCGTAGTAATCTGCCTTCTTAATCCACCCAGTCTTTTTCAAGACCTCTTCTATTTCCTCATCCTCGTAGGCAGGTCCATAGTAAAGGTCTGATAACGACTCCTTTTCCGGCCTTATCCCTTCACGAAAACAATATTCAGAATAGGCTTGGAGAGCAGACCCAACAGGGGTTCCATCATCACCAGCCGCCGGATAGAAAAAGGCATCCTCTACATCAGGCATTTCAACTATCCGCTTGTTAGCTTTAACATTAAGGAACAAACCACCCGCACAAGCAATTTTATGAATATCCGTTTCTTCAATAGCATTGTGAATCCACGTGGATATAAGTTCCTCAAACCACAGTTGGGTCGCGGCTGCAATATTATCAAATCGTTGTCCAGCGAGCAGCCCCTTAAGTTTATTTTGTACAGATCCACAGTAGGCACCTATTGTATTTTGAAATTCTAATGAGTTTTCTGGGTTTAATCGTATAATCTTCTTCACCTGCTCTATACAATATCGAGGATCACCGTAGGGTGCTAACCCCATCACTTTGTATTCATGATCCCACGGTTTAAGCCCAAGATAGCGGGTAATCTCACTATAAAACACATTTCCTACCGAATCATAGAAAGTCGATTCTGCTATATGATGGATTTCACTATTCTCGCAAATGTTCACCGTGCTGCTTACGCCATCACCAGCCCCGTCAGCCGTAAATACTAACACCGGCTCGTTGTATGACCAGGGACATGAACGATAAGCAGACGCCGCATGCGCCAGATGGTGTTCAACAAAAACCACCTCTTTATCCGCTATTCCAAGTCCTTCAAAGACTTTCTCAAGTTGCTTCATGTCACGGAATTTATGCAATATTTTCACGTACAATTTCGCAAAGGTATAGCTAGCGAGAAACGGACTTAACTTTTCGAAAAGTTTGACCCTAAGCGGATATTCCTGAGCAGGCGCATAGACACGGTTTAAACTCACGATCGCGATTAAATCAACCTCAGATGGATGTATTCCCGCTATTTTAAAGACCTCACAAATAGAGATTTCAGGAATCCCAGCATAGTGTTTTATGTTTCTCGGCCTTTCCTCTTGAAGTGCAGCGAGGACCTTACCATCTTGAATAAGGGCTGCCCCTGCATCATGTCCATCATTGATGCCCAATATGGTCACTTTGTTTTTTGGCATATCTTCTCCACAAACCCCACTTATTGCCTAGTTGTTTTCTGCTTCAGTCTCGTTATCGCGTACAGCATAAGCGATGTTATGAACAGTATCGTTCCCATAAACAGTGCCCCCAGCGTTATCAACGCCACTGGTATGCTGAAATACCTCGTCACGTTAAAGTACCAAAGCAAGTACACCCCTGTCCCTATCCCCAACATGGTCAGCAACGCTCCAGGCACTCCTAAGAGCAACAGCGGCCTCTCCTCAACAATCAGCCTCAAGGCCATCCCAATAAGCTCAGCCCCGTGCCTCACCGGATTCCTCTTCGAAGTCTTCTCCAAGCCCTTGTACCTCACAGCTATCGGAACCTCCACCACCCTCAAACCATTCTTCACAGCCACCGCCAACTGCTCCGTCTCTACACCATAACCCCCAGCCTCACACTCCTGCATGAAATCCAAGACCTTAGCCGAATACGCTCTAAAACCGCTCTGAGTATCCCTAACAACCCCCCTACCGCTTTTTCTACTCACCGAATTAACCAATTTCAGCCCCAACCTACGGTAAAAAGGAGCATCCGTCTCAGAGCCTGCAACATACCTAGAACCTATAACCATGTCAGCCTCTCCTCTAATTATCGGCTCAAGGAGCCTCGGTATCCCCCTCGGGTCATGCTGACCATCTGAATCCATCGTCACAACAACGTCCGGATTTAACTGCTTCAAGTACTCTAACGCAGTTCTCAAGGCTACACCCTTACCCATATTCTTACAATGCCTCACCACCGTGGCTCCAAGCTTCTCAGCAATCTCCGCCGTCATATCCCTAGAACCATCATCACAAACCACCACCCTATCCACATGCTTCCTAGCCAACAAAACAACCTTCGCTATCGTCTTCTCCTCATTATAAGCAGGGATAGCGGCAACAACAAACGATTTCCTATCCATCAACACTTCATCTAACTAGAGCTGATATTGGTTAGCCACGCAGCAGTCATCGTTTCCCTTCAAACCATCTTTTGTAAAAAAGCAAGAACACCGAAGATAACAGACAAGTCATGGGAGCCGTCCCCCATATAAGCCCCGTCACTGAAATATCGCTTCTCTCAAACCCACTTAATGGAAGCATCGGAACCCCCTCCCTATACCACACCATAGTAATGCCATCCGAAAGCGTGCCCAGCCTAGCAAAGCCGTGAGCCTCAAGAATCGGCTCATAGAAGGGGTCCGAACAAAACACCCACCTCAAGCTGTAACTTGATGCCCCCGACAAGACACTGCTCAGTAGAGTCAGCCCTCTCTCACCCATAATCTCGTAGTAGTACTTCGAGGCGTCTATAATGCCTAGTCCACTCTCCCTCAAAACCGGAAGCATCCTCCCAGTGTAATAGACGCCGTCCAAGGTCGTGGCGTTCACCATCATGCTTAGCTTAGCCAGCTGAGCCTCCCCAAACCCCAACGTCAAATACCTCCACCTCCAACGACCATCCTCATTAAGGAAGGCCTTCACCTCCTCCAACTCAACCTCCCTGGAATGACCAAAGTACACGGCCAAACTGCTCACCCACCAACAGTTCACAGCCAACGAAACCAGCAACCCCACCAAGAGAAGTCTACCCAGTCTAAACCTCGTCGAACTATCATTCGCTACCTTACATATCGCACCACAGATGGGCAACAATAGGATCCCTGTCCACGCCGCAAACCTGTCATAAACAAGCCACTCCCACCACCTCCCAAAAACGAGGGGAAGAGGCGTGGTCCCACCCAAACCCATCAAGAACATGAAAAACCCCGCCAAAAACAACGGGACTAACCTCCAATTCTTCGCAGCGAACAAGCCTGTGAGCGGCACAAAGATCAAGGAGACCCCGTGTATGTTCCAAAAGTAAACGTCAGCCCAGCCAGGATTCGAAAACACTACCCTCGACCCGTGATGTATTGGAGCCTGCATCTCAGCGCTCAACAAGAAGACCCAAAATGGATAGACAACCGTTAGGCAAACGATTCCTCCGGCAACTGAAACCAAAACCAATCGAAAAACCATCTTCCTCCAACCCACTTCGTCAAGCGACTTCAAAATCACCATAACCAACGACGGCAAAAGGCACGACGGCAAAAGGAACAAAGCCGACAAATGGTGGGAGCTAACCGACACCCCCAGCAAAGAAACCGTTAAGGCAAAGTCAACTGCCCTCCCAGCCTCAAGAAACCTAAACAGGCAAACCGCTGCCAAAAGGCTTGAAACCAACCCAAACAACGTCGTAAGCTGACCGGAAAAGTAAGCAGCTTGACCTATCGAAGGCAAGAAGACGCTGAGAAGCGAAGCGTAACCAGCTTCCTCCTCAGACACAAAGACCCTGGCAAAGTAATAAACAGCTAACGGTATCAAAACCATCAGCAACAAAGACAGAGCTTGATAAGCCGTCTCTAACCCCAAACCAAAGGAAAGCAGGGCAAGGCACTGATGAACCAACGGAGGATAAGTGGTCACGTAAAAACCTCCAAACCACCTAGGTTCCCAAAGGCCAAACCAAGAACGGGCATAATGATCTGCAAAAAACATGTGAGTATAAGCGTCGTAACTCCACCTGTAGGCTCCGGTCAACGTCAAAGCCAAGTGAAAGACGAAGGCAAGGGCTACGGCTAGTAGCAGAAGCCTGTTCGTCTGCTCCACGAAGCCGTTAACTACTCGTCTAGCTCTGACTAAGCCTGTCCTTAGCATCAAGATCTTCAGTCACGTCCCACAGCTGCCTTGTAGAGTCTGATGTATGCTCGTACCACTTTATCCCAGGTTCTGCCTTGAGCGAAAGCCTGGTTCATCTTCCCAAGAGCGGCACAAAACTCTTCATCCTTCATCAGCTTAATTATTGCCTCTGAGAAGGCCCCAGGGTCTCTATCAACCAGCATTATCCCGGCTCCTTCGTCTCGCAGTTCTCTGAACTCAGGCAGGTCCGTCACAACTATAGGCTTCCCAAAGCAAGCCAACAGGTGGACGACTCCACTCGTTCCCGTGCAGGTGGCATAGGGTAAAACCACGACATCCGTATCCTCAAGAACTTCAGGCAGCTTTCCTTCGGGCGTGTAACCAAGGAAGACCACGTTGGGCTCGTTTCTGAACCCTTCCACCTTCTCCATGACTTCCGGGTAGTTGGGATGCACACTGCCCGAAAACAAGAGTTTCAGCCAAGGTTTCTTGGCTCTCACGCGCCTAAACGCGTCTAAGAGGAGATCTACATCCTTGTACGGACCAACGTAGCCCATGAACAACAAGTTTTCCCCGCTTCTACCTGAGCCTGGGTTAGGTTTGTTCAACAGGCGATGGCCTGGGTTGCTTGGAACGGGATTGTTAAAGAGGCTGGCGCCGTGGGGTATATAGAAGGCTTCTTTCCTGTAGCGGCTCCTAATGGTCTTCACGTAAGACTTCATGGTCACGACCACGGGAATCGTGAAGGTGTAGAACCTCGTCGCCAGAGTTAACCCAAGCCTGTTCAAGAAGGAGTTTTTAAGCCCAGTCTCCTCGATGTTAATTCTCTCATGCAAATTGTGTAAACTAACCACGGTTTTAACCTTGAACAATGCTAAGAGAGGTATCAAGAGGGACCAAACAAAGTTCACCACCCTCCCCCTCCCGAAGGAGGCAAGGTGCACGTTAAAGTGAACCACATCTGGACGGAGCCTTAAGATCGTGAAGAAAACCTTTAATGGGCTTAGAAGATCGTCGACTTTCCACACGTGTTTAACAACCAGTTTATCGCCTATCCTCCGGTCTCTACTCTGACTTGCGTTTGCCAAAACATAAATCCTTTCCACCTCACTCTGTTGGACCAGAGCGTTAACCACCTCTTTGGCGTATTCACTTAACCTACCTCGTGAGGGCGGGTAGCCGGTTATCAGGCAGATTTTCAAGCCGAAGACACCGTGTAGATGTAGATGGCTATCCTGCCGCTGCGGTAAACTTCTCGAAAAGCGGACGAGACTGTGGGCTGGCCGTACCACCCGAAACCATTCACCCACCAAATGAGATAGATCGAATCATGGCTCAGCCGAGCTGCTTCTTCCGCTACCCTTTCCGGATTTCCATACTCATAATGCATAATCCGATCTTCACCAAGCATCATGAGCGCCCATCCGTAGAATGCCCGATGAGTAAGCAGACGAGCGCCTCTGTCCATGTTATCCCTCAGCCACCGCAGTACATTAACGGTGTCTTGACAGTCGCATAGGGGCACGCTATTTTGCAGCATAGACGAGGGCAAGTAAATCGTGTATTGGCGGAACGCAAAGACGCCATATCCATACGGCATAGCCACGAAAGCCACAGTGAATATTCCAAGGATCAGGAAGACGAGTAGGCGGCGGGAATTCAGCTTAATATTTGTTAGCCCATCTGTCGCGTAGAAGGACAGGGGATACGTCAGCATCAAGACCCAACGATACCCACCAAACCACGCGCTCTGTGTAACTATAGGTGACAGGATAGCCGCCAGACTCCAAAGCGTCCAAGACTTGATTTGAAAGTTCTTCAAGGACTTCGCACCCATCATTGCCAAAGGTAGCAGTAGCAAGTGGCAATAGAAAAGGAAGCCTACCATGCTAACGACCATATCCGGATAGGAGGAAAACCCGTTAAGCGAGAGCCACCCTTCGGATTCCTTTGCCGGGAAGCTGAGAAGCACAGTAAGGAACTCTCCAGATGAAACCCTGCACTTCGCGTAAAAAATGAGAAGAAACAGCAACACAGCAGGCAGGGATGCCAGAATTAAACCACGGGCCTCAATATATTTTCTTTTGAACAAAAAACGCAAAATCAAGGTGCCGACTATAACGAACAAAATCACAGTTACCAGTTCGTGGCTCAACGCTACTAGGATCATCGCTAGAGGCAGCAAAACACGGCCCTTCCAATCCCCGCAACCCTTGTGAATCATCGTTAAAGCCATGAAAAGAAAGATCAGAGCAAGCTCGTTTCGAAGAAGATCCCAAGAAACCCTCAGCGCCACAAAGTACAGCGTAACCAGAAGCGTGGCGAGCAGGCTTTTCCTAGGAGACCAGCCCAAGGCATGACTCGAAAAGCCATAAACAGCTAAGGCAAGGAAACCATGTAATAAAGGAGCAACCACTTTGATCGCTAAGACTAGGTTTACACCCAAAAGGGCCGTTAGGGTGAGTATACAGTAAAGGAAAGGAACGTCCGCTAGAAAACCCCAAAAATCAATGCCATAACGTATCCACGAGTAAACGAAGGGAACATAGTAGGCTATTGCGTCAAACCCCACTATGTAAGGCCCCATAAGGATCTCAGGTATAGCCCGCACGGCCAGCGGTATCGAGAACGCAAAAAGAAGATATCGAATCTCACCTCTGATCCGCGGAACCATCCTAACAAACTCCCCAAAAGATACACGGAAATGGGCAGCATCAGTCATTGGTCGCAGCACTAACCAGTTTGTAGGATGATGAGCCTGACGTTACCGTCGACAAAGCAGTTCGAGTTACCTGGAAACGCTTGTCTAAAGCGGGTATCGGCGGTTGAAAGTGGCTATGGACGTTTCTGAAGGCTAGAAAGGCGAAGGATAGGCTGATGAAGTATCGCACATAGCTTGAAAAGGGTCCTATAGATTCTACCCAAGCTCCATGTAGGGCTACATATAGGTTACGCAGCGCAACGTCTGTCCAAAAGATGGGAGTGGCAAAGTAGATGTACGTGGCGTTAAAGGCTGCAAAGAGGAGGGGAAAGATGCAAAGCTTCCGGTCGAATCTCTGCGATAGGAGAGCTAGCGGCATAAGTGCTGAGAGATGCTGCTCATTAGTGACCGGAGCGAAAATCATGTAGGCGAGCATAAGCATCACCACAGAATCCAGCAACGGCAACCTCTCCCTCAACACCACATAGGTCAACGATAGAAGAGCTATAACGAAGATAAGCGTAGCAACTCTCGTAATCGCTGTCTGAAAGAAAATTCCCTGGAGGCTCGAAACCCCATGGTACATGTTCATCCCATACACTGGCCTAGCCCCCTGAAACAGCATTGCCTCAAGGAAACCATACGGCGCAACAAACAGGTAATATATAGCAGGCAAAGAGGCCATGGACAAGCCTATAACGAACTTCGCGAGCTCCCTCCAGCTAGAAAGGGACCTCGCCATAAAGAGGGGAAACAACACAATAGGATAGATCTTAATCAAGCTCAACCCGTATAAAAAGCCTGAGAGAACCCTCCGTTCATTAAAGCACAGGTATGATGCTAGCAGGAATAGCCCTACGAGAGGGTCAAAGTTCCCCCATACCGCTGTTATAAATAACACGTAGGGGTTTAAAGCATAAAATAATCCAATTTTTGGTTCTCTCTTGGATAGCAAGTAGATTACCGCAACATCCCCTAAGATAATGGGCATCTTGATCAAGAGCAGGAAAACGTATATCTGAGGGTATGGCAACGCGGGCTCCAAGGCTCGCAGGTCCAAGCTATTTTCCACTGGGAATATGAGTGTGTACAGTCGGCAGAAGGGGGCAAAAATGAAGAGCGTCTGGGGGAGGTAGGCGAACCCATGATAGTATAAGGGCAGACTGGTGCTCTGCCTCAGCAGGTAAGTACTCTCAGCGACGTATCTGTATACATCTTCACCATTCAGGAACTGCCGTGAAGCCTCCCAAACAGTACCTATGTCCCATGCATGCATGAAGAACGGCGCGAGGATAAGCCTAATGCCTAGTCCTATTA
>Ga0315314_1000506_pt1 | contig 42513 bp, 42 predicted proteins | sample TDP9_MG_FD_203631 | JGI IMG/M metagenome (GOLD analysis project Ga0315314, IMG submission 203631) | Freshwater sediment microbial communities from Lake Towuti, South Sulawesi, Indonesia - TDP9 | ecosystem: Environmental > Aquatic > Freshwater > Lake > Sediment | place: Indonesia: South Sulawesi... | reverse complement strand
TTCAACGCTTGAACAATGTTCATTTTAGATAGTGTTGGGCTATCGAACTTTCTTTTGACATTGCTGACGTCTTCGCCAACGAATTGAATCTTTTGTGGGTCAATTTCGCCCATTCCTTGTTGGTGAGCCTTCCAGAGGGGCTCTACAGCGTATGGATTAAAGCCCATGATGTGACAGCAAGCAGCGTCAACTGTGGCTGGATTTTTGCCAGAAATTAATAAGCCTAGGTTGACAGGTTTCCCATGTATTGGACCGTAGCCTTCCATGGCAACGATGCCGTCGGCGATGATTAAATGCTGTTGAACGGCTTGGTTTATGTAAACGAGAACGTCTGCGAGCCGGCTGTGAAACTGGCTCTTGGGTTCGTTGACTATAACGCCGAACATGTTTTTCATGGCCACCGAGAGCAGAACAAACGAGTTTGTCTTGACTTTGGCCAGATTGACGAAGTAATCGGCTCTCAGCACAGTTTTAGGAATCTGAATGGTTAAACCCCCAATCTTGTGCTCTTCAACCTCGTCGTGGCTTAAGTTAAGGAATTCAATGTCGCATTTTTTGACGACATCCATTACGCCTGTGCCAATCACACGTTTTTCGGCGGTGCCTGAGCGCTCGTTGGACTCCACCACCAAGACTTTTTTGGTTCTTTGCTTCACCATGTTGATGACTGATTCTAACACTCTGGGGTCGGTTATAACCATGTTCTCCATGTTTTTGGGATAGCACACGTTAGGTTTAATCACCACGAAACTGTCTCTTTTGACATCGGTCAAGCCTCCAAGCATGTCAACCGACTTCTGCACCGCTGCTTCAACATTGTCTCCAGCCCGCAGAATGGCAACGGTTTCAGCTTGAGGTGTAGGCGTGTAAGCTTTGCCTTTGAAGCACTCTGTGACTTCAGTTAATGTTTGAACTAGCTGGATTCCATCGTCCACCGTGACTTGTGGCTCTGCTCCATTTTCAACGCAGTTCAAGAAGTGGATGTGCTCGTTTACATAGGAAGGATGCTTGTATCTGAAGACATCAATGTATTGCCGAAGTCTCCGTCCCATGCAGGTGGTTTTGACTTTACCGTCCTTAGCCACAGTAATATTGTACGGTGTTCGAAGAACATCCATCCTTATTTCACCTCTTTCCCCTATCAGGTTCAATCCTAACGTGGGCACCAAGCCAGTCCATTGAGCCCTTAAATTTGCTTCCACATCGTTCACTAACGTTAGGTTGACCTTCACATCACCGATGAAGCCGCCTTTTAGGTGAGGCTCAATGCATGAGACCTTTTCTAACGGACCCCCAATTTCATGAATGAGGTAAATCAAGTGTGGAAGCAGGTCTTCAATCACGCCGCACTTGGCTTGAGTTCGAAAATCGGTTTTGGCTCCATAAAACCGCAGGTTAGTTGCTGAACAACCATTGATTTTATGTATTTTTCCAATTTCTCCGCTTTCAATCAGTTTGAGGGCTTCGGTGAAGCATGGAGTGAAAATAAAATTGTGAGCAGGCATCAGATAAAGTGGTTCAGGCGCCGTTTCATGCTGCATGCCCAGAGCTTTTTTGACTGTTAAGCTTTCGTCTAACGTTATGGCTATTGGTTTCTCGCAGAAAACATGCTTTCCCCATTCGAGGGCGTCCATGACTATTTGAAAGTGATGTTCTGGTGGGGTGCAAACAAAAACCGTGTCTATGTCAGCTTTAACCAACATGCGTCTATAATCGTCGTATGTGTCGTTTATGCCAAATTTTTCTCTAGCCTCTCGAAGCCTAGCTTCATTCAGGTCGGCTGCCGCAACAAGCTCGTAACCTCGGATTTTCTGAAGCGATGGTAGGTGCACTAGTGTAGCGATTCTTCCGCAGCCGACCAAGCCAACTTTCATGAGTTTTCACTCCTTAATCAGCGCATAGTATTTGTCTGGTTTAAACAGTTGCACGGTTACAGTTTCTCCTGCGTCCACAAACTGCTGGTTCTCGTGTATTTCTAGGAACCCGTCGGCTTTAGCCAAGGTTGCGATAGCTCCAGACAACCCTGTTGGAACAGACGAAGCCAATATTTTACCCGACCTATCCCGTTTTAATGTTACGGTCACGAATGTTCGCCGACCTCTCGCCGGAAACAATCTTTCCGTGGTTTTAGCCTTGACAACAACTGGAGGCTCTTCCGATCTGCCAGCCATCTCAACTATCACAGAACGAACAAACAGATGAAAGATTAGCAGTGCAGAGGCTGGATGCCCCGGCAGAGAGAAAACAGGTTTCCCGTTGATCACTGCGATTGCTGTTGGTTTTCCCGGGCGCACAGCTATTCCGTAGACGATTACGCCAGGTTTACCCAAACTGTTCAAAACCTTAGGGATTATGTCTGTTGGTCCAACCGAAACTCCGCCAGAAGTCAGGGCGATATCTGCCTTTGACAGCGCTTTCTTCAAGGCCGCCTCCATCAAATCGGTTTGGTCCTGAACCACTCCTAGGTTTAAGGGTTCACCGCCACACTCTACAACCGCAGCGCTCAATGCGTGTGCGTTGATGTCGTAAATTTTTCCTGGCGGCAAGGGTTTTCCAGGCTCGACGACCTCAGCGCCTGTTGAGATAATGGCTACTCTGGGTCTCTTGAAAACTTCAACTAGGTCTATGCCTACTGCTGCTAAGACCCCTATTTCGTGAGATGTCAAAACCGTTCCTTTCTTCAGTATGACCTCGCCCTTGCGGATGTCTGAGCCCGCCTTCATGACGTTTTCACCCTTCGACTCCGCAGCGTGAACAATTATCTGTTTGCCTTTTGGAACAGTGTACTCGACCATGACCACCGAGTCCGCGCCTTCAGGCATAGGCGCACCCGTGACGATTGGAGCCGCTGTGCCTTTCTGCACCCTGACCTTGGGGGTCTCCCCAACATTGACTTGACCGACGATTCTCAATGAGATTGGCTTCTCTTCGTCTGCGCCAAACGTGTCTGCGGATTTCACGGCGTAGCCGTCAACGGTTGAGCGGTCGAAGGGTGGAATGTTCAGTGGCGAGGTCACATCTCTTGCTAAGACTCGGTTGTAAGCCTCAGAGAGCGGAACCAGTTCTTGTCCGATTGGTTTGGGCGCGAAATTCTGTGCTAGAATTTTTTTGGCTTCCTCCATCGAGACGAGTTTTCTAAACATGTCATGTGCCTCCAATGGGGGCAAAGAGGTGTACAACAACGGTTTCGCCTTGTTCAAGTCCTTCTCTGTCTTCGGGAATAATCACGTAGCCATTGGCCCTAGTCATAGTCGTGAGCAGACCCGACCCTTTTGTGCGAACAGGCTCTGCGAAGAAGTCGTTTTCTCTCCTGAGAACATTAACTCTTAGGTAGACTCTTCGACCGAGGACCCCGCTGACTCGTCTAGTCAGCTTAGCGTTCAACATGGGTCTGGGCTCATGCTCAATTCCCAGCAACTTGAGAATAACCGGACGAGCAAACACTTCAAACCCGACGGTTGCTGCCACTGGATAGCCCGACAAGACGAAAACTGGTTTGCCCCTCAGAACAGCCAGCGCCGTGGGCATGCCTGGGCGCAGCGCTACTCCGTGCACCACGACTCCGGGCTTGCCGAGTTTGTTAATAACGATTGGGACTAGGTCGGCGGCTCCGACGCTTGTTCCACCCGTTGTAACGACTACATCTGCTTTGGCTAAGCCTTTGGAGATTTTGGCGCCTATCTCAGGTTGGTTGTCTCTGGCTAAGCCCAGGTTTAGGGGTTGGGCGCCTAGTTCTGCGATTAGACCAGCGATGATGTATCGGTTGGAATCGATTATCTGATTGGGTTGCGGCTCTTTGCCCAGTTCAACCAGTTCGTTTCCTGTTGATAGTATGGCGATTTTGGGCTTCTCCACAACAGTAATGTGGGATATGCCGAGCGCAGCCAACAAGCCTATGTGATGCGCTTGCAGTCGGGTGCCGGACTCAACCACCACGTCGCCTTTATGGAGGTCTTCGCCTCTTTGGGAGACGTTTTCGCCAAGCGTCAACGCGGCAAAAACTTCAATCCCAGCCTTCACAGCCTTTGTATGTTCTAGCATGATTACGGCGTCGGCGCCCTTTGGCATCGGGTTTCCAGTCCACGCTTGTTTGGCTTTGCCTTCACCTACCCGGTCAGTGTTTGTGAGTTGAAGGGTCTTGGGCTTAAACTGAGACGCTTCGAAGGTGTCTTTGGCTCTAACTGCGTAGCCGTCTACTGCTGAGCGGTCGAATGAAGGCAGATCTATGGGTGAGTTTATGGTTTTGGCGTTGACTCTTCCCAGAGCCTCCTCGATATGAACGTTCACAGAGCCTAGTCTCTTGGGTTTGAGCGCTTTGAGGAAAATTGAAAGCGCTTCGTCTACGTTTGTGAGCTTTTCAAACCCTTTGAGCCTAGCCAATGCCATCGCCACGACTAATGAATAAAAGTGTTAAACCATTCTAAAATTTAAACTATCACACACGCTCGATATGGTTGAGTTCGGTGGTTCAGACTAAGGATTCAGAATATTTACTATGGGATAATAGGGTTTTTACACACGATTAGCAACTAGACTTTGAAGCGGTTCCTCATGAGAAAAGTCTACTGGATGTACTTGCTAGTTGGAATTGGATTAGTGTTAATGTACGTTTTTGAAAGCTACTACATGGACTTTATGAGTGTTTTCTCAAACGTCTTTCCTCCATTCATTTCGGGAGCCAGCGTTGTAGCATCTATTTTTGCGTTGAGAAGGTATTGGGTAGGGTTAGGCAGCAGGTTAACACGAGTTTGGATTTATTTTACTCTTGGAGTAGCTTTCTGGTTTTTTGGAGAGCTGACATGGGCAATTTACACCCTTATACTAGGCGTTGAAATCCCGTATCCATCGATTGCTGATGCATTTTGGTTAATTGGGTACGTTCCTTTCTCCCTTGCTCTAACAGTATACTTGTCGCTTGTTCGTCCAGCGGTTTCAAAAGAAACCCTCGCAGTGGCTTCTACAACTGTTTCCTTTAACGCTGTTGCTTCTTCGTTACTCTTCATAATTCCCGCTGCATTAGAGGAAACGGACTTGATGACTAGGATAACAAATGTAGCCTACCCATCATTAGACCTTCTGTTGTTTGCATTTTCAATTTTAGGGTTGCTTGTGTTCACGACCACGAGGTTGAAAGGAAAGATAGAGAAAGTTTGGATGCTTCTAAGTGCGGGTATTTTGATGAACGTGATCGCTGACTCATTATTCAGTTACACAACGGCGCAAGACACATACTATAGTGGACACCCGCTAGAACTCCTCTACCATCTAGGATACCTCTCATTCCTACTCGCTTTCTACCTTCACACAAAAGAACTATAGAACTCCCTATGTAAACAAGGAAAAAGCTCGATGCCTTCAAAATCTCCAAACCCAAAACAAAGATTTGAACAATCACCAAAGAAGATGTGTTTGCGCTTAATGATTTGTTCCGTTGTCGCGTCGTTTACTGGGATTAGCCTCTAGATGATTCTTTCATAAGTTATTTCTTTTCATTGCGTCCTACTTGATTGGTGCAGAAAGGAGGAAAAATGTTGAGAAAGAAAAGCATGATAGTGGCAACTTTAATCCTACTAGCAGTCATTTCAAGTCCTTTCACCATAGCTTTCAAGTCTATGTCCGCTACAGCCTATGAGACATCAACATCAGCTTCCTCGAGCATAAACGTGAGTGGGCGCATCTCAACAAACACCACATGGACCTTGCCAAACAGTCCATACATCGTAGTTGACGATGTAGTTGTTGAAACGGATGTCTTCTTAACAATCGAGCCTGGAGTTGTCGTTAAATTTGCCAGTGGAAAAAGTCTGATTGTAGATGGAGCATTAGTAGCTCAAGGAAACAGCACACATCCGATATCTTTTACAAGCAACTCTTCAACTCCTAACCATGGTGACTGGGGAACCATAAGATTTAGAGACACAAGCATAGACAAAGCATGTGTAATCGATTGGGCAATTCTAGAATACGCAAACGCTGGCGTCACAACATACAAAAGTTCGCCCAAAATCAGCACTTCTATCATACGATACAATGTAAAAGGCTTTTACTCAGAATCCGAAGGCATCGCAAGAATTTCCAATAGTGTGGTTCACAACAATACTTACGGGATTGAAGGAAGCTTCAGTTACTATTATTATTACTCAACCTACCCTCGTTCGGAGATTTCCAATTCACGTATCACAAACAACACATATGGTGTTAACGTAGGAAGCGGTTACTTAATGATTCGAGAATCCACTGTTTCGAATAACACTTATGGAGTTTGGGCGCCCTGGGGAGGCACAGTGCAGATACTTGGTTCCGACGTCTCATACAATACCCATGGGGTTGTCGCTAGCTCGATCACGATCTCTAAAAGCATAATCTCCAACAATGACGGCACAGGAATCTCTCCAGGCTGGTATAGCTATTATCCACCCACGAAGTATTATTACGATGGGACTTTTTCTATAAGCTATTCTACAATAACTGGCAACAAGGAAAATGGAATAGTTTCAAAAGCCTATGGCACCAACACTATACACTTCTCGAATATTTACGGCAACACACCATACGATATTTCTAATCTATCTCCCAACGAAAGAAACGCCGACGTTAACGCGACTAACAACTGGTGGGGCACAACAGGCACAACTGAAATTGACCAACACATCTATGACTACTACGATGACTTTAATTTAAGAAAGGTCCTCTACCAACCTTTCTTAGATCATTCCGTGACCATACCACCAAGTGCTCACGATGTGGCCATAACTAGTGTCACCGCATCTCCAACCTCTGTAGAAGCTGGGCAATCCGTATACATCACCATAAACATTGTTAACGAAGGAGATTTCGACGAAAATGTGGCAGTCACTGCGCTCTACGACTCGGTTAAAATTGGAGAATGGACCTACATGTACGGACCTTTGCCCGCAGGTGCGAGTACAACCGCATCGTTCTCTTGGTATACTTGGGGTGTGCAAAAAGGAGACTACACCATAAGTGCAGAAGCCAACATTGTTCCAGACGAGACAGACATTGCTGATAACAGATTTATCGACGGTATAGTAACGGTGACTGGCCCTCTTAGACCTCCCTATGCCTCTTTCACGTTTCAACCACCCTACCCCAGCGTAGACGAACCCGTTACTTTTGACGCCTCCGCCAGCTATGACCCAGACGGATCCCTTGTGGATTACATCTGGAATTACGGCGACACCACCACGGGACGAGGCAAGATTACAACACATCTCTACACAACCTCAGGCACATACGCAGTGATTCTGAAAGTCACCGACGACGAAGGACTAAACGGAACAACAATACAATACGTAACTGTTTTACCCACAATGCTAGTCCACGACATCGCCATAACCGACGTCAAAGCGTCTCCAACAAGGGTAATACCAGGCGACCCAACGACGATAACGGTTACAGTTGAGAACCAAGGCGACTTCACAGAAACCTTCACCGTGACAACCTTCTACGACGACACCGCAGCAGCACCCTCACAGACCGTCACAAACCTTGCAGCCAAAACGAGCACAACACTGAGCTTTACATGGCATACTTCGGGCGTTGGCGTCGGCGAATACACAATAAGAGCTGCCGCAAGCACTGTATTGGGAGAAGGCGACACAAGTGACAACACATTCGTTGATGGAAAGATAGCAATCGCTCACCGAAAACTATCTGTCAAACTCACAGGCGAGTTCGATTATCTACGAATGGAGCAAGTAAGCATAAGGCTGGCTGCATTGGTGAGAGACGCCGAAACCGCAGAACTAGTCTCAAACGCTGTTGTAAACGTGGAAATTTATGATGCCACAGGCACCCTATGGATTTCAGCCACAATGCTAGAAAAAATCTCTGGATCAGGAATCTACGAGTGGACGAGCGCAGGCACTATCGGTCAACTGAGACTCTCAAAAGGTGTATACCTTATACGCGCAGGGGCTTCATTCAGAAGCGGTCCAACAGCATACGACATACTGGAGTTCCACATAGACCCACCAGAAGAAGGAACCAACGAAATACTATATTACATAGCGTTCACCGTCATCGCGTTAGCTGGCGCAACAGGACTCATCCTCAAAAGACAACCCATTATAAACAGACTACACCAACCCAAACAACAACACTGACAACGCCCCCAAAAAAACTCCAATTTTTCTTCACTTTTTCTCCTCAATCTAAACGTAGCCCACCCCACATTCGACTACAAACAAAACAAACCCTAGACAAGCCTCAAACCCGTCTCAACCTATCTGAATCTGTCTCAACAAACATATTTGGACCTATTAGGATCCAAATAGAGGGGCTAGGTCAAGCGTGCGCACACACAAGAAACATTTTTAACATACAATCAACCTCTCTTCCAAACGTACAAACACGCCCAGAGACCCATATGACCCAAAACAAACACATAATCCACTGCCCAAAATGCAACTTCACCTTCGACATAACCTACGGAAGAACCTTCGCCTGCGGACCCTGCCCATCCATAGTACAATGCAGCATGGCAAAATGCCCCAAATGCGGACACGAATTCCCCCTACCCGGCCCATACGGCAAAGCATACAGAAAATACGCCCAAAAGCTTGAATAAGCAAAAGACAATTTTAAACACCAACCCATCCTCCTAGCCAACCCTAAAGGACGCATCCACTTGCTCGACCAAACAACCCCCCAACCCAACACACAAAAACCACGCCTAATAATCTTCGACGTAGAAGGCGTCCTAATCCCAAAGAGACGCTACCTCCTCTTCGAGGCATCCCGACGCCTAAGCTTTTTAAGATTCCTAAAAATGCTCTGGGCAGGCTTACTCTACGAAACCGGACTAATCTCACTTGAGTTGGCGCTCACCAAAGTCTTCAAACAACTACGTGGACTAGCCTACAAAGACATGCTCCAACTATACAAAAACGTTCCACTAATCCCAGGAGTCAAAGAAACCTTCCAAAAACTGAAGAAAGAAGGATACCAAACAGCACTCATCAGCTCCGGCCTGCCACAGCCCTTTGTCGAGCACCTCGCCCATGAATTAGGCGCGAATTACGCTGTAGGCTTAAATTTAGATGTCAGTGAAGGCTACCTAACAGGTCGAATCAGCGGTGACGCCATCCAACCAAACGGCAAGGCGTTAGTCCTGCAAAAAATTATGAAAGAAGAGGATTTGACTCAAAAAGAATGCGCCCTAGTAGCCGATGACAGAAACAATTTACCAATGTTCAGGTTCTGCTCTCTAAAGATCGGTTACAATCCCGACTTTATATTAAGCGCTAAATCAGATGTGGTGGTGAAAGGCGATTTTGAAGAAATCTTGTCGCCAATAAATGACAAAGGGCCCAATTTGGATGCACAACCAGTTTCAAAAAGAGACATCATCCGCGAAACCATCCACATAAGCGGCTTCCTTGTACCAGTTGTCTCGGCGTATCTGGCATTAAATCATTTCCTAGTAGCTTTCATAATCTTCATAGTCACTTTACTTTACATAATATCCGAATTGGCACGCATGCAAGGCTTCAATGTGCCCGTAACCTCAACCATAACTTGGAGCGCAGCCAGCACACCCGAAATTTATGAATTCGTGACCCCTCCAATTTTTTTCGCTGTTGGCATAATGCTTTCGCTTCTTCTGTTTCCTGTTCCTACTTGTTACGCATCAATCGCCATACTCTCGCTGGGCGACAGCCTTGCAACGCTGTTTGGAAAGAAGTTTGGGAGGCATGTGTTCCCATACAACAAGGGCAAGAAGATTGAGGGAACGCTTTTCGGCTTCTGTTTCGCTTGGCTTGGAGCCTTCCTCTTCATGGTTAATCCGCTTAAGGCTCTTGTCGGAGCTTTTGCAGGCATGTTGGTGGAGACTCTTCCCACACCGATAAGCGACAACTTAACTATTCCGTTGATGTCAGGGTTAACATTATTAATGATTCCATAAGCAGCGATGCGTTTTGCCCCAATCGCCTTAAGTATGTGTTTGCAGTAAAGACATAAGAAAAACAGTTTCATGTTGATAAAGTTGAAAAAGCGTTCTTCACGGCATGTCGGAGAGGGATAGCGAAATTGTCTGAGACTCGAGGCAAACGACTTATCGTCAGGTGGACTGCCCCAAAGGGTTTTGCCGCACTCCTTCTGTTCTTCATATTAGCCCTGTTCTTCGAGTTTCTGCTGGTCTACTTTTTTCTTTCATTTGGGTTAAGTGATAAAAACGTTTGGGCAGGAGCCTTTGAGATTCCCTCAACCAATTGGGCTTTCAGTGTTTCCTTAAGCCCTCTGTTTCATGTGTTGCCCATAACAGTCATAGTTGTTCTTGTTTCAAGCTGGGCTTACATGACTAAGTACGCCGCTTTTGTGCCTGCCAGAGCAGAAGTGGCTAGGCGAACGTTTCCATCGGCGAGGAGAGAAACTGAAAAACGTAGATTGCGAGGATTGAGAAGGTTTTTCAAAAGGATAAGCCGAAGAGTGCAAAAGATTGGTGAGTCAGTAAAGGCTGGTTTCCAACGAGTTCGAGGGGTTTCCTATTTTTCAAAGCAACAGTATTTCGCTAGGGTAACCGTGAGAAGCGCCTTGGTTGTTTTTGCAGTTTTCCTTTCAATGTCTCTCTTACTCTACATTGTAGTTTATCCTGACATGATTTATGAGGGCATTATCGGGTTGTATAGGGGGAATCCGTCTTTTTTGGAGTTTGTGAAGGGTTTAGGGGGTTTTTTTCAGGGATTGGGTCAAGCCTTGCCTCCTATTAGTGGCTTAGGAACTGCTGTTAACAATGCTTTGTTGGGAGTGGCACCTGGTTTTAGGCGCAGTTTGGCTGGGGTTGGGGCCGTTTTAACTGGTTCCATAGTTGGTTTGGATGTGACCAGCAAGTATGTTTTGAGTCAGAATGTTGCTGCTTGGGTTGCGGCTTTTGTCGCCTTGATTTATGGGGCATATACTTCGACGAGGCTGCATCGTCGTGTGAGAGGTCGGTGAACAGTTTCTTAAGCTAACGGTCAGATTAACTGTGTTTGTTAATAGGTGGAGTGTGCCATAGTTGGCTGATCGTCCTAGGTTTGGTCCTGCTGGTATGCCGTTTGGGTTTAAGGTTTTGAAGCGTACTGTCGATGAAGTGCCTATGTATTTGCGTGCTGAGGGTTTGGATGCTTTTGAGTATCAGATGGTTCGTTGGGGTCCTGTGCCTCAGATTAAGAGGAAGATGGCTGAGAAACTAGGCGAGAATGCCCGTGAGAACGATGTTTGGTTGACGGCGCATGGTTCCTACTTTGTCAACTTGACTGCTGCACAAAGCGCCATGCTTGAGGCTAGTAAGAAGCGTTTGCTCGCGTGTGTTACGGGTGCACATTGGATGGGAGCGCACATTGTTGTTTTTCATCCTGGTTCTTACGCTGGCAGGTCGCCACGAGTGGTTTTTGAAGTGTGTGAGAAAGCGATGAGGGAGATTGTGGGGGCTATGAGGCAGTTGGGGATGACTAGGGTGCATTTGGCGCCTGAAACAATGGGCAAGTCGTCTCAGTTTGGTAGTTTGGAGGAGGTTTTGTCGTTGTGTGAGAGGGTTGATTTGACTGAGCCTAATGTTGATTGGGCGCATCTTCATGCTCGTGATCGTGGTCGCTTCAAGACGGTTGATGATGTGCGTGAGGTTGTGGATGCGATTGAGAAGCGGTTGGGTTCGGAGGCGTTGAAGAATCTGCATTGTCATTTTAGTCGTATTGAGTTTACCGATAAGGGTGAGCGTAGGCATCATAACTTAGAAAGTGTTGAGTATGGTCCTGATTTCGGGTTTTTGGCGAGGCTTGTGGCTGAACGTGGTTTGAAGCCTGTTTTCGCTTGTGAAACACCTAATCTGGATGTGGATGCTCAGAAGTTGAGAGATATGGTTTTGCATGAGTTGAAGAAGATTAGGGGTTAGAGGTAAGTGTTTTAGTTTTTGTGTGTGTGCGCTGGGTTGACCTAGCCCCTCTATTTGGATCCTAATAGGTTTGTTACGTTTTTTTGGGTAGGTCTTTTTGCTCTGTTTTTAGGCTTTTTGCTCCAAAAAACAGAGGGAAATCTGAAACAGAGACAGCCTTTTCAAGTCTTGGGCGGGGTTGGTGGTGGACCAGCGTTGACTCCGATGGCGAAGCCTGCGATCGTTGTTAGGGCAGTGACTACGGCGCTTGAGAAGCTTTGATAGTCCTTGCCGAGGCTCAGACTGTATATGAGCGCTAGTCCGAGGAAGAAGACGATTATGGCATATAGTATTAGGACGCTCCAATCTATTGCAGGCTCCTCTACTAGAATAGGTTTAACGGGTTCAGTGCTCATTTTTTCACGTCTCCCCACTCGAGAGCATGCCCGTTTGGACAGCGGCTCATCCCAGGTTTAACTTCCTTTCCACATTTTGGGCATCGATAGATTCGTCTATAAGCTCGAACGCTCAAGCTTTCACCCCCTTTACAATAACTACCCGAAGCACATATTATTTATTTGGTGTTCGCACCATCACACGGACCAATTTGATGTTCTACTCTGGGTTTTTGGACTTATGAAAAGAAACCTTGGAATGGATGAGAACCACAAGATTACAGTTTGAACCTGTCTATTGCGAAGCCTGACTGCCCCTTTTTCCAGCCCTTTCAGCCAACTCCGAAATAATAAATATCTATGTGATTCTGTTGCCTATCATTTTCATGACTTCGTCGCGTCTCTGCTCCTCGATCTCAATAATCCTCTCCACCAAGTAGTTCTTCTATTCATCTGATGCCCTTGTTTATTTTTCCAACAGCTTTATTACTGCAGAAATTGGAAGGGTTGGCTATGAGGGTGAGGCTTTCTAGGAAGGTTCTTCACCATATTGTTGCTAGGCATCCAGAGGTTAAGGCTTATACAAGTGAAATCGGTGAGGCTGTTCGGAATCCTGATTTGATTGTTAGAGGATTGAGAGGCGAGCTTAAAGCCTTAAAATTCTATTCAAGACTGCACATTGGGTCGAAGTATCTTGTTGTTGTCTATCGTGAGTTTGATGATGAAAAGGTTATTATAACCGCCTACTTCACTTCTAACGTAGCTAGGGTTAAGGGCGAAGTGTTTTGGAGAAAGTTGCGATAAGCTTGGAGAAGATTGATTTTGATTATGATGAGGAAGCTGACGTGCTCTACATTAGTTTTGGGAAGCCGAGGGAAGCCAAGGATAGTGTTGAGGTTGAGGACGGAGTCGTATATAGGCTTGCGGACAACGAGGTTGTCGGCATAACTATAACAGACTTTAAGGCTAGGACACAAAAGAAATAATGACGAAGCTGTGCTGCTTCTTTTCAGTCCTTCATTCGACTACGAGATAATCTTGGCATACTGTCAAAGAACTTATACATTAAATTTAGCTGCCTTCAGAACTTCCGCAAAATTCTTGATATTCTCTGCAGTCAAGACTTCTTTGAGCCTGAAGGCGTCTGTAGGATATAACTTCGTCTTAGCAAAGTAATGAAGAGCTGTAAGCAGTTCTCCAATGTTCTTGAAACCCTCTATGGTGCTTATGAAATCAACTTCGTCTCCTTCAGGTGGAGAAACCCTGATTATATACTGAACTGGAAACGGGTCTTCAAATCTAGCTATTACTGCCAGCGAATAACCGCCTTTATTGGTTTCCTTCAACAAAACATTCTCATCTACTGACATGCTTGCCATTCCACCGTTCTCGTTGTTTAATTCATCATCATCTCAAATTGCATTAATAATTTATGAATAAACGCTGTTATAAATGGAGATTTGAGGCGAACTCGATGTATGTTGTATACGTTAATCATCCCACAATAAGGCGATAATACACACAGACACTTGCAGGATGTATGTTCATAGGCGAAGAGATGAAACTCACAATGGCTATTGGAAAGGCCCCTTCGAAAGGATTTCTGAAGCAAAAGATTTTGCCAGAAGCACTGGCAAGAAAAGAATAGATACATGTGCTTTTTGCATTTAGAGGACGATAATGCCCATTTGGAAACATTAAGTATTTATAGCATTATGAGAAATTAGTATGCAGTTTTCGGCGGCGAGGTCAACCGTGAATAGCTGCCCCACACGCATGCGCGCTACATGCGCCCCGGCGGCATCGCTTTCCCCTCACCTTTACCAATAACAAAATTAGGACGCAAAGTTTTATATATGCATTTTGTGTGCATAATTTTGATAGAGTGTGGTATATGTGTCTTTCGATGCAGCACTAAGAGATGCGACCCTGAAGTATGTGCGGTTAAGCAAAATCGAAGCTAAGATTCTCGACAACCTCGTAAACACAAAGAGCGGCAATGCCTACGTTTTGTGGAAGAAATCTGGCTTGAAACATTATCCTACGGTCTTGAGAACACTGAAGAAGCTTCAAGAAAAAAATCTCGTCGAGGTATTGAAAGAAAGTGGGTTGCGTGGCGAGAGAATATACGCTCCTACGTTGAGAGGGACGCTCGTTTCCTACTTATTTAGGAGTGAAGAAAAGAAAATATTAGAAATGGTTGCTAAGCATTCAAGTTTGTATCGGGAATTATACAAAGTAGACAAGGACCCTACTTGGGCCTTTCTCGTCGCTCGCGAGGTCATATTAGCACAAAAGATGAGGACACGCTTCAGTTTTGATGAAGCCGTTAAGGATCGTGTAGAGAGTGCAATTATCGATAGCGTGACTGATGAAGTTTTTAACAGAGTTAAGGGAGAGACAGATTGGATCGTTGAATTATCCAAAGTCAAATGGGTAAGAGACCTTGCAATGAGATGGATAGAAACCGAGCGCGCAAGAGTGAGAGAGGCAATGACTGACTTAGACAAACTTGAAAGACGGTTGACCAAGTAAGGGTGGAGCCATCGACGTGCCCATCAAGAGCTGGGGCATCTACTTGGGCGTCTTGGGCAACGCAACAGACACACCTACCGATGAGATTATATTTTGGTTGTGTTATGTTGTTTTGGGCTTACAAGTTAAAACCCTTAGGTGCCGTGTTTATCGTTGCCTCAACCCTACGACGTCATAATCGTGGGCACCGGACCCGCAGGCATATTCTCCGCCCTAGAACTCACCAAAAACAGCAACAACCAACTAAAAATCCTCATGCTGGATAAGGGACCCGACCTAGAAAAACGCAAGTGCCCAGCCAGCAGGGGGTTCGGCTGCGTCAACTGCGACCCATGCACCCTACTGCAGGGTTGGGGAGGCGCAGGAGCCTTCAGCGACGGCAAACTCGACCTCTCAACCGAAGTAGGCGGATGGCTCACAGACTACATAACCAAAGAAAAACTATCTGAATACATCAACTACACAGACAGCATCTACCGCAACTTCGGCGCACCAGACCATGTCTACGGCACAGACCCAGACAAAATAGACGCAATAGAGCGCAAAGCCGCCTTCGCCGGACTCAAACTCGTCTCCCAAAAAGTAAGACACATGGGCACCGAACAATGCGCCCAAGTACTGCGCAACATGAGACGCCAACTAAAAGAAAAAGTAGAAATCCAAACAGGAGTAGAAGTCAAAAGCCTACTAATCAAAAACAGCAGGGTTGAAGGCGTAGAAACCAAAAAAGGCGAGAGGGTTCAAGGCAAATACGTAATAGTGGCGCCTGGAAGAAGCGGCGCCGAATGGCTCACAGTCGAAGCTCAAACGCTCGGCTTAAAAACCCTCAACAACCCCGTCGACGTAGGCGTACGAATCGAGGTCTTAGCCTCAGTCATGGAAGAGTTAACAGACGTCCTCTATGAACCCAAATTCATCTACTTCTCCAAATCCTTCGACGACCACGTGCGCACGTTCTGCGTGTGCCCCAGAGGCGAAGTCATAACCGAATCCTACGAGGGCATCATAACAGTCAACGGGCAGAGCTATGCCGAACGCAAAACAGACAACACCAACTTCGCCATCCTAGTGAGCACAAGGTTCACCGAACCATTCCGAGAGCCAATCGCCTACGGCAAATACATCGCACGATTAACCAACCTCCTAAGCGGCGGCATAATCATCCAACGCCTAGGCGACCTCGAAGTTGGAAGACGAAGCACAGAAGAAAGAATCAACCGCAGCCTAGTCGTACCCACCCTAAAAAACGCAACACCAGGCGACCTCAGCTTCGTCCTGCCGTATCGTTACTTAGCCGACATAAGAGAAATGCTCCAAGCCCTAGACCAAGTTTCACCGGGGCTCAACAGCAAAGACACATTATTGTATGGCGCTGAAGTGAAATTCTACACTTCGAGGCTTGAACTCAGCAATCATTTGGAAACACGATTCCACAACCTATTCACCATAGGCGACGGAGCAGGCGTAACCCGAGGCTTAATCCAAGCATCCGTCTCCGGACTCATCCCAGCCAGAGAAATCCTAAAACGAGAGAAGAAAGCCAACCAAGTTGCGATTGAAAAAGCATAGAACAATCTTGCATCAATTATTTATACCTATGCTTCAACAAGAAACTCTGGTGCGGAAAAAACAACCTGGAGACGAATACAGCTCCTCTCACTACATTGCCTCAATCATAACCGCACCACCCAAACTCCACTCTCCGATTGTTGTTAAGACTCGTGAACGATGATGGGGCTGGGAGGATTTGGACCCCCGTCACGAGCGCCCGAGGCTCATAGCCTAGACCAAGCTAGCCGACAGCCCCCCTCTTCTCGCTCCATATTTGAAGGGATGCCTTTGAAAATAACCTTTTTCACACCATGCAGCGAAAAACAGCAAAAGCTTAATTCAAACAACACGTGAAAAAGTTGGGAGCGTCCCCTAAAACATGAAGTTTTCTTTCGTCTGTCCTAGTCCAGCACCCGAAGTCAGGGGCACCATCCAGGCGCCTTGGCCACCCCTAGGCGTGCTCTACTGCGCCGGAGTCCTCATGAACGCTGGAGTGGAAGTGTCGGTCCTCGACCAAGCAGCGCAGGGATTGTCTTCACAGCAGGTTCTCGGATGGGTGAGAAAGGAGAACCCCGACATTCTAGGCTTTTCAGTCCTGATAACCTCTTATAAAGAAGCACTCAACTTGGCTAGGCAGGCTAAGGAAGAGAACCCCAACTTAATGATTGTTTTTGGAAACTACCACGCAACCTTCAACGCTGAACGAATATTGAACAAATACCCTTTTGTCGATGCGGTAGTGAGAGGCGAGGGCGAACACGCCAGTCTTCAACTTGCCAACTGTATCAAAAAGAAAAGAAACCTCAAAGAAATCGCCAGCTTAACCTTCAGAAACAATGGGCACGTGGTCTCAACACCCGACGCTCCGTTAATAGGCAGCATCGACGCTCTGCCCATACCCAACCGCGACCTCATAGGCGCAGAGTACACGTCTGAAATATTCGGAATAAAAGTCGCCACAAGAAGGTTCACATCCATAGTTTCTTCACGAGGCTGTCCCTTCCGCTGCAGCTTCTGCGGATGCCGAAAATTCGCAAGAGGAGTTTGGCGCCCCCGCTCACTGGAAAACCTGATGGAAGAACTGCGGCTCTTGTACAGCAAGGGCTTCAGACAATTCCTCTTCGTCGACGACAATTTCACGCTGAACCTGCGCCGAATCGTACAGTTGTGTCGGCAGATGAGAAGAGAGAAGCTGGACATTGAATGGTTCTGCGACTCCCGCGTGGACAACTGCAAGCAAGAAGTGTTCAAGGAAATGGCAAAGGCTGGATGCCGCCTCCTCTACTTCGGAGTGGAGAGCGCCAACCAACGAATCCTAGACTATTACAAGAAGGGAATAAGACCAGACCAGACCCGAAGAGCCGTAAAATGGGCTCGAAAGGCCGGCATCGACATCATAGTTGGCTCCTTCATTGTGGGCGCGCCCGACGAAACCCGAAAAGAAATTCAAGACACCCTCAAGTTTGCGTTGGAGTTAGACATAGACATCCCCCAACTAAATATCTTGAGCGCGTTTCTAGGAACAGACTCATGGAACGACTTGGTGGCCAAAGGCTTCATAGATGAAGAAAAATATTGGGAGAACGGCGTCTATGTCTCTCAGATTTCACCTTACACGATTCCCTTCGAAGAGGTTCGCCGAATGACCTACGATTATTTCAAAGCCTTTTACCTTCGCCCCCAAAAATTGTCAGAGGAGATTCTCAGAACAGTTAAGAGCCCCTATCGAATGACGGCTCTTCTCAACAATCTTGCAAGAGCGGGTGAAATCGCCCAAACAGTGAAACGAGAAGTAAGCCTGAAGCCAGACTGAACCAGCTTTTGAAGCAACGTTTAATCTATAAAAGCTCAGCTGTCGCTAGTTAGGGTATGCCTAAGGAAGACTGATTCCATGTCTCGCCCGCGTCGACCTGGAGCCCGCGTCTTGAAGGCGGTTGCATCCTCACTGCGACTGCAAGTCCTGAACCTTCTTTTAGAGAGAGGCCCACTCTCCTACACAGAAATCATGAACATTCTCAAGTTGAACCCAAGCAGAGACGCAGGCAGATTCGCGTATCATCTAAAGTTTCTTCTCAAAGCCGACTTGGTTGAACCCGACACTGAAACGAAGAAGTATAGGCTGACAGATTTGGGTCACATGCTTGTCGACGTAGCTGAAACCATAGAACAACGCGCGTTCAAAAGACGCAAGATGATGGTTCGCACGTCACGCCTAGCCATGGAAGAATTCGACAGAAACAAAATAGCTGAGGCGTTGGTGAAGGAGGCAAACGTTCCCCAAGACCTAGCGCAAAAAATAGCCAGAGAAACCGAAGGCCGCCTCACAGAGGTCAAAGCCAAATACTTGACCGCTCCTCTGATTCGAGAGTTAGTCAACGCCATTCTCATCGAGAAAGGCTTAGAGGAATATAGACACAAACTCACCCGTTTGGGCTTGCCCGTCTATGATGTCACCCAACTGATCAAGGCGGCAGGTGCCAACTCGTTCAGCGCTGGAGCGGTCCACGAAGCGGCTGGCGAGAGAGTGGTAGAGGAATACACGTTGCTTAACATGTTGCCAAGGGACATCGCCGACGCTCATTTGTCGGGTTCGTTGCACCTAAACAACTTGGGCATGTGGATCCTCAAACCCAACGAGTTCCTGCATGACCTGCGCTTCTTCTTCCAAAATGGGCTTCACCTAACTAGACCCGATTTAGCAGCTGCTTCGAGCCATGCTCCAAAAAGTCTGGAAGCGGCTTTGCAACAAGTTTCCAACGTGCTTAAAATTGCTTCAACAGAGGTGTCGGGCGAACAACTACTCGATTACTTCAATGTCTTCTTGGCGCCCTTTGTAAAAGGAATTGAACAGACTAAGGTAAAGGAGAACCTGCGTCTCTTTTGCCTAAACCTCAATCAATTCCTGTCAAACGCGAGCTTACCTTTGCAAGCATCAATAGGACTAGAATTAGCTGTTCCAAAATTTTTAGGCGAAAAAGACGCGTTTGGACCGGGCGGAAGCAAAGCTGACTCTTACGACGACTTCACAGTTGAGAGTCGTCTTATCACTTCGTTTCTACTGGAAGTGATGCTAGAAGAAAGCCAACAGAAGCCAATCCTGCAACCAAGCCTTATCTTGAAAATTCGCCCAGAAGTGCTCCAAGATAGAGAGTGCGAACCTCTTCTACACATGGCGCATAAGCTTGCTGCGGAACGCGGGCTGCCATATTTTGCCAATCTTTGTCCAGAGGAACAAGCCGATGTTTCTTACACTGCAACTGGTTGTTGCTTTGACAGTGCGTGGAGGCAAGACTGGGAGCTCGACACTCTCAGAACAAGCAACATCGGCAGCGTTTTGGTCAATCTGCCCCGAGTTGCTTATGAATCGGGGGGAAACGCTGCTAGATTCCATGAGTTGTTAGACGAACAACTTGAGATGGCGTTGCGCGCTCTAGAAATCAAATACCAAACCATCAAACAACGTGTAAGAGAGAACCTGCTGCCTTTTCTTACCCAGAAGGTCGACGGTGATCAATACGCTCGATTGGAGAACTCAACACGCCTTGTGAGTTTTGTTGGATTAAACGAGTCGGCTGAGTCTTTCATTGGAAAAGCCTTGTACGAAGACAGCAAGGCGCTAAGCTTTGCAGAAGAAACAATGAAGTTTATTCACAGCGGTGTACTTAGAGGCATGAGAAAACCCGAAACCCGCCCTATGTCAGCTATGCTTCCAGGCTTTGAAGCCTCCAAACGACTAGCAGAATTAGATGTAGAACGTTACGGTTGGGCTCAGGTCCGAGTGAAAGGAACCAAGGATCAACCCTTTTACACAGACATGGTTGGCGTGCCCGTCCAAACGAATCTTTCCCTCAACGAACGTTTACAGACCGAGGAGAAGCTTCAACTCCAAGCCCCAGGAGGACATCTTGCCCTAATACCACTCACAGAAGAGGAGCAGAGTCCCGACAAACTCTTAGCCCTCACAAAAAGGCTAGTAACAACTAGCAGAATAGGTTTCTTCGCTTACAACCAGAGCTTCGCCTACTGTAGCAGGTGTAGAAAAACTTTCCAAGGGCAAAAAACCAAATGCCCCACCTGCGGCTCGGCTGACACCCTTTCCAATTTCGCCCGAGTGTCATCGAAATACATGTTAACACAAAGCTGAAGCTAAATCAACTGCGCATCACGCGTGTTTATTTCTCCCAAAAATTATACAAAATTTTAAACAATTTATTCCAAAAAACTTAAGTAAAAATCTCCATGCGAAATCTAGGCAGAAAACTGTACAAAAGAAACATGTTTTTCCAATTTGGATTTACTAATTTTACATAAGAATTTGTATGTAAGATTAAAGTCTCGTTCTAGCACTAAAGTGTTTTCCGCCTCTGTGCGGGTGTTCTCATGAGCTCTTCGGTTGACTCGGTTCGCGCTCTTCAAAATTCTGGGGGAAGAGAGGAGATTATAGTCTACACTTCAAACGGTTGCCACAAGTGTTCAGTGCTGAAGGAGTGGCTCAAAACCACCAATCGACAGTTTGAGGAACGCGACCTAGAAAACGTGGAGGTCATAGCTGAACTAGTTATGAAAAATGTTGTGGTGCTCTCAGCTCCAGTCGTGGAAGTGAAAAACACAATCTACACAGAGGACGCGTTCTTTAACGGGAACACACTCGTCGTCGACAAGCTTCTCGGCATTCTGGAGGGCAACTGTATTGGGCAACGGTAACGGTGACGGCGACGGAAAGCTTGTCCTTCAAGCGTACCAGGAACTTATGCCGAAGGTTAGGAGAAGCGACGGTTTCATAGTCTCTTGGAATCGAGACGCCATCGTAAAACAACTCTTAACTGAAACAAGGCTCGCCAAAGAGTTCTACGACGTGAGATCCATGAGTCAAGAAGAGGCTGAAGAAATAGCGGTTGACGTCGAACGCAAAATCCAGAACTTGCGTCTGAAGTTCATAAGCGGACCCCTCATAAGGGAACTGGTAAACAACGTTTTGCTCGGCGTGTCAAGGGACAAGCCCGAATACGCCGTTTACCGCAACGTCCTAACTAGAGTTGGAGCACCCGTTTACGACGCCTACCTAATGGACTTGGGACAAGGTTTCAAGGCAAACGAGAACGCCAACCTTCAACCCAACGCTGAGACTTCTCACAAGCGCAAGGCAGACTGGGTTTCAGGCGAAGAATACTTGCTCCTTATGCCTCCAAAATTGGCGGATGCGCATTTATCAGGCGATTTGCACATCCACGATTTGGAATACTTTGGAACCCGACCCTTCTGTCAAGACTGGGATTTACGCTACTTCTTCTACTACGGCTTGATGCCCGACGGAATGGGCACAAGAACCAGCGTGGCAGGTCCAGCCAAACACCCAGAGGTTGCCATTCTGCACACAGCTAAGATCTTGGCTTCGGCGCAGACAAACTTCGCAGGCGGTGAAGGCTTCTACAACTTCTTGGTTTTCTTGGCTCCCTTCATGAAAGGCTTGAGCTACGAACGAATGAAACAACTGATGCAGATGATGTTCTTCGAGTACACGCAGGCTTATGTGGCCCGAGGAGGCCAACTCGTCTTCAGCAACATTCAGGTGCAGCCTGGAGTGCCCGAACTCTGGCGAAAAGTGCCAGTTGTAACGCGGGGACGGGTTGGACCCGACGTTTACGGCGACTTTGAAGATGAAGTAGGCTTGATGTTTAAGGCGCTGTATGAGGTTGCGTGTCAAGGTGACTACAGGGGTAAGCCCTTCAACTTTCCAAAGTTGGAGAACAGTTTAAGCCCAGAGTTTTTCAAGCCCCAATACGACGACTTTTGGCTGGACGTGCACCGTGTTGTATCCAAGTTTGGCACGCCTTACTTTGACAACCTGATGCCCCCGTACAGAGGCTACGGCAAAGGGGTGTCATGCTATCAATGCTGCGCCTACTGTTTTGTCGAAACGCCTGAAAGCAGCCCAGATTTCCAAGACAAACTCGATTTTGTGGATGGAAAACACTTCACTATGGGCAGCTGGCAGGTTGTAAGCCTCAACCTTCCGAGAATGGCGTTCAAGGCAAACGGCAACGACACTGCCATGTTTGAGGAAGCTCGTCGACTCATGGATCTTTCGGTTGAAATCTTCCGAATAAAGCGCAAGTGGATGGAACTAATACGAAGACGCAACCGCATTCCCTTTGCCACCCAGCGTCCAATCGACCCGAAAACAGGGCGAAAGGGCGCCCCAGCCATCGACTTTGAAGGCTTAGTCAGCACGATAGGCTTAGTGGGCGGAAACGAGATGGCTCAGTGGCACACGGGTTATCAACTGCACGAGCACGCTGAGGCAGTAAAAATCTTGGTTAAGCTCATATTGGAGATGCAGAAGTACAAGAAAGAACTGGAAGCCAGAACAGGCTTCAAACTGGCGTTGGCGAGGACGCCTGCAGAGTCAACCGCCCAGCGTTTCGCAGTGGCTGACTTGCTTACGCCCCTTTTCCACGACAGCGCTGAGAAAATTGTTAAGGGTGATCTGGCAAAGGCAGAGCTGATGGTGGCTGAGGGCGAGAAAGACGTGCCCATCTACTACAACAACGGAACCCACGTTTTTATTGGCGCCAACACAGATTTGCTTGAAAGAATAGACATTGAACAAAAGTTCTTTCCCCTCTTGAACGGTGGCAACATGCTGCATGTTTGGTTGGGCGAAGCGTCTCCAGACCCAGAAGCGTTGTACAAGTTGACTAAGCGCATTGCATCTCAAACGCACGTAGGGTATTATGCCTACACAAAGGACCTAACTGTTTGCAACGACTGCGGCGTGGTTTCACCTCTCATAAGTAAAGCGTGTCCCAACTGCGGCTCCACAAACGTGGAGTGGTGGTCTCGAGTGACAGGATACTATCAAGCCGTAAGCGGTTGGAACGAGGCAAAAAAGAGGGAACTGCAAGACAGATTCAGAGTCATGGTATAATCATCAAGGAGGAATAAGATAAAAATGGAAGGCCCCCGCCCTTGCTTCGGAAGATGGATAACCCAAAGCGCCAATAAGTGTGAGCAATGTGGCATTCAGCTAGAGTGTTACAACAAGATGAGGGAAAGCGAGAAAAAACAAGAGAAACTTGAGGCCTTGAAAGAAATTCCATGGTATAAGCGCAGCAACGACAATGGCGATGAGCCGACCTACGGCGTCTGCGAAAAATGCGGTTGACCTCAAGGCTTGAGGCGTAGCTTGTCACAGTGTTTAGTTGTAGAAACATTTTAGGTCTCGGTATGGTTGAAAGCCTAGGCCTTGAGCCACGCCCAGTGATGGCTTATTTTTGATGTCAGCAGCATATACGCCAATCAACCCCTTCTTGATTAAGGCTTCAGAGGCTAGCGACGTTAGGCATTTGGCTATTCCCCTACCCCTGTATTCTGGCTTTGTTTCAGTGTAGCTGATTGAGAACGATTTCTCGGTGAGATAGCCCACTCCAGATGTGGCTACCAACTCGCCTTTCTCGTTTACATAGCCATAAACGGGCGCAGTCTCTAAACGCTTTACGAAATGAGGCGAAGCTGAAGGGTCGAATTCTCTGATGTTTTCAGGTGTCAAGCGGACGATTTTTGTTCTGTGTTGACAGTGGGGCTTGAATGTTGAAGAGTCAGCGCGGCAAAAGCAGGCAGCGTAGTTTTTGGTCAGCCAAGGCATAAACTGTTTAATCTGGCTTGTTTTGGCAGATGTTTGCAGGTGCGTCTTAAAATTTTTCTTTTGTTTTAAGATGCTTGCGAACTGTTGTATTGTTGATTGCTTTTTGGCGGTCATGTAGGCGCTTAGGCTTTTGCCGCTCCAATAGAAAGAGGGTGAATGGAGAATTAGAAACTCTTCCATGGAACGCTGGTCATTAACGTAGACGATTACATTTTGCCATAGATAGTCTTCTTCGATTAAGGAGATTTCCTCAACGTAGGAGACATAATCTTCGTAAAGGCGTGGTAAGATTTTGTTTTTGTTATTTAACCGCAAAACCATAGGGAATTAACACTGCCAACGATATGCTAATCTGTTCCGCCGAGAATAAGCGCAAGTAGTGCCATTCTTGTGACTATGCCGTTCCAAACTTGTTGGAAATAACGGGCGTGTGGTGTTGTATCCACTTCGGCGCTGATTTCTTCCACTCTTGGCAACGGATGAAGTATAATCATTTCTTTCTTGGCTTTTTTCAACGTTGTCAAATCGATTTTGTACGAGCCCTTCACCTTCGCATATTCAGCCGCGTCTGGAAACCTTTCTTTCTGGATGCGCGTCACGTAGAGCACGTCGATTCGGGGCAGAAACTCGTCGAGGCTGGCGGTTTCCACAATCTTGATGCGTTCTCCTATGGTATCTAGCACTTCACGCCGCATGCGAAGCAACTCGGGAGAAATCAAGTAGAGTCTCACGTCGTAGAGTGATAGAGCGTAGGCTAAAGAATGAACAGTTCGCCCAAAGCGCAGGTCACCAATCAGGGCAATGTTTAATCCGTCGATTTGACCCAACTCCTTCTTCACAGTGTACATGTCGAGCAAGGCTTGAGTAGGATGCTCCTCAGCGCCCGCTCCAGCGTTGATAATAGGAACCTGGGCAAATTCAGCCGCAAGCCTGGCAGCACCTTCCAGGGGGTGCCTCAACGCTATGACGTCGGCGTAGTTTTCCACTACACGCACAGTGTCAGCCAAGTTTTCACCCTTTCTCACAGAAGCAATCTCAGCTTCAGCGAAGCCTATGGCGGTCCCGCCCAGCCTATGCATGGCAGATTCGAAACTGAGTCTTGTTCGCGTGCTGGGCTCGTAGAACAGTGTGGCGAGCATCTTGCTTCGGAGCATGTCGGAGCCGCTTTTGGCCAAGGGTTCCATGGCGCTTGCCATGTTCAAAACGTAATCTATTTCTTCACGAGTGAAATCCTTGATTGAGATTATGTCTCGTCCCTTAAACTTCAACCCTAAACACCAAACAAACTCTGACGCCGCGTAAATAACTCTTTTTATTTCTCAACCGCAGAATAATAGGAGCGAAAAAGGGAAGGGAACATATGTCAAAGAAAACTCTAAGGGTTTCAAAAATCAAGGAAGGAACAGTCATAGACCACGTGACCAGCGGTCACGCCTTAGACGTAGTAAAAATCTTAGGGATAACCGGGCGAAGAGCGGGAATTGTCACCGTTGCTATGAACGTTCCCAGCAAGCGAATGGGCATCAAAGACATGGTGAAGGTTGAAGGGCGAGAACTAGCCGCTTCTGAAGTGGACAAGATTGCGTTGCTGGCGCCAAACGCCACAATTAACATCATTAAAGACTATAAAGTGGTTGAAAAACAGAGGGTCAAGCTACCAGACACCATTAAAGGCATTGTGAAATGCGGCAATCCCGCCTGCATTTCAAACAGCAGCGAACCCGTTCAATCAAAATTTTACGTGGAAAAGCAGGAACCATTGCGGTTGAAATGCCACTACTGCGGCCACATAATGGAAAAGCAAGATGTGCTCAAGCAATTTTAAAGAGTTATTAGTTTTAGTAAATCTTAACTACCTATTCTCCGTCGTAATTTTTTGGTGAATCCTTACGTGAAATATAGGGTTTTTTCGCAAGTTTACACCATAATAGCGTTTGGAGTTTCGATACTTTTGTTGATTTTCCCACCTCCAATACCATTATTCACTTTAAGGAATGCCACTTTTTCTAATGCCCCTTTCTTCTTGAGTTTATCAACGGCAATTGTGTGGGTTATTGCTATACCAATTTCTTTATACGATATGCGAAAACGAAGAGTGTCTTTAAGTAACAGCGTAGGTAATGACTTTTTCTATATTCTATTAGCATTCGCTACAGTGATAGTCGCTATGTCGGGTTCGATATTTTGGTCCAAGACTGTGATTCCTAGCGTGGAGCCCCCTCGTCCCTTTGCAGTTGTTTATGGCTTTGGAGTTATTTTTATCGAAGAAGCATGGATAATTGCTGCACTATACAGCCTCGTAAAGGGGCTAAAGGCACAGCGAAAATTAAAGCGGCTTCAAGAGGATTCAATAGGAGAGCCACTGCTATTTTGATTGGCTTAGGAGTAGTATGGCTTGGGCTAGGTCGCCTTTAGTCTGCTCCAATGCTGCCCTTGCTTCTTCAATGCTCACTTTGGCTTGAGCCGCCACAAGCTGCACATCCTCTTCTGGAATAGTAACCTTCTTTTCTATGGCTTTCTCCACGATTTTTTCGCCCGTCACCTGAAAGATTTTCTGTCCACGCATCTCCATTATGGCAACCTCTGGGTTCTCAATTATGATTTCTTTTGTGCTTGTCTTGAATATGACTTGCTCCACGTCGGGCATCTCGCCCATGCTCAAGCCCATACGCTGCATCATACGCTTGGCTTCACGCGGACTAACACGCCTCATCTACCGTGCCTCCACTTTACCTCAAACATTATGACTGCTTATTTGTTCTTAACTTCTTCCAAAACGCCTCTCCTAACCTTAACAGCCACACCTTGCTTGAACGCCTTCATCTCCTTGCCAGTCAAAACAGCTTTTCCAACAGCCAAAACCCGACCCTTTTCACCCATAACCACAACCTCTTCTTGAGGTCGAACCTCACTGTCAGCATCGACAACATGCTTGGCAAAGACGCTCTTCCCCTTCGCAATGAAAGGTTCTGCGTCTTTCTGAACCTTCACCCACAATCTAAGAGGCTTAAGACCCTTCATAAGTCTCTTGGCGCCTGTGATGGTCAACGAGAACATTCCATCATTGGGGCGCAACGTTGCCAACAATTTATGGTTCAAATATACATGACGTATCCTCCCAGTGCGCCTAGAGAAGACCACTTGCACGTCCTCTGGAAAAAGCGCTTTCCCTGCACCCTTTCCGAGTTGATAATCTGCCACGCTGCGAATCTTCCGCAACACACTCTGCTCGTCTCGCATTGGACGCTGCTCCGCCACTATTGACAAAGTATAAGATAGCGAATGAATAAAAACAGTTACTGGAGACACTTACATTGCGTTGTGAAGTCTGCGGACGAAGAATCATCGGACCACCCTACAGAGCAATGATTGAAGGAGCCAAGATGCTCGTTTGCAACGAATGTTCAAAGCTTGGTTCAGTTTATTGGGAAGCCAAGACCGAACCTCGCATGAAAAAAGTCTCAAAACGTCTGCCGCAGCCTGTGCTTGCCCCTCGAAAGCAACCCTCAATCGTAGTCGAGGAATCAGTCGAACTCATCGACGACTTCGGCGCTAAGGTACGGCAAGCAAGAGAAAAACTTGGCATGAGCCACGAGGAATTGGGCAAGAAAATAAGCGAGAAAGTGTCTGTGCTGCGCAAAGTTGAAAGCAGAAAAATGACCCCAGACAACCTACTAACAGAGAAACTTCAACACGCCCTTAAAATAAAGCTGCTAGTTCCAGCAGTCGAGCCGAAAGTTCCTTCCAAGGCTCTTGCTCTTTCTCGACCTTCTGCGCCAACACTGGGCGATATTGCGTTGGTTAAGAAAGAAAAAGAAAAACGGGGGGTAACCAGCCTACGAGAGCCATCATAGTTCAGCGTCGGCTCAGCCACGAACGCCCCAGCCTCAACGAACTTCGAAGCCTCGCCGAATCCGCTGGATACCAAGCTGTGGGCCAGATGGAGCAAGTTAGAGAACGCGACCCAAGCTATCAAATCGGCAGCGGCAAGGCAAAGGAACTCGCCGAGATGGTTGAAGCCAACAAGGCGGAAAAGGTGATATTCGACAATGAACTCAAGCCCCTTCAAGCCTACAACTTGGCTAAAGAAACAGGCGTGGAGGTTATTGACCGTTTCCAACTGATTCTTGAAATCTTTGCACGCAGAGCCTCGACAACTGAAGCCAAATTGCAGATTGACCTCGCCAAACTGCGTTATGAGCTGCCTCGAGCCAAGGAAAAGGTAAAATTAGCCAAGATGGGCGAGCAGCCTGGCTTCATGGGTTTGGGCGCCTATCAAGTCGAACTCTACTATCAAACCATAAGGCGACAGATTCACCACATACGCGCCAAACTTAAGAGCGTGGGAAAGAAACGCAGCCTTCACCGTGCTCGACGTTTAGAACTCGGCTACTCCACAATATCTTTGGCGGGTTACACCAACGCTGGCAAAAGTTCAATCTTCAATTTATTAGCCGAGGAAGCTGTCCCGGTGGGCGTAGGCTTGTTCACAACATTGTCAACAGCCACACGAGCCATCAGCCTCTCCAACAAAAAAGTGTTGTTGACAGATACCGTTGGCTTCATCGACCGCTTGCCCTTAACCCTCATCGAAGCCTTCCACTCCACGCTCGAAGAAACAATATTTTCAGATCTAATTCTCCTCGTAGTCGATTTGAGTGAAACCCTTGAAGACATAGAGCGCAAATTGACAGTTTGCTTGGACACGATTCAAACCATTGGCGCCACAGGTGTGCCCGTACTTACAGCACTAAATAAAATCGACCTTCTCAACCAAGAAGAGTTACAAGAGAAAACATCAAGCCTCAAGGGATTAGCGCCCAATCCGGTTGCTGTGTCTGCTCTAAACGGAACGAACATGCCAATGCTGAAACAAGAGATGATGCACTATTTACGGCAGTATGTTCAAGCCTCATTTTCAATTCCTTTAAAAAACAACTACACGAATTTTCTCAACTGGCTCTTCAGCCGCGCCGAGGTTCAAAGCCTAAAATACGAAGCTGACACTGCTCACATCGTTTTCGAGTCGGTTCCATGGTTCGCAGAAAAAGTCAGAGAACGAGTGACAGAGCTTGGCGGAACCTTCAAACAAAACTAGTCCCTGCACTCAGAAAGTCGCTGTTCTGCGTTGGGGACATCGAGAAAGAGACAAAAGATTAACATCCCATGTTGCTCTCACTGCCAGAGCCTTCGGAGCATCTCACTTCATTCTCGCCGACGTTGTAGACGAAAAGGTTGAAGCAACCGTAGCCAAGGTGATGAAAAACTGGGGTGGCAAACTCCGCTTTGAGATGGGCAAGCCTTGGAAGCAAGTGGTTAAAGATTGGAAGACTAAAGGCGGCGTGGTGGTGCATCTCACGGCTTACGGGGAAAACATTCAATCCAGCGATGTCCTAAGAAGGATTAAAGCCGCCCACAAAGATGTGCTGGTCATTGTTGGAAGCCAGAAGGTGCCAGCAGAATTCTTTTCAAAGGCTGTTTCAGACTTCAACGTTGCCATTGGAAATCAACCCCACTCAGAATGCTCCAGCTTAGCCGTGTTTCTCGACCGTTTTTTCAGTGGACATGCACTGAACATGGATTTTGAAGGTGCCAAGGTGCGCATTGCTCCTCAAAAACATGGGAAAAAAGTAGTAAAGATGTAAATATTTCGTGTTTAGAACAAACAGATTTAAACCCATTTTTGTACTATAATATTAGGAGAAGACCTGGCAACAGGCAACCGATGAAGCGAGGTGTCCGATTGACATACTTTGTCGACGAGCGAACCCTGACAAAACTAGCTGGTGTGTTTGGCGACGAAGACGCAGTTAAGGTCATCAACGTCCTCAGAGGAGTAGAAGAAACAACCGACGACGAGATCGCCAACAAAACTGGAATACGCCTCAACTCGGTCCGCAAAATACTCTACAAACTGTATGATCACTCGCTCGTGGCTTTGAGAAGATCGCGTGATGAAGGCACAGGCTGGTTCATATTTCACTGGCGTCTTCAACCCGACCAGCTTGAAGGCTTCATACTGAACCAGAAAAGACGGGTCTTGGAAAAACTTCAAACTAGGCTGGATTATGAGAAGAAACATGATTTCTATTACTGTGACACAAACAAATGCGGGAGGTTTCCCTTCGAGGAAGCCGTTGAACTTGTCTTTAAGTGCCCCACATGCGGCAAGCCTTTGATGCACTACGACAACTCCAGTTTGGTCAAGATTTTGGAGCAAAAGGTTGAGCAGTTAAGGAAGGAACTGGGTGAGTGAACACCGACTACCAACTCGACGCGAAGCTATCAACCTCCTCGTCAAGGCCGGTTGCTCACCCAATGTTGTAGAACACTGCAAACGAGTATCAGCCTTCGCCTTAAAAATAGCTAAGGCATGCCAAAGAAAACACTCAAACGTCGATGTCAAGCTGGTTGAAATCAGCGCTCTGCTGCATGACATTGGGCGTTCTAGGACGCATAGCGTTGACCATGCCTTACAAGGAGGCAAAATCGCCCGTGCGTTAGGTCTCCCTGAATCTGTTGCCCTTATAATTGAAAGACATGCGGGCGGTGGCATTCCAAGGGAAGAAGCTAAGAAATTGGGCTGGCCAGCTAAGGATTATTTGCCCAAAACCCTCGAAGAGAAGATTGTTTGCTACGCCGACAAACGAGTTGAGCGACTGCGCATTGTTTCAATAGAAAAAACCATTAAATCCTATGCGGTTGACTTGGGCAAGAATCATCCAGCTATAAAAAGAATATTGGAGCTTCACCGTGAAATAACCTCTTTAGCCGGCGATCTAGATGCCCCAAGTGACATTGCTTGAGAAAGCCTACGGCGGTTTCTCAGCCGAAACCCTAGAACCCACGCTTAAATCATTGTGCAAGGGTCTCAGGGTTCAAGTCAAGGTTAGGGGTCAAACAGCCCAGGGATGGATTCAAGTGGAGGTTAACGATGAAGACCAAGCCGTTGCGCTGCAACTTCTGGCTAGTGAATTTGGGTTGGCTCCAAACCATGCAAACAACGTTGAAGAGTTTTCTGTTTTGCGTGGCAAAATCATCGATGCTGAGAAGACTGCGGCTGAACTCCTTGTAGATGTTGGGGTGTCAGCGCCCCAGGTCGTCTATGCCAAGATTCCTTTAGAGAGTTTACAGGCTCAGCTTGCGGATGGGAAAAAGCTTTCGCTTCACCATCTCAGCGAACTTTTTTGTCTCCTTGACTATGTGCCTTTTCATGTAAAAATTGTTGATGCTGATTTTTCTGCACACAATTCCGCTTTCTTTGCTGAGTTGTCTGAGCGTCAACTCGCTCTTTTTACCGATTGGTTGGGTTCCATGGTTGACCGTTTGATGATTTTGGGTGCTAAGCAAACTGAAGTGCAACATGCTGTAGAGGCTTCTAGACACTTTCGCGACGTGATCAGAATTGAGTCGTTGGGCTGGTTGGAGCATGCTGTTGTGTGCAAACTGGGAACAGACGCTGTCGGACTAATACCTGCGATTGGGCGCTTTCTGCGAGCAGCCACTTTGGCGCCATTTTCGCCCAAGAGGATAAGGCAGACCGTTGACCGCCCTCTTCTTTAGGGATTTCGCAAACCTCAACCCTTTTAACCCATCAGACACCTCTTTCATCAACACGGTGAACCTCAAGCATGCCCAGACTGACGCCGCCTTGGGAAATCAAGCGCAAACTCTTGGTGAAGGCTGAGGAGGAAACAGACCCAAGATACGGCTGCAAACCCGCTGAACGCTCAATCCAAGACTACATCAAGTTTGGCGTCATCAATCTGGACAAGCCGGCTGGACCCAGCAGCCACGAAGTCACGGCATGGGTAAAACGCCTCGTAAGCCAAGAGCATGCAGGTCACGGCGGAACCCTTGACCCAAAGGTCACTGGTGTGTTACCAGTTACGCTTGGCGAAGCAACCAAGACTGTTCAGGCACTGCTTGTGTCGGGAAAAGAATACGTTTGTGTCATGAGGCTCCACGGTTCAGCATCCGAAGATAGAGTAAAGACAGTGTTAAACGAGTTTGTTGGTACCATTTATCAACGCCCACCACTAAGGAGTTCGGTTGCAAGGCGCATCCGCACACGAAAAATATACTACTCAAACTTGCTTGAGACGGTTGAACGCAACGTGTTGTTTAAGGTAGGCTGCGAGGCGGGCACCTACATTCGGAAGCTATGTTACGATATGGGAGAAGCCCTGGGCGTGGGCGCCCACATGCAGGAACTGAGGCGAACCCGGGCGGGTCCATTCACGGAAACCAAGTACATGGTGACTCTTCACGATGTAACGTACCTGCAAACCAAGTGGCAGGAAACAAAAGATGAAGACGCGATTCATAAATTCATCCAACCAATGGAGAAAGTGGTGGAGCTCGCGCCAAAAATTATCATAAGAGACTCGGCTGTGGACGCCCTGTGCCACGGTGCAAACTTGGCTGCACCCGGAGTGTTATCGTTGGAAACTGGCATAAAAAGCGGTGACACGGTTGTGGTTATGACGCAGAAAGGCGAGGCTGTTGCCCTGTCTAAAGCGCTGGTTTCAAGCGAAGACATATTGAAAATAGACCATGGCTTGGTAGCCAAAACAATGAGGGTGCTCATGCCACGTGGCGTTTACCCAAAAATGTGGCACAAGAGCGCATAAAATCATAAATCCTAAAATATGGAGTAGGGCTTCTTTCAAGTACACCCAAGCGCCGGGTTATCCTAGTCTGGTAGGGAGCAGATTTCAGTGCCTAGAAGCTCAAGCCTGGAGTCAAACGAGACTAGAACAGGTAGCCTGTGGCCCGAAAGGGCCGCGTGGGTTCAAATCCCACACCCGGCGCCACACGATACACACCCGTCCCCTGCGGAGTCAACGGCGATGTCATCAGTTTTCTTTGGCAGTGTAGCAAGAATGGGTATCGGAGTTCAACCGTGGAAGGCTTCGGTAAGGCTTTGCGGGACATAGCGAAACACGTGGACATCAATTCGCCTGAAGATGTTAAGGATTACATTGCTAAGAAAAACGTTTCAGAGGGGAGGAAAGAGGTTATCGTCAACTGTTACGCCAATTATTGTCAGTGGAAGGGGTTAAAGTTTGGGAGACCTCTTTACCGCCGCGTCAAGAAGCTTCCGTTTGTTCCATTAGAAGCCGAAATTGACGCTCTCATCGCTGATTTGCCTGGGAAAGTATCGCTTCAGTCAGCTTATCAAGGAGACTGGTGCAAGACCTGGAGAAGCATGGAATCTCACGTGGACTGACGTTAATCCACAGAGTAACACTGTTACGATTAATAGTCCAGAGAAGAACTCGAACCCAAGGGTGTTGAAGGTTTCAGCGTCGTTGATTTCGAGACTGCTGTTGATGAAGCGGAAGACGCAGTGGATCTTTAAGTCGAATTCAAACGCTAAGTTGAAGACCATCACGAGAAGGTTTGAGGTGAGAAGGAAGGTCATAGCGAATAAGCTTCAGAACCCAAGGATTTGTTTGATATCGTTTAAGTCATTGAGGCATTTCAAAGCCACTATGGAGTATCATAGAACGAAAGACATACTTTATGTCAAAGAACTGTTAGGGCACGTGAGCATAACGAGTACGCTTGTCTACACGCATCTCGTGAACTTTGAAAGCGACGAGTGGACGTGCAAAGTCGCAAACAACCTTGAAGAAGCTGTAAAACTCGTTGAAGCAGGCTTCGAATATGTAACCGACATGGACAGCGTAAAAGTCTTCAGAAAACGGAAATGACGCGCAGTTGAGGCAAAGACCTCAACTAACTCTTTTCTTTTTTGTCTTGGCTCTTGTGCGCTCAAGCATCACATTGCTGAGATAGAGTTATGATGGCTTTTGGGATTGTTTATACCATCGACTGTCATACGTATTGGAGTGCCTATTAAGCCCATAAATTGTTCCACTTGCTTCGCTGTTAGATATCTGTAACTGAAGCCTAACGGTCTGTGTACCTGCAGTATTCTCATCGATTGTGTCCATCCAACATTCGTGGTGACTCGAGTAATGGCTTCCATTATGAACATGAATGCACGGAACCAAACCCTTCCAAAAAAGTTGAGGAAACTTACCTAAATTTTCCTGGTGCAATCGCTCCTTATGATTTTTCTCTTGCAGATGAACAACATTACTTTGCCAGTTCGTACAAACCAAAATCTGATGGTGTAATCTCGCGCATTCAACCTTTATTCTTTGTCCCCCACTTTCCTCGATCCGACTTTTCTGCGATGTGTCTTGCTATCTCCTTTCCATCTTTTGTCAGCTCATAGATTCTCCCGCGTCTTAACTCTGGAGTCAGACAAACTACGCTACCAGAAGATACTAACTCGTTCAGGGTTTTGCTAACATGACTTAGGTACAGATTTGTTTCTATTGCTAACTGCTTCGGAGTTTTCGGGCCTTCCACGAGGCTTTTCACCACCCTTTTTCGGTAGTCACTTGAAATTATAAAACCGTACTTCTTCCAATCCAAGTTCAAATTTCCTCATGCGAGAGAATGCAGCTTGTAGTTTTGGTTACGATTTTATATAGAGATAGCTACATAATAACTACAAGTAAGATACAGAAACCAATTTAAAAGCGCTCATTCAATAAAATAGGGAAAACACATGCCGGAGATTCATTGGTACTTTAAACTCTTCAACAGCATCAAAGAAGAGCACGAAGTCGATTTTGCCGAACTGGAATTGCAGAGTCTCTTTGGAAAGGTTGAACGAGTAAGAAATTTTGCAGACATTTTGAATTCCACACCCTTCAAGCTTTTTACTCACACATCTCTTCCTGTCCAAGACATATTAGCGCATGAACTTCCGTATGGTCATTCGCAGGGTTTCTACGCTAAAACAAATGATATAAGAGATGTCTCTTCACTTGTACGAAGACTTGCATACATCCGAGAATTTTTGGTTGTGGTTCAGTCACTTGACGTAGAAGAATTGCGCAGGCAAATGTTTTCATTAGGAGAAATTGACAAAAATATGCAGTGCTTCGTGGCTGACGTTTATTCACTACTGCGATTCATTACCAACCAGTACTTTCTTGAAAAGTCGCAATATATCTCAAAACTCAGCCGCAATGAGCGCGAAGTTGACAATAATGTTGATACGCTTTTTGCTTTTCTGACAAAAAACCTGTATAGGATTCCCGCAACTGAAACCATGCAGATAGGAAAGAGACTTGAGGATTATTTCACGAAAAGAGAAGAACTTTCTTTGCATTTGACTCATTACATGCATCCATACAAAGGAAGATTCCATCCCAAGATGGTGAGAGCGCTTCTAAACTACGTTTATCCGAAAGAGCAAGGTTTGGTGATGGACAACTTTGCTGGATGTGGTACGTTATTAGTAGAGGCCACATGGATTGGTTTTGATAGTATTGGGGTTGAAATTAATCCGCTTTCAGTTTTGATGTCAAATGTTAAGTGTTATTCGTTGGCTCTACTACCTGATGAGTTGAAGAAAGCCATCAACAGTTACTTGCAAGAACTTGCGGAAATACTTCTTAGCCATCAAAAGCAATTCATGGGCTCTATGCTTCTTTTCCCTCCAAATTATGATAAAAGCGCCGTAGAACGGAGGAGGGGAAGCGTTCCTCAAAGTGTTGTATCTATGTTCAAAAAGGCTGAAACAATTGATAAAATTTTAGTAGCCCACGAGCTTGTCAAGGAAATTAGTGATGAAAAAATACGTGACTTCATCTTACTTGGACTCAGTGGCACAATCTCGGACTTGGTCAGAAGGCGGAGCGGCGAATTTCTCGACGTGTTGAGTGAACGACTTCAGGACCTTTATCTCAGGATATACATTTTTCATAAGCTAAATCAAATATTGAAAATTAAGCTTGGTTCATCAAAAACATACGTCGCAGATGCCCGAGAAATGAAAACTACCGATGCAGATTCCGTTGATGCTATCGTAAATTCGCCGCCGTACAGCACCGCTTTAGACTACATCAAGAATGACTATCCTCAGCTGGTACTCTTAGAGCTTGCTGATATTTCATGGTTGAGAGCAAATATGATTGGCAACCCTGATCTGAGGGTCTATCCAGCTTCCCTTTTAGAAGAAATGAATGAAAAACATGAGGAATACTCAAAGTTGCCTGCAGACGCCAAAGAGGCCATAGTAGCACTTCGAAAATATGGGCGGACAAAACAAGCACTGCGGACCTACAAATTTTTCAAAGACATGCGTTTAGCACTGAAAGAAATGCATCGCATCATGAAAAACGGTTCGAAATGCGCAATTATAATTGGCAACAATCACTACAAACTGGATAGCGATTACAAAGAAGTTAGAAATGACGAAGTCCTGAAACAAATGGCGCTATCCATTGGCTTCAAGGAAGACCGAACTATCACGAGGGAACTCGAAAAAACACAAGCCGGCATGATTCGATACGAATCTATCTTAATTCTTGAAAAAACTGTGCCTTCTGAGAACGTCTTGGCTTTCTGACAGGGCAGCGTACACGGATGTAGCTGTTCTTGAGGTAATTATCTGGTATTCTTTTTGTAACTAACCAAATAGGTCAATGCATATCATTGTTGTGTCCATGGTAACACTGGTTGCTCCTAAAGAGTTCACGCAGATTATTTTGGAGAGTTCGGGTCACCGGGCATATTTATCTAATACGGGTCGGGAGAGGAAAAAGCACCCTGTTAAGAAAAAGAATTTACATGCTGTTGATTGGGTCGCTTTCTTTGTCCCACCAAGCTTCAAAACAGAAGATTGTAGAACCTGGGTGCCTATGCATAGCTGGAGTATCGAACGGCTGCTTCAATGGTCAAGAACTACTGGAGATTGGGCTCGAGCTGACGGCTTGGTGGATGAGGCGATTAAGAGTTTTGCTGGAAAAGTGCCAGATTCTACCTCACTTCAAGAAGCCCATGAAGGAAAGCTTAAAGGAACAATGACTCCTGATGGGATTGTAGCAGAAATAAGAAGAATCGCAGATAGCCAATTTCCTGCGGTTACATATGACGGCTCTGTTGAGTCATTAGCTAAGTACAAGAACAAATTCATGGCAGGTCCAGTAGAAGTCCGTTTACCTATCCGAGTGGTTGCTGCTTTAGTATGTGCGGCATTTGCATGCGAGGAAGCTAATAGAGGTGACATGTGGTATCGGAATTTCTACAAATACAAAGGCAAACCGAAAATTGCGGGCTGTTTAATGGCAGAGGGGGTCTATCTGTATAGAAGATATACCAATGCCTCGATTGACCAAATTGCAACTGTGTTGCGCATACCGACTTGGGAATGAAGAGAATAGTCGTTGACATCAGGCGGTGTTTATTCCATAATCATCCCACTTTTTTAACTCAAGCTGATATTGCTTGCCGTTTTTATCCGTAAGCGAATTGACGAAGCTAATCACAGTTTCCACTCCCGTAGTCCATTCTTTCGCCACCAAAATCGCTCCAGATGGCTGTTTACCATCTACCACAAGCCCGTCCCAATACAGCCTTAACTGATAAACGTCTAATGGAGCTGCTTTGCCAGGCTTAGTCTCGTAAATTACTAATTCTCCCGTGCGTTTAGTCTCATCTTTATATATATCAATAACTACGCCTGCACCGCCGAAACAAGCATAATTCTGATGAACAATGTCTGATTGACGTTTATGTGCTTCAAGCTGTTTGGCTAACTCTTCACGTAACTCTTCTTCTGTTCGTGCACCTCTCCATGTTGGGAGCTGTACTTTCTTCCGTATAGCTTCAGCGATGTCAATCCATGTCTCATCATCGAAATCGATAGATGTCTTATTATTCAACGTCTTAGGGATGCAATTTTCGATAGGCTGCACTCGGAACTCCCCACAAAACGGGTTTAATGCTTGTTGTCGAGGTCTCTGCCAAATCTCAGTGAGGAGGCGGGTCGCTACTACGCGGCTCCCAATTCTGAAGTCAACTCCCTGAGACTCCGCTCGCACCTTGTAGTAATACAGTCTGCTTCTTGTTTCGAGTGAATCGGGATCGAGTTCGCCGTGTTCCCCTTCGATGTAGATTTTTCCTTTTTTTGTTTTAACAGGAAAACTGCCGACAGTTTTGCGAGTTTTATAATCAGGTTTAATAGCCTCAACTTCTTCAGATGGTCCCAAATTTATAGACGTTATTAGCGTCCCTATTGGCTTCTTTCCTTCCAAATACCCGCGATAAAATACTCCCAGGTGCTCCCTTAACCAGCTAACTATGATACTTATCGTTTTAGGAGGTCGTGCTCTGACGCCTCTCGTCACTGATTGCAAATATGATAGAGGAACTTTAAGCCTCACAATAGTGAATGCATCTTTTGACCCGTATTTGGGCCACTTGCCTGTGGGAAGGATTTCAATGGGTATTTTGTACCGCAATGGACTCTTAATGAAGCAGCATTTTCCCTTTTTCAACGCTTTTTCATCACGTGTCCACACTTCCCACGAACCCTTTAAAGCTTCAATTTTTGCCAGAACATTTTTCAACCCAAAACCATGTTCACGTAGATGGGGACTGCCCGGCGGTGGTAGTTTTCCAACTTTAAAGACGTGATTCTGCAATTTCTCTAATGCGATGCCCAAACAATCGTCGACTACTGTAACGAAGTACACACCTGGCTCTTCTGATTCAGATATATCAACCTGAATCTTAAACTTCTCCGGTTTAGCTGCGATTGCATTGTCGATAAGCTCTGCCACTGCATTATGGAAATGAAGTGGGGCTTGAGCCAACCCTCGGAAGATGCCTTTTTCATCCGGCACTCCATCTGCAATAACTTTGTGAGACATATTATCAGGCCTCTCTTTCTCTTTAAGTTGTCACCTAACTTTTAAAAGCTATACGCCTGGTGTACCGTAAAAGTTTGTTGCTGATATTTGGCGCCTTTTCGAGTTCTTTTAGAGTCTGCCGTGTACTTTTTCAGTGACCAAGCTTAATGATTTGGCGTAGTCCATGAAGGCAACCCGTAAAACCTCGCTTTCATGCATGCCTAAAGTACGGCAAATGGTTTCCAGAAGCCTCGCTTGTTCAGGTGTTATGTAGACCTTTACGATTTTTCTGGCCATGCACGGGTCCTTCTACGGTATCATGCAGCTTTTGTTTTCTAAATACGTTTTGTTGTCGTTGAATGAAGAATAAACATCAATTTGGAAGTGTTATTATGCCTTATTGGACGCGAGAGCAAGAAACAAAGCTCAAGGATATGGTTGATCAAGGCAAGAGCCTCGATGAAATTGCACAGCATTTTCAACGCAGTCCAGAAGCCATACGTCTAAAACTTAAGCGCTTAGGCTTACCAATACCCATGCCCCTATCTCCAGTCAAAGTTACTACAACCACAACAACACCGACTCTGGAGCCTGTTAAGCCAGCTGAACACTTAATCGACTACGAAGGCACCATGCGCCTCTTGCTCGGAGCCATAAAACGACTCAACGAGCCCAACACCAGCCCAGAGGAAGTGAAGAAACTCCGACTGCTCATCAGCGCCGCCAAAGCCTACGCCCTACTGTTAGCCCGATACGTGGATATGACTGGCGAAGAACTCAAAGACACAAAGCTTGAACCAGAAGGATCCGATGCGCTTAGCCTTGAAGAGAGAGTGAGCAACCTGAAGGACATACTGAAGGACTCTGCCCCGACATGAACCCACGGAGGTGAAAAAGCATGGGGGAAACCGAGCTGGTGCCCAAGCCTAAGGAAGACTCAACCCTTGAAGTAGCTTATCGCACCGTTGCCTGTTGGCTAAATGAACCGTTGGGTGTGGTCAGCAAAGCCATTCCAAAAATGCCAGATCTGGAACAAACCACGGGGCTGCAGCTGAAGGCTTTGGTTGAGGAATACGACAGCGAAATCAAACTTTTTAGAGATTTGCTGGGTGGCAGATTGAAATCCCGCTTCCATGTGGTTGAACTTTCGCCTGAAGACTTCAGTGTGTTTAAGGCGAGACGATTAGAGCGAGAGCGCCAAGCAGACAAGGAAATCATAGAGAAGGGTATAGCCATACTTGAAAAGCGCAGAAGCAAGCTCTGGAGAAGACTCCAAATTCTAAGGTTAAAGCAGCCGTTGGCTCATCGAAAACTGACAGAGGCAAACGAACTCGTTGAACAAGCAAAGGATCTCAGGACCAAAATTGTCCAGGAAACGGACAAACTTAGGGAGATGCTATGTGAAATTGAAAGCCTGAAGTCAAAGTTCAATACAGTCTGCAACGAGTTTCAAAAGACAAACTTAGACCCAGAAAAACAGCTTCCAGCGTTTAACGTCGAGGTGCCCGCACAATAGAGCGATTATTCCGTTGACAGACTGGCAGAATTTCAAATGTCGGCGGAGAAAAAATCGCAACTCCGACGACATTTAAACCACGCCCTGGACAGCTTAAATGTTGTTGTTAACCGAAAATTTGCCCCAACAACATTTGAACCAAGTCTCAGCCAATCTCCCATGCTCGTAATGCCTTGAACCCCATTCAGGGGGAGTCTCCAGTTAAGTTGGCATCAAAACTTTTGCAGGACCCAAACAAGGTCTGCGGAACCTGCACGCATGTTCGGCTGAGTCTGGGGTTGATCGGAAGCTTAGATTTCAAATCAAGGCTGAGGCAAATCATGCAGCGTTTGACGGCACAGTGTCAAACAATGGAGAACATAACCATTGATAATGAGTTGTTCGAGGTTTTGGCGCTGCTCAACTGGCTGTCAAAGCAAAAATTCTACTGTCGAGCCGAACGCAACTGGACCCACATTCTCGACAAGGCATGCTACGCTTGGAAACTGCGGGGAGAATCTACACAACGTGTACAATAAAAGCAGGCACGTAGTTAACAATCAAAACAGGTTCACATGGAGTTTTTTGTATAGTAGGCTGAAACATTCTTCCAATCTTGAATCAATGCTTCTTCGTTTTCTGAAAGAGCCCGCCCTTTCATTAGACGGGACTCTCGTCTAAACTTCATCTCTAATGAGTTCAAGTGTTTAACCGTGGAGTTTATGACTTCTCCAGCTGCCTCTTTATCCTCCCAAAGCTCGATTAAGAGCCAAGTAAAGTATTTCCAGAGGGTGCTCATCCACACGAAAGTTGAATGATAAACGCCCTCCAGATTATTTCCTTCTTTTCTGAGTTTTTCTACCTCCTCCAAGAAGGCTCGGAAGAAATCAACCAAGGCTGCTTGCATGTTGTCGCGGAGAAATTCTCTGTTTGGGGCAAGACCAATGTTTGTGCATGCGGCAGATCTATCGTTCATGAGCCGTATGTATTTCTGTTCGAATAGTGCTAAGCACATTTCAAAAACATCCACATCCGCCAAGTGGAGGTGTCTGAACCGCTCGTCGAAAGAGCGCCTATCCCATAAAAGCCACCTTGTAAGCTGCAAACAATGGCAGAAATCATATAGACTCTCGTAGAAAAACTGCACCCTTCCCGTATGACTTACCAGAATTTTATTGTATGAATCCGAGCATTCGCTCTTAACCTTCATTATGATTTGAGAACCAGGAGTCTCATAATAACTGCCTTCTGGTCGTCCACCTTCCTTACATACAGAAGCATCCTTCTCATCCTTAATCGTCTCCTGTGCACGTTTGAAGATTTCTTCAAAATCGAAATCTCCTTCAATTTGAAACATAGCCATCTTTTTGGACAAAGCGGAAGCACCAAAATATCCCTGGGGGTTTTGACGCTATATTATTTGTGGCTAAAAACTTGGCAAAAAGTGAAGAGACATGGGATTAGCAACACGAAGACGAGTCACGCGAAGAGGCGCCCGAGGCTCAAGCAAAAGCATAGTCATTCCTTCTAAACTAAAGGCAGGAAACACCGCCACAATAGCCGCCAACAGACTGATGATTGTCGATCCTCGCGGCGAAATAAGCGAAGATGACCTCCTTCAATTCTTAGAGAAGTTTGTTGAACCCCAGTTCTGGCCGTGGCTCAAGAGCAAGGAGAGTTAAAACCTTGAGTTTGGATGAAGAATCACAAAAACTCGGAGAGATGCTCACAGCGCTACGAAACAACTTTCAAGGCGTCATTGAAGCCATCGACATGTTTCTAAACTACTTGGGCAAACCGCCGGATCCCCACCATCCAGAAGTTTATGACAAACTCAACTGGGAAAACAGAAGTGGAGACAAAGGACCGTTTCAGATGCTTCGCAGAGACAACTGCAACAACACACAGCTGTTCAACCACCTCGAAGCCATTCTGAAACAAAACGAGAACCACATCTCAATAGGCGACCACCACTACTGGGCAGGCGACCCAGCTACATCTTCAGACGAAAGAAAAAGCAAGAAAGACCGAGGGCTGAAAAATAGATGACTGAGCCCGAAGGCCCAGCCCCAAGACAAGAAGCATTGCAGAGAATAGATAAAGGTTATTCTCGCGTTTTCACGACGGAGCCAACGGTACGTCGCCACCTGCGAGATTTGATGCCTACGAGAAAGCGAGCGACCCTTCTTATGGAGTTGCTTTATCAGAACGGTTTTGTTTTAGAGGCGCCTTACGAAATCATTCGTAAATTCGTGGTGGAGAAAGCCGACTTCATAGGACTTGACGATAGAACC
>Ga0315314_1000505_pt1 | contig 42556 bp, 50 predicted proteins | sample TDP9_MG_FD_203631 | JGI IMG/M metagenome (GOLD analysis project Ga0315314, IMG submission 203631) | Freshwater sediment microbial communities from Lake Towuti, South Sulawesi, Indonesia - TDP9 | ecosystem: Environmental > Aquatic > Freshwater > Lake > Sediment | place: Indonesia: South Sulawesi... | reverse complement strand
ATCTGCTGGGAGTGCGGGTCGCCTGAGGGGAAAGGGTCCCCAGTACGAGAGGAACGGGACGCTGCAGCCTCTAGTTTACCGGTTGTCCGACAGGGCACTGCCGGGCAGCCACGCTGTTGGTGATAAGAGCTGAAAGCATCTAAGCTCGAAGCCCATCCTGAAAATAGGCGGCCATTCCCGACACTGACAGGCTAGGTAACTAGTCTGTGTCATGGGACGAGGGCTCCCATACAAGATGGGGTTGATGGAGCCGGGGTGTACGCACTAAGACTTCGGTCGAGGTGTTCAGCCTGCGGCTCCCAATCGCCCGAGGTGTCGGGCTGAATTTGGGTTAGGCGTTTGGACGATATCTTGAGGAATGCGCAAAAAAGTCGTAGAGGCGTGGTTTAGTATGGTGTCTGCATGCTGTTTAGTTGTGTCTTTTTGCGCGAGTTAGAATGTTAGAGTTTTAAGATTATGATGAACATTGGATGATTGTATCAGAAAGTCATAATTAGTGTTTGAAGAGATTCATATTAAGAGTGAAAGGTTTGACCAAGTCTTACGTGGGAAAAGAGGCTTCTTCTTCAGATAGCAAGCAGATGATTAAAGCTTTAGAGCATGTTGGAAAAGTTCTTCAACCTTTGGAACTTATTCAAATAACTAACAAGTTGCCCAAGGAAGTAGTTTCAGATAAAGAAAAATTAACAAGGTTTTTGCTGCTAACTTCTTTACTCGACCAACAAGCTGAGTCACCTTCCGCCCGAAAAACTGCAATTAACATTTACAAGACGTTCAGAGATGACCTATTCTTCCAACCGCAAAATTGTCTTATTCGGATAGAAAGGTTGGTGCCTTTGAAAGAGCAATATAAAGTCTCTCCAGCAATAGGTAGAGTTTTGCCTCGTTTTGGTTGGTTTGTTCTGAGAGTGGGCGGCTTCCTTACATACGAAATGATGTTGGGCAAAACGAATATTACCGAAAAACTGAGTCAATGTAGAACTCCTATGGAAGCAACTGCGTTTTTGCACAGTAACGCTCTTGTTGAATCAATTCTAAGAGAGAAAGCTGTGAGAATGTATATTTCGTGGATAGGGCATCCAGACTTGGGGGTAGATGTTTCTAATGGCAAGTGGGATAAATCGCTTTTTGAGATGCCAGTGGATGGGCATGTAGGCAAAATATTCTCTAGAACTGGTCTCGTTTCTGAGATAATCCACGAGGGAAAGAAGGGAAGTAGTAGCCGATGGAACGTAATTATAGCTTCTAACATGAGACCTTCGATTCAAGAAGTAACAAACAAGAATAGTAGAGACTGTATTATGGTTGATCATGGAGCATTTCAGATAGGGATTAATTGTTGTCCAGACAATCTGGAAGGGATAGCGTGCGATTCATGTCCTAGAGCCTCTTTCTGTCAAATTAAGCCCAAAATTGGTTGCGAAGGCTATTGTTTGCTTAAAGATTATTGTAAAAGAAATTTGACTTGGCGAGCATACTAATAGGAGATACTATTAAATACTATTACAACATAGCATGAGTGGGGAAATGACTAATGCCCATGATTTACGTCTCAGAAAAAACCAAAATCTTACTCGACAAAATAGTCGAATCCTTACGAAAGAACACTAACACCCCCGCAAGAATATTGAAGACAGACGCCATTCATGCAGCAGTTGAAGAATATGCAAGAAAATTAGGTGTAAAGTAGCATGTGGACTACATGGCATAAAATCATATTTGCAAACTGTCAAGACATGCATGAAATTCCAAACGAATCGATCCACTTAATGGTCACTTCTCCACCTTACTATAACGCTCCTTTCGACTACCCTGACCTGTTCAAGAACTACGAAGAATTCCTTGAGCTAATTCGAGTTTTCGCAAAGGAACTGTATAGAGTAATGGCTACCGGGAGAATTGCAGCATTTGTTACAGATGACATGCTTGTCAAAGGCGAAAAGTATCCAGTAGTCTCAGATATCACTAGAATAATGGTGGATGCCGGCTTTCGTTATAGAGATAGAATAGTTTGGCAAAAACCAGAGGGCTACATAAGGATTAGTAGACGCAGCGGAGTTGTCTTACAGCACCCGTATCCAATGTATTTCTATCCCGACAACATTCAAGAAAACATAATCATTTTTCAGAAAGGCAAATTTGACTATGATTACGTGAAGAATCTTGACCCCGAAATCTTGGAGGCTTCAAAAGTAGACTTGAAGAAGTACGGAGCAGAAAAATGGTATCTCACAGTGTGGAAAATCACTAATGTTCTTCCTGTAGAGACTAGACTTGAGAAAGGAATAGCTGCATTTCCCGAAGAAATACCGAGACGCCTAATAAGATTATATACTTTTGTTGGCGAAACGGTGTTAGATCCATTTTTGGGTTCTGGAACCACGATGAAAGTTGCAAAAGAATTGGGGCGAAACAGTTACGGATATGAAATAGACCTTGAATTGAAAGATATTATTTTGAAGAAAACTGGTTTTAGCCAAACAACCTTAACAAGTACTGCGGTTGACAAAGTCGAAATATTGGAAAGAGAAGACGCAAAAAAACTCCGCACTGGCCTTCAAGAGAGGGTAAAGAACCAAAGGTCAGTGGTAAAGAAAGACATCTCCAGACCTGCACCGACCGCCCCAAAGGTACCTCTTCCTCCATCAAGCCTCGAAGAGACAAAGATGTTGCAAGGTAAATCTGGTTGGGAAAAACTTAAGGCGACGTTGCATACGGTTGATGCTGTAGAGGAGAGATTAAGACATGCAAAAGAAAGAAACCTCTCTCCTAGCTACATCCGAACATTAGAACGCCTTAAAGCACATCTAGAAAAGCAGCAAACAGTAGCTTCCAAAGCATAGAAAAAAGAGGACTAGATGAAATGCACAAAACTCGCTGTGTTGTTGAATTGGAAGGGGAGGAGATTACTCTTTTCTTTGAGGTTCTTATTGAAACCCTTCGCGTTTGGAGTGAAAAGGGCTTTGAAAGCGAAGAGGAGAAAGCGGAATACCAACGTATAGTCAGCGTGGTAAGTAAGTTGTTTGACCCATGGAGAGAAACTACTATACTCTCTCCCAGCTACATTCGAACGTTAGAACGCCTCAAGGCGCATTTAGAAAAGCAACAGCCTCAATCATATTTGGCTCCAAATAGACGGCTCTAGACCCATCCCTACCCGTCTCTGTCTCTCTCACCATACGCAACTTAAATCACCTTTCGTCTTCTATGTTTAAAACAAACTGAAGGGAACACGCATGAAAGTATTATTCGTGTGCTCAGGCAACGCCCACCGCAGCCCCCTAGCAGAAGCACTACTAAAGAAACTAAGACCAGACTTAAAAGTAGACTCCGCGGGAGTACACACAGCCATCCCAATCTCCAACGAAGCCAAGAAATACTTAACCCAAGAAAACGCTCAACAACACCTCAAGAAATACCCTGAAACCTTAGAAAGCAAAAAACTAGACGAATACGACCTCATCGTAGTTATGGAGCCAAGACACAAAGACAGTGTATTAAGCAGGTGCCCAAAATGCGCAGACAAAATAATCGTGTGGAACATCGAAGACCCATACTTCCTACCCCCAGAGTACGGTGAAAAAATCTTCGAGCAGATAAAACAAAAAGTAAAGGAACTCGCAAGCTCTCTGCGAAGATAGTCCTCAGCGCACGCTCACGCCTACTTCTTCTTGGTTTTGGTGAGTTTCTTCAGTTTCTTCTTCAGTCTCCTCATCTTCTTCTGCTGCTCTTCCCTCTGCCTCTGCTGCAACCTTATCCAATCGTATGCGTAACCCGTTCCCTCATCCTTCGTCAAACCCAATTCATCTCAATACCCGCAAACACTCATTCATTAATTACTGCAGACAAAAGCTGATTAAGAATGTTGCGGAGATATAGGCACTAAGCTTCAACCACCAAAACCAATATCAACTGCAAGCAAGCAAATACCACGATTCAAGGCGATAATATTTGAGTAAGAGTCGCAGAGTCATGAAAAAAAATTTTGAAACCGAGATGTGGGTCAACAACCGCAAGCTGCCCCTAAACCACTTCGTACAAGAAACACTAGCAAACATGACGATAGGCTTGTTAAAAACCCTCAAAGAACTGGAAGAATCACCCCGAAGCATCGAGATAAAAATCAAGAAACTCACTAAGCCAATCGGCGTAGACGCCCACACCTACCCATAAAAATAACTTTTCTAGACTTTGACCACTCTAGACAAGCCCAAACCCGTCTCAACCACTCTCAAGACCAACACCTTTCAAATGATACACTTCATATTTGGAGCCTATTTGGATCCAAATAGAGGGCGTAGGTCACGCTTGCGCACACACAAACAAAATTAATTCCTATCCTACCCCACATCTTCTACAGCTGAAGGAAACTCCACCCAAGGCACCCTCAAAACCCTAACAACACCCCGCTCACCAGCCAAAACACCCCCCACAACCTCACAGTTCTCAAACAACTCTACATTGCCACCAGAAACAACCGAACCCCCAACAAACACCCTCTCACCCAACTTAACATCGCCACACGCATCAACAGAACCACCAATAACCACCTCATCCAAAACATTCACGTCTCCCTCAGCCACCAAGCTTTCATCAATCACCACACCACAGCCAACAACTACATCGCCCAAAACCTTCAAACCCTTACCGAAATGACAACGCTCACCCACAGATAAGCGACCCTCAACCACCACGCTTTCTTCAACCTCAAAACCATCGGGCAAACTCAAATCCCCCAACAACCTAACAAGACCTCCATCAAATCTGCGCACTTTGACGCCCAACTTCTCCAATGTTGCATCCTTCACCTTACGCGGTCCCTTATCCTTAGGCTTCAGAACCTCCCAGATAGACGGGACAAACAATGCAAGAACAAACCCAACCAAAGCTAATAGCATCATTAACAAGAGGACTAACGCATCATCAAACAAATCTAACGCCACCTCCATTATGCAATGTCTTCGCCCAAACATGACCTCTACTATTCCTAGCCACTCTCGAAAAACACAGATCCACTAAAGCCCAGGCACAAACAACCACGTTCACAACAAAACTCAACAACAAAAGGGGCATAAGCCAACCCAAACGAACCCGGCGGTCCAAATAGACACCTACGCCCAACTCAAAAAACAAGGCGAAGTTACCCACACTGCTGTAAGCGAACACGGGCAACAGACCCCAAAACCAATCAAACCAGCCGATGGGCGCAAAAAAGAAGATAAAACTGCCCAGAATCCAAGACAGACCAACCAAAATAGGAACATAATAAACACTCAACAAAAGGAAACCGTCCATCTTCTCTCTAAAATGCAGATTCCTACTCTTCAAAAGAGGCCAAACGTGTTTCAAAAAACACTGCATGTGGCCCTTAGCCCAACGACTTCGCTGGCGCCAATACGCACGCCAATTCTCAACAGCTTCTTCATAGCACTCGGCTTCGTTCACATAACGAACCCTATAGCCAGCCAAGGCCACTCGGAAGGTCAGGTCGGTGTCTTCAGCCAGCACATTAGGGTCCCATCCGCCTAGAGATTTGAGCAGACTGTGCCTAAAACCGCCTACAGTCCCAGCGAACTATCGTACTTTTGGCTGAACTATAGTATTTTTCATTTTCTTACTTGCGTTTCCTGAAGAGTTTCTTACCTTCCATGTCGGTGACGTATTCAAAGCCTACTTCGAGAAGTTTGCATGCTTCGTCGAGGTCTTCTGCAACTCTTACCGTAAACTCATCGTTGGCTTCTCTGAATATGGCTTTTTCTAGGTCTATGTAGATCAGGGTTGTTTTGAGGCTGTTGTGTCCTAGCAGCTTCATGACTAGAGAATGTCTTTGGTTTTGTGGTATTCCATTGTGGCTCTCCAGTGGCGGAAAGTTGTGAATGTGATTTCTAGGAGTCTTGGGTTGTTGAATTTTCTGGCTGCCGTTTTACGTTGATTGTGGAAGTTTCTTTGTAGGCTCTTAATGTTGGCTTGAAACACTTTCTCAGACTTTTTGGGAAGCACAAGCAGTCTCTCGATCAATTCCCGGGAGACATCGATGATTCTTGGCTTGTGTCCTTTTACTGGATGGTTGATGCTGATTGTTTTAGCTTGAGGGTTGAGGTCTATCCATTTTGTAGCTTGCAGTTCGCCTGGATCTGCTGCTGTTTCCTTTAAGCCTTGTAGGAAAACGCTCATTCGTTTGCCCGTCGTGGTGATTAGTTGGTCAAGCTCTAATTCTAGGGGAATGTATGGCATTCGTTCTGGTCTGTTGTATCTTGGTGGGTTCCAAGAAATGCGGTGCATTGCCAGAAAGGTTGTGTAGGCTACGATCATGTTTGCTTTGTAGCCGTCGCCCCAGTTGGTTTGTTTAGCTATGAAGTCTTTAATTACTTCTGGTCTGAGAAGATCTGGGCCTAAGCCGTGGTTGACGAAATATTTGATGTTGTCCAGTCTCCCAGTGATTGTGGAGGGCTTGTATCCTTCTCTTTGCATGAACCATGAAAATTCCACCAGTTTGCCTTTGACTTCTTGAGGTGTCAGTTTCTTGTCGGTTGTTAGTCTTTTTGTGGCTCCCGCGACCTTTTCATGTTGGGTTGTTTCTTCAGCCAAGTTTTTCGAGCCTTCTGCTTTGGTCACGCATACTTGGCGAAGACTATTATAGTCCCGAAAGTCATTTATGGATTTCGCTATTGTAGTCCCATTATGCGAACCTACATCTTCACTGCATTGGAAAGGAAACTCATTCAGAGGTTTCTCAAAGGCGAAATCTCTGCTAATGAGACCAATTTAGGAAACTTCTCTATCGAGTCAGAAGTTTCTCGACCTTGGCAAGTGATGTTGAGCTTCTGCTTCAACTCCGTAAAAGACTGACTAAATCTGAAACCGCAGTTACGACATAACCATCTCTGAGTGGCTTGATCATTCCACCGATTATACCTTAATCCATCTTTCCACAGGCTTCTATTTCCGCATTCTGGACATTTAGGGGGCTGTGCGAGTGAACGTGGCTCGTCCAACTTCCCATTGTTTAACTCGCTCTTGCCAAGCATGCCCTGGTTGGCGCCAGAGGACCCAGACTTTCCCCCTTTCTCATTCATTTTAGGCTTCCACCCTCTCCCGAAGCTATCGTGTCCCCAGAAACCTCAAGCCATTTCTGATGCCCCCGCAACTCGACCGCGCAACGAGAACAAGCCCACTTCTCAATCCCGCTCAGTTTCGTTCGAAAGCGAGCGACCACAGATTCCCTACCACACAACTCACACTTCGGCTTAGGCACAACACGAACAGCCTCGTCAACCTCAACAACGTCATTAAACCGAGCGTAACGACGCACACGTTTAACATCACGCACAACAGTCAAGTTGATAGTCGGACTTTGGACGTCAATGTCGAGTTTTTCGTTCCAGCCGTAAAGATAACCAAGCCACAAGGCTTCGGTGATATGGCAAATGCTAAGCCCTTTCGCTTTACAATGCCTCAAAATCGCCTCTTCAACTCGAGCTTAACCCTAACCGTAACACGTTCTCGTCTCCCACTCAAACGCCTGACGTCAACAGTCCTACTATCGCTTGCTTGTTGTTTGTTAGTTTGGTTAGAGGAGTGGTTTTCTTCTGTCACCCCTAGCTCTGCCTCTTACTCCTGCTGTTGCTTATGTCTCAAACTTAAGTTGAGCAAGAACAGTCTCCGACTGAACCAGGGCTTGATTTTCGCCAAAAGGCTCTCGCTTTCTTCATCCATGAAAGGGCAGTCTTCCGTGTATGGGCAAGTCTGTTACTCATCTGCCTGACCGCTGATTGTGTAGAATATGGTTCTAGCCAACTTTTCGAGTGTATGTGCATCCGCCATTAAAGACCGAGAAATCTGGTTGTCTCCTAAGCGAGGATCATATGGGAAGCAGATTCCTAGCACGTTTTCGTATACGTCCCAGGAAAAACCAACGTCGAGGCCAACTTTGACGAAACGTTCAAGCATTTGAGCTGTGCGGTCAGAGTCTAATTGGAGTTCAGGGTATTTTGCTTTGAGCAAGTCAATCGCGATGCTTGTTGAATCGACGCTGTTAATGGATACGGTGAGATCCGGCTTGGTCTTGTCGAACAGGAAAACCAGGATCAAACGGTATGAACGATATGGATCGTTGAACTCGAAAGCCTCTACTTGACAGGGCTTTGCAAGGATTAGCTCCCTTCCATACTTATGTTTGCTAAGGTATGCTTTTGCTTGCTCTGTCAGCAGCAGTTCAGCTGGACCTCTATACGCATCAACAAAGCGCGATACAAAATCTTTCAGATCCAGCATTCTCATTCCTCCCTACCTCTCTTTGATAGCTTTGTCATGGGCAACTCGACTTTTTGGAGAATCAGACGTTTTTCGGTGGAGTCCATAAAGATGGCAAAGTAGTCGCCTTTTTTCAGCCCGAAGCTTTCTCGGATTTTTTTGGGGAAGTATATCAATGGAATAGAGTCGTTCGAGCTCACTTTAACAATGCTCGGAGGGTCTTCTTTCTTATTTTGGTTCTTCATTGTTCTTTTGCCTCCTTTATGTTCCATGTTCTGAGAAATTTATATATATAGTTTGGTCATATAGTTTTTCTATATGCCTATGTTTAACATCCAAAAAGCGCATGATCTTTTGAAAGACAAGGGCGGAGGAAAGAAAAGGCGAGGTATACTTGAGTATCTTCTCTCAACGAAAGTGGCAAGCTACTATCAGTTGGCAAAAGCCATGTATGGAGATGGAATAAGGTATAGCCGAGTTACATCGAAACATATAGAGAAGTTGAAGCAAGTTCGCATTATAAAGGTTGAGGATGCGACGGAGAAAGGGAGAAACAAGAAGGCTGTATCGCTTACGAAGTATGGCAGACTTTTTTGCGTACAGATAGGTTTGTCTCAACCCTCATCAGCTGGCGAAGAGCTATTGGCAGAACTGGCTTTAATGGGAGAAGACTTTTCCGACAATGAAATCGAAGATGGAAAACGCATCTTGAACGACGAGATAGTTGGTGCCTGCCTAGAAATCTTCGAGGGTGAAATTAAGAAGAGAAAACAGGCACTAGAGAGGATGGGATACAAACTACCATTTATTGAATGGACCACTCAGTTCAAAGTCAAACTCAAGCTTGATCCCATCTCACTCTACCAAGTCGCTCTTGCATACACCATAGAGAGAGACATACTTCCTCAAATGGTGCAGTTCTTCGAGGAATATAGAAATAATCCAGACATGAAAACTTACTTCCAGATGATACAAGAAATGGTTACAGACAAGGACATGCTCGTTGCGCACCCCAAGATTAAGAAGCTGGGGTTAGAAAAGAATTTTGATGAACTCGCTGACTGGCTCAAGAAAATCGGAGAGAAAATCCCCGCTTTTACATATCTGCCATATCTACTTCCGGGTCCCTCATGGCTTGATTCCATGCACCTTTTTGTGACCACTATCGCCAACTCACAAATCGACAATCTCTTAGCAAGAGCTTACTTGGCCAAAGAGCTGAGAAAACTTAAAGATCAATCAACCGGGGACACGTAGGTGCAAACGCAAAGGCTTATGTCCCAGATAGGCCTATAACGTTCCTACGTTCTTGTTCAAGAGCTCTTGAACAAGATTTCTTAATCCGCCTTATTTTTATTCTTAAAGGCCCTTGCAATAAGGTCATAGCATGTTGATGAAGGCTTTAATCAAACCAACGCATGGGAAAAAGACTGGTGTTGCCGCCTCTAGATTGCCGAAAAAACCGACAAGTCTGCTTAAATCAAGCTGGATGAGTCTTATCTGAAGCCTAAACTCTGTGTGCGCACACGCAAACATGCCAACGAAATTTTCCAAAAAACATAAAATTTTGGGAAGAAAAAGTGTGAAGAGCTCAAGAACTTCGAAAGGGGTGACAAGAAGTTCTTTCGGAGGGAGGGCATCTGATTATCTATAGACCTCTTGCCGAAGGTCTTGTTTTCCTGTTAAGAACCCTTATTTTCTTGATTAAGAATGCCTTATCTCTCTTGGACTTCGCCTTGTTTTCTCTTATGAATTCTTGATTTAAGAATGCAGTCTGCCTTTCGGCATCTTTTGAAGCTGTCCGCGATGGGAAAGAATCGGTGTTCTTGCTTTAGATTGTAGTCCAAGCTCTTCGCTGTCCTTAAGTTAAGATGTTCTTGCATCAGGTCCCTGTGGATTTTGCATAAGAAACCATAAGAGGTCTTGGGTAAGAGTTGATATAAGAGGGGGCGCATATGGCGGTTCAGGATATAAAGGAACGTATAAGGGTCTTAAGTGGAGGGTCAAGAGATAAAGCTGTTCTTGTTGGTGTTGCCAATCAAATTAAGGAGGAAGGGTGGAACCCTCGGGCAATCTTGAAGGCGGTTAGAGAGGAGACTGGTGTCGGTCTTAGTTTAAGGACAACTTTCAAGAGAGGCGAAAAAACTTTTGGAGAATCTATGCAGGTGAGCAAGGCTTCCAAAGTGGTTGAACGTAGGGTTCAGGATGAAGTGGTTGCTGAGGCTAAAGAGCGGATTGAAGAGGTTTTGAGTGTGGGCAAGACAATTATTGATCAGCTGGCTCAGTTGGCATGTTTTCATGGCTACGCAAAGGTTGACGATTTCATCTGGACACTTTACAACTTCTGGGATTTGTACCATGATTATGTTCCGAAGCAGGAGGAAGAAAATAAGTTGTTGAATAGGGCTGTTGACGAACTCATTAAGAGGTTTAGTCCAGAAGCGAAGAGAATCCTGCTACATAACAAGATGAGCGAACTGTTACAGTCCTTCACTTGGCTGTCTATGGTAACTGGAAACTTTCCGCCTCCCCTCTATCTGTACGGAATTAGAAAAATACTCGCGTCAATTTTATACGATGAATTGGAATTCGAAACAAGCACCGAAAAAGTCAAATTGGGTAATTAAGGCAGCGTACTGCCCATATACTAACCCAACAAGAGCGCGCCTCTTGTTGGGTTAGAGCGCGCGCGACAACAACAAAGAGAGCGCGCCGAACACTCTATTTGTTTGGCTTCTGGAAAAAGCAGAGAGGTTAGAGAAACCTATCAAAATTCCTAGAAGTTATGGGAATTGGGTTCTATATGACAACAAATCTTAGAATGAAATGCCCAAAATGTGGTCATTGGAATCGGGTTTCAGTTAACAAGGCTTTCTTTGAACCAAACAATCAACCAGAGCCAAAGGTTAGATGGATGATTCCCATGTATCAACCAATACAAGTAACAAAATGCGAGAAGTGTAATAGAACAATAGCTGAACCAAAAGCGTTGATTAGAATCATAGAAGGAAAGGTTGAGTATTGGAGAGAGAAGCCATAGCAGAACCGAAAGAACTAGCTGAGGAGACAAGAGACTTTAGGTTAGATTTTCTTCATGAGCATGTTCCCATCTTTTTCTACTTTGTCTATTGTATAACCCCGCTTGGTCCAGACACGTGGTCAAATTTTTAGTAGTGTTGAAAATGCCAAAAATACCCATCTTTACCCATCTTATAAATAGGCTACTCTTCAGCCACTATTTTGCCTTTCTTAACTATGATGTCTTTGTTTTGTTGTATCCACAGGATTTGGTCTCCAACCTTCAGTTTAAGATGTTTCATGATTTCTTTCGGTATTGTAACTTGTCGGTTACTAGTTATCTTGCTAATTTGAATGATACGCTCAGACATTGTATACCCCGAAAGTAATATTGAATGATTTTTTTGTTTGAAAGTTTGGAATGAAAGAAGGAAAGAATGAAATATGAGTAAAAGCAATTGAATCTTTCAGGAGAGCCTAATTAATGCCTAAAAAAGCCATAATCACAATTTCTCTGGTTCCAGAGGCGGAAACAACAGACAATAAAGAAATTAAAGAGCAGATTAAGGAAGAAAGTTCTATTCCCTTTTGTGCTGAAATTGAAAGGATTGAATTTGAGGACTCTGAAAGTGCTTGGGTTAAAAAGCTAAGAAAGAAGGGGCTTTCTAAAACTGCAGCTACCAACATTGCAAGGTTTTACAGTGGCTAAAACGTCCCTAAACCCTAGGACATTTAGCCAAAAAAAGATATGGACGATGCTTTTGTAGGAATCAGATTTTCCTCTTTCCTAAGACTGATCTGAAGGTTTTGCCGCAGTGCTCGAAGAGTCCAATTGTAAGCTCATTTCTTCTGCCACTCTTGTCTTTTCTACCCGCCATCTTCCAAGTCTTCTTAGGAGTGCTCACTTCCTTTCCACATTTAGGACACTTAGCCATAAGATCAACTTCCTGCAACATTACGTTTGATGATAATAAAACATTTTCTATATGTGACCTCTCCACCATGGCGCGTTCATGAAGTTGATTTTCCATTAGTTTTCCAGTCTATTGTTATAGATAATATTCATGGTCGGAGTAGGGTCCGTAAGTAGTCAATTTACCTGATTTTATATGATCTACCAATTCCTTAATGCCTCTGTCTATGTCTCCATTTTTTTCTTCGGTCGCAATGATCATGTCTCTAATCTTTAGTTTCTGCGAATAGATTTCCCATTTTTTCTTCCACCGCTCACGGTAGGGTCTATGTGACATGTCGCCCAAATGCTCAATGTAATAGGCTTTTCCTTCAATTGATATTTTGAAGTCAGGCCATATCCTGTATTCTTGGTAGAAATCTGGAGGCTCGTATATAAAATCTACGTCATTTGCGTCGAGTGCTTTGGCGATAAGTAACTCAATCTTCGACCCTAAGGATATTTGCTGTCCATTTTTCTTAGTATAAGTATAAGGCTTAAAAGACGACATTTTAAAACCAAAAAGCAACGTTTTCCGTTGAGCCAGGACTGAATTCTCACATGCTTTTGATAAGATGAGGCTTATTTCATCTTTCAAGGTCTCATTTGCTAAAAGTATTAGTTAGCATCTTACCTCAAGATAGTTTAACAAGGGTTCTCAGACAAGACGATTACTAAAGAATGCGCGTGTTACTCAAGGCGGGTTTGTGGGAGAAAAAAGAGTTAAGGGATTTCATTGAAAGATTTGCATTTTGGACACTGAATAACAAAGTTCTTTAACCATATGCCTCTACCTGCAGATTCCACCAGTATCTGACCACACTTTCCGCATATCAAATCCAAGTTACCTTCTCCTCGAAGAACAGGAAAATCTCCCTTAGGGATAAGCACGGTTCTGGTGTTTGGCTTGGGTTCTGGGATAACGCTTAGACCTATTTGTACATTGGGGATTTTTGACATACAATCCACCTTTAAACAACTCGGGAAACTTCAAAATAAAGATAGCGTCTTAGAAGCATCGGATAGCCGTTACTTAAAATACCAAATATCTGTAATTACAGAATTTTTGACATAATTCTCCTTTTGTAAAGCGTGGACTTTTTGATGAAAATCATCATATTTTATGTATATATATAGCGTCTTTTTCCACTTTCTTATCCATATAGGCACATGACGTTACCTAACCGCCAAATTTCCCCATTACGTCAAGTTTCGTCTAGTTGGATTTCTCCTTAAATTATAAAACCTTTGATAGTCCAAAGGTAATTAATATGACTAACAGAAGAAGATTAATTTAAACTATGTTTTTTGTTCAAAATTCACCATAAAAAACGTTCTTTCAAAACATGACTATCTTATGGTAATTTTAAGGAAATAGTTTTTGCGTGTGCGCGTGTAATGGACATGCTTAAACATAAGATGCACAGAAAACACAACTTCAGGTGTTTGACTTGAGTGAACATGATATCGATGTTTTTAAAAAGAATACCGTGGGCGCCAAGAAGATTGTGGCCATTTGTGACATTAGAGACTGGAGCCGCTTCAGAAGTATGTTGGAAAACGAAGCGCCAGACTATCTTCTAATTGTAGGTGGCGTCTTCGCAAGTTTCCACTGGCAAACTAAAAGGGAGGAAACGAAAAAATTCATCCGTCAGAGCTTGAATCCTCTCAGTGAACTTGACAAGCATGCGTGGAGGGCATCTGCCCTTAGCTTCAACTACTTATTTTACCTCATGTGTGGTCTGAAATTCTACTCCGCAATACGTTTTGCCGCAAAAACCTGCAAAGTTTTTGTCATTAGAAGTGGCTTTGAAGACGAATCGTTCGTGCGCCTATTTATCGAAGAGGTTTATGGCAAGAATCGCTCTGCCTTCCCTACATTTCCATTGTATGACGCCGACAAAATAGGCTCCATCGAGAATTGCGCAGAAATTACTGGCAGGGTCGTAGACACTGATGGTTTGAGGGTTCTTGGATTAGGGTTTGATAACCTAAGTCGCATGAAAAATCTAAAACCTATCATAGATAACGCAAGGAAAAGTCCACCTGACATTGTGTTAGCGCGGAGATTGCCTCCTTCTGAATTTAGACCCAGACTGGAAAAAGTGTGTAGTGTTCTTAAACCTAAACGGTACGTGTGCAGTGCGCGCACAACCAATGGTGTGCCTTTTAAATTCAAACTTAATGATACATGGGTCATAGAGGCAGGGCGTTTTCCTGACTTTTTTGCCGTAGTCAAAATTAAGGCAAACGCCATCAATAATGTATTGTTTAGGTCGCCTGAATTGAAATCGAAAAAGATGCTGCGCGCACGCATTAATGACGATTATTGATTTTTCTCATCCTTAAATTATTAAGATAGTGATATTTCCGTAAATTAATAACTTATCCAAGACTTGAGAAACGCAGAGACTCTGAGACTCATAGTGTTGCGTCAAGGAAAATGAAGAAAATGTGGCGGTCGAAACTTGAAATCTAACGTTGAGATAACATAGCTTACCTACCACCGCTTGATGTTAACTTAAGACGATTTGTGAGTAGTTTTGGACTACTTAAGCGCATGCTATCATAGCAGCTATTGTCAGTTCCCGCTGAAGCCACAGCGATGGAAAACCAACAGCAAAAGAGCTTAGCGACTTCAGAGAATGGCTTGCCAACAAGGTTAGACACACTACCGTGGTTGGAAAAAGAAAAAGGAAGTGTTAGCGGACTATCAGCGGAATGTCGGTGGTGCTTGAAAGGTAATTCAGCGTGCCAGCGTACTTCATTCTGTATATGTATGTGCCTGTTGACGGAGCAGTGATAATCTTTGAAAATGTTCCGTATGAGCTTGTGGTTAACGTTGCTATGGTAGTCCAAGTCAATCCGTAGTCTTGGCTGTATCGTAGAGTCACCTTCGCATACTTTATTGGGTTGCTGAATCGGTCAACCAGAATACCCTTAAGCGTAGAATTCGCTCCGGGAGCCACTGGGTTGATGGAGAACTTTGCATAGATTTCTGTTGCAGCCTTCTTGACAGTCAGTATTTTCCAGTAAGAGCTTGGAAGGTACTGCATTGAACCTATATACGAAACTGTGATGTTGAACGTGCCAGCGTACGCAGTTATTGTAGAAGGTTTAAACCATTGTTTACCTGTAATTTTGAACCATCCCGTAGAGTTGGTTGTGAGCGTTGCCACTGCCGTGCCATTAGATTTGACCGTGACTTTTGCACCTGAAATAGGCGCGTTAGTCTTAGCGGTAAGGTTTCCAAGCAGCGTGATAGATTGTCCAAATATAGCGGGGTTTGGCTTCAAAGCGAAGGCAATCTTTGTAGGTATAGTTGGCCCTGATAAGGCATAGACATGCCCATCTTCGGAACCTAGGAAAATCGTGCCGTCGGCAACTGCTGGTTGAGCAACGTTTCCCCCAGTCGTATAACGCCAAATCTCGTTGCCAGTGGTTTCACTTAATGCATAGAGAGTGTTGCCAACAGAGATTAATACCTTACCATCGCCCACCACAGGAGAAGAGGTCACCGCTTGTCCAAAGTTGTGTTGCCAAACATCAACTCCAATATTGGTGAAAGAATACAGTTTGCCGTCATTTGAGCCAACGAATACCAAACCCTTTGCTTCGTCTACAGCTGGAGATGACTCGATGCTTCCTCCTGTTGCACGATTCCAAATAATCTCGCCAGACGCTACGTCCAAAGCATACAGCTTTCCATCAGAACACCCGAAAAACACCTTTCTCCACGCCACGCTTGGTGAAGACCGAATAGCGGAAAACTCCTTAGACCACAATATTGCACCCGTGGTTTCGTTAGATGCCCAAAAGTTATATCCACGTGCTCCCTTGTCAGAACCAACGAACACTCGGCCCTCTGAGACGGCTGGTGAAGTGTAAACATACGCGATCGGGTAGTAAGTACCGTCGCCGGAGGTGCCTCCGTGGTTGCTCCAAACTTCACTCCCATCGATCTCGCTGAGCGCAAAAAGATAGGGATAGAGTGGCCAATAAGAATCGACTGCCCCGATGAAAAGGAGGCCTTTTGTAAAGTCAATTGTTGAGGGTGAGTACCATTGCCCCGTCATATGCCATGTTTTTGCCCAGCCTGTGGCTCCATTTGCCTTATTTAGAGCATATAAGGTGGTTCCTATTCCAATGAAGACTTTTTTGCTAGAGTCTACGGCCGGGTGGTTGGTGCTTACTCCTATGGAGCGGAACCATAGTATTTTGCCCGTGGTTTGGTTTAACGCGTAGAAGTTGCCATCGTCTGAGCCTACAAATACCATACCATCAGCGACCACTGGAGAAGTTTTAACCGCACCAGGTCCAAGTGTTGTAAAGTTCCACTTTTGCTTGACTGTTGAAGGTATTCTGCTTGGAGTGTACCCAGTGTGTTGTGAATCATGTCGAAACATGGGCCAAGGGGTTAAAGTAGTTGCATATCCGACCACATTTGGCTCTAACATTTGATTGTTGGAAATTGTTAAAGCCAAACTTGCTGACACAGACAGTGAAATCAACAGCAAAGTCGCAATAATTTTCAGAGAGCGTGCGCTTATCAATTTTCTTACTCCTTTAAGTCTAAGCGAATAATGTGTTATGTTTTGGATAGAATTTATGATTTACCAAATCCTTCTATAGAAAAAGCTTCTATTTGTTCTATCTAAAATGGAAAAAGAGGGGGGTTTGCGGGAGATATCTCCACTCTTCTAACATTCCAGCGTACTGAGGAACTAACCGCAAATCGTCTCTGGCCAACTAGTCAACTCTGTAGCCACCGATGCGTTCTAGGGCAACAAGTCTCGTGACCAACGAAGCTGACTCGTTCTGAACAGTAACTCTTCCCTGCACGGCTCCAACTTCAGGGTCGATAAAGTACGCGACTAACTTCTCTACAATGTCCAGTTGAGGATAATAATCTGCATCAAAGCATAACACAATCTCGCCCAATGCATGTTTCAAGCCTTCATTGAGCGCATCAGATTTTCCCTTTCCTCCTTTTTGGAGGCTTCGATGCAACACCTTAATATTATCATACATTTTTGAAAATTCGTCTGCAATTCTCCCTGTTTGGTCGGTTGATGCGTCATTGATTACTATTATCTCGAGTTTATCTTTTGGATAACTGAGCTCGGTTACCCTTTGGAGAAGCGTGCCGATAACCACTTCTTCGTTTCGTGCTGGTATCAGGATTGAAACTGTGGGTCGATAGCGTATGCCGTGTCTCATGTAATGGTGTTGTCCTTTACTATAGTACAGCGCTGACAGTGAGAAAACGTAATGTCGCATCAGGTAGACTAACATAACGGACACCAAGAGCGCAAAGGCAAAATATAGGAACACTACCATTCAAAAGTCACCTTTTTTAGGACACAAAGTTCTTTCGTTTTGCTGAGACCACTGCAGAAAGCCCTAACGCCCAGACAGGAATAACCCATAAGAAATCAACCATAGGGCTTGCAACAAAATCTGCAAGAGCAAAAGCGCCAGCGCCAAAATGATACGCGACCAAGGCTGCGGTGGACAGTCGAATGAAACTCCACATCAAGCCTACAATGCTGCCGAACTCTAGCCAAATAACTTTCAACCAAACTGAGCCCTCCAGAGGAAAAGCCAGAAAGACAAACAACAACCAAAAAACAATCAGGGAAAAAAACCCTGAACGCTGCCATGTTAAGGCAAAGATAAGCTCGGATCCATTCGTCGACGTCAGAACAAGCGATGGTGGTTCAGCACCCAGAGGTTTTACAACTAAAATCCGTCCTAAAGACAGCAATTGAGTCACCGCTTCAGCCAAAAAGGGTCGAAAAACCAGCGACAGAAGACAATAGGTAAGTATAGAGACTCCGACGCCCACAACGACGTGTATTATTTTGGGTTTTTCTCGGTGAGGAAAACTCCAACTTTTTTGATTGGATGGAGAGGGCAAACGTGCTCATTCCTATGAGGTTAGAATCACTTCGGAGTCTGACATAGAACAAAGTTCTAGTTATGCCTTCTCAAAAGTTAAAAAGCTTTTCCAACCAAGGAAAAAGCTGATTTTTGACCTTAATTATCAAGTTTGTAGCCTATTTTTCGAAGGAATTCTCGTCTCGCCTTGACGTTTGCTTTGGTTTCGATTCCTTTGCTCTTCAAACCATCGACTACGCCCAGGATGCCCCTACCTTGTTCTGTTTCTACTACAATAACTTCCAATGGATTAGCCGTTGCCGCATGTATAGTGCAGACTTCAGGCACTTGTTTGATTTTGTCGAGGACGTTTATTGGAAAAGCTTTTTTTACAAAAATGATAAATGCGTGCCCGCAGGCTAGTTCTAAAGCATGTTTTGACGCCAAATTCTGGAGTTCTTCATCATTGCCTTCGCATCTAACGAGACAAGGTCCCGAGCTTTCGCAGAAGCCTATGCCAAATTTGATGTCTGGGACAGCGTTCTTTAGCGCTTCGTAGAGGTCTTCGGCTGTTTTGATGAAGTGAGCGGTTCCTAACACTACATTGCAGTCTTTTGGCACATCTATCTTGACTAACTTTAGCTCCATTTTTCATTTACACCCTGTAAAATGCTTGAGGCTTCTAGTCTTAAATTGTTAACTTTCGTCTCGGTTTCTAATGCTTTTCTTAAACATAACTGATTAGATTCAAAGCTATGAACAGCGAAATTGTGGTTATGCCGTCTGCGAGTGAGCTCTCAATTGGTATCACAAAATTGTCAGGGTCCAAGCCTCTTTGGAAGGTAAGGATGGCTACCATGTAAGCGACAATGATTATTGATGAAGCCGCCATCAAATTAGTGATGAACAACAACCCGCTGAATGTTAGAAAGGTGTTTAAAGTCAGAATTCCTTGAATAACCAACGACAGAACAGAGTATAGCGCAAAGACAGTTAGCGAGGCTGCCCATGCTCCGAATATTTCGGTCGCGTGGTTTCTCACAGCGTGAAATGACGATTTTAGCGTGCCTAGGGCAAGTTTTGTAGTTGCGGTTGAACCCACTACAGCTCCAACATCGCCTATCGTGTCGATCAATGCTGGATAGGCTGTGTAGACTTCGCGTTTGCCTCCGACAGACTCGGTAATCTTGCTGAGGACCGAACCCGTCATATTAACGATGAACGCGACAAGGACAAGAGTGAGAATAGACTCCTTGATTGTTTCAACAAATTCGTGTTCCCGAATATTTTTGGGCAAAATGTATGCAACAGCAGACAGCAAGATCAAACCTAAAAGAGCGATCAAGTATCGACCCGAAGAGTCATGGGAGAAGAAGAGGTTCAGCACCAGAAAGTAGCAGAGTGTGACAAAGAGGTCAGAAACCGTAGACTCTACAGGATAAAGGATCACGTCTGGATCCAATCCATGTCTAAAAGAAAGGCAGGAGACTGTAACCGTGAGTGGAGAAATAATAACTAGTGCAAGGCTCATAGTCGCCAAAATCACGGCAAGAATATTAACGAAATCTGAGACTGTAGCCCCCCAAAGAAAAATTCCAAACAGCGCGGCAAAGACGCTCATTAGAACGCTTGTTTCTAAGGTCAAGACCACAACAGCATGGATTAGCTCGTAAAAGCTCTTTGTGTTACCGAAGAAACGTGGCTGCACCGTACCCAAATGTAACCCTGTGCTCAAACGGCCACTCAGTAGGCCACCAATTACGCCTCTTGCACTAAGCATTGCAGGGTATATGGCGATTGCCCAAGGAGCAAACTCGAAGAGTCTCAGGTTGAGAGCCACTGTTGTTCCGGCTACTATCCCAAGCACATTGAAAGCATACGCCATCAATGACTCCCTAAAAGTCTTATTGAATTTTCCCAAATTTGATTTAAAAGAAGTCAGCACAAATCCTCCCATACAGAGTCAGAAAAACAGTTTTCTTTAGCACTTTCAGTTGTTTCAGTCAAGTTGGAACTCGCCGCATTGAAGCCGCTGATAAAGGCTACGGAAGAAAAGGTTTTTTCGGTCATTTTTTTGACACAAGTCATCTTTGTAGCCCCGCGGGTTCCGCATCTCCTTCACCTAACATTGACTGACTTTTTTGACTTTCATTTATAAAATGGTTTCCATGCATGGCAATTTTTTCTTAGAAATTTAGGACAAAAGATATTTGTTATGTGAGTAATTATGGTAGTTAGATGCGTGTGCGGTGTCTTCTGGGAGTTTTGCTGGATGACGCGATTTGAAAAGATCAAGTATAAGCCTGTGCCTGTTAGAGACCTCTTAATTGAGATGAAGGACCTTTCTGAATTGATGATTGACCTCGCGTATTCTGCCGCTCTCTTTAACAGTCGCCTGCTTGCGGAAGAAGTCATTGAATTGGAGAAACGGGTCGACACTCTAGCCTATCTTTTGGACATGAGCGCCATGATGGCAGCTAGAGATGCAGAAGACGCAGAATCCCTCCTCGGGGTTACTGTTGTAGCCGCTGCAACTGACAAAATATCTGACGCCGCGGGGGACATCGCCGCAATAGTTCTGCGTGGAATCGGCATTCACCCAATTGTCCTTGAGGCTTTTGGGAGAATGGAAGAGCGGTTGATTAGGGTCCAGACCAAGCCTCATTCAATTCTTGTTGGAAAGCGACTAGGAGAACTCGAATTAGCCTCTAAGATGGGCGTAGACGTGATCGCCATTCGACGCGACGAAGAAGTGATAGTGAATCCTAAAAAAGACGAAGTCATAAAGAAGGGCGACATAATAACCGCGAGAGGTGCCCCTGGCGGTGTGGAGGAGTTTGAGAAGCTCGCAGAAGGTGCCATGCAAACCTTGGAGAGCTGAAGAGAATGGTCGGTGAAGAAGAATTTAAGAAAATCATCGACATGCTCGTTGAGTTGAAGGACACTTCCGAGTTGATGATGGACCTTGCGTACTCCTCTATTCTCTTCAATAGCAAGGAATTGGCGCAGGAGGTTCAGATGCTTGAGGAGCGCATGGACAACTTGCACACCGAGTTCGAGCTTCTTGTGTTGAGCAGATGCATTCAGCCTGAAGAGTCCAAACACTTCTTGGGGTTGATCAGGCTCGGGGTTGTGACAGAAAAGATAGCCGATGCTGCTGCTCAGATTGCCGATGTTGTTTTGAGGGGGTTGGAGCCGCATCCCGTCTTGAAGCTAGCGATAAAAGAGGCTGAAGAGACCGTGACTCATGTACATGTTTCTAAAAAATCGGCGCTGGTGGGCAGAAGTCTTCAGGATGCGCAGGTGCATGAAGAAACTGGGATGTGGGTGTTGGCTGTGAAGCGAGGAGACAAATGGATACGTCCTAGGCCTGACACGGTGATTGAGGCTGGTGATTTGCTTATTGCTTCGGGTTACGCGGAAGGGGAGGAAGATCTGAGAAAGTTAGCTTCTAATGAATGGCGCAAGCATCATGAGAGCAAGCTGTAATTGTTGATTCTCATTTTTCTAAGTTCAATTTGATCGCTTCTCTTGAGAGAGCATCCATTTATATATAGTCAAAGTGGCGGGCCCGCAGGGATTTGAACCCTGGTTCTCCGGCTCCGAAGGCCGGTGCCTTAATCCTGACTGGGCAACGGGCCCCGATTGAAATAGACTCATGAGGTGCTGATTAAAGTGTTTGCTTCTGAGAGGATGATGTTGTTGGGTTATGATTGGAAGAGGGGAGTCTAGGGGGATCATGATGCCCCGCAGAAAACCGTTAATCGTTAAACAGAGTTAGGGAACCAACCTGCCCACCAGAGGCATGCGTTACGATGTCGGCAAGATCCAGATAGGCTGAACCCTATGAGTAGTCAATAATCTTTTAATAAACAATAAGAATATTCAATAAAACTGCGGAGGGCCGGTAGCTCAGCATGGTTAGAGCGTTCGGCTGATAACCGAAAGGTCGAGAGTCCAAATCTCTCCCGGCCCACCATGGAACCTTCTTTTGAGGAAGAAGCTATTAGCGCGCACAAGATAGATTACTCTAAGGGAGCCGCACAGTGGCTACAAACAAAGCTGGTCGCAGAGTTGTTTGTATTACAGTATTTACAGCGAACCACTTGGCGGGCACGTTCCAAGATTCCTTCTAATGTTTCCACTGCCCTCTCGTTTAAGGACTTGAGTTCTATAAAGTCCAATGATTTTGGGTTAGTAATCCGGACATTGAACACTGGTTGTTCATTAACTGTCCCCGCGGCCTGCTTGTCGAGGAATTGGCTGATGGGTTTTCCCATGAAATCAGCAAGCTCGATTTCTTTAACGATCTTGTCAGATTTAGTTTCAACTATTCTCTGGTTTGTTAGAATGTATTTTGTAGACTTGACTGCTACAAAGGAAATTGCTGCATAGCCGACTCCTAACAAAATCAGGGCAACGCCTGTCAAGCCAAGAACGGGGTTAGGTTGGATGGGTCGACCGTCGGTCGTACCTCCAGCGAATCCAAAAATCACAAGAAAAACTCCAGCAACTGCTCCAAAAAATACCAGAATGAGAGAAAGGCTGAAAAAACCTTTACGTGTCGTCCACTCGACTTCTTCATTTGGACGCAAACGCAAACTAAACACCACGCTAAGTATCCAATGAGATATGAGTCTAAACATTTTTAAATCTGTTACTTGATTACTAGTTACGCTATTGATGTCAAAGATTTACGATTTTTTTGAAGCATCCTCGGCGCAACCGCAAGAGTTTTATTTCTAAGGGCGCAAACTGGATAATATGGGCTTTTTTGATAAGCTTAAGAAAGGCTTAAAAGTAGAGAAAAAAGGAGAGATAACCTGGGGAAAGAAGCCAACTCCTGAACCGGAACGTGCGCCCATGCCAAGGGCGCAAGGCCGCTATGGTAGACTTGCTGCATGGATCAAAACAACGTACGGAAACCGATTCAGAGACGGCGTAACAAGCACTGAGGTTGAAACACAGCTTCAAAACCTTTTGAAAGAACTGGAGACAACGGAGGATTTCAAGAAATACCCTAAGATTGCCAACGGGTTTCGGGCATACATAAGTGAAAGAAAATACGGTGACCTCGTCAAAGTAATTGAATAAAACTGGTAACTGAAAAAGAGATGCAGACTGGTTCGATTCTCTCTCCTTTCCTGCGCTCTCAGATTAAGTCCTATTACAAGTCCTGCCCCATAGATCTAGCCATGGTTCCAAAGGTTAATTTCCGCCATTTTCGATTTCGCCTGGCTGACGGCTCGTTCTACAAGGTTGATCGCAAAATCCGGGACTTGAGTGGGCTTCGAGAGCATCTGGTAAGAAAGGTGCCTATAGACGTGTATTATTCTACCGCTTGTTGGCTCAATCCACATCTGCTGGGAAGTAGAGTTGAAAAGGATGTTCTAAAGAATGTGATGATTTCATGCGACCTTGCCTTCGACATAGATGTCAGCGGAGAAATAAAAACTCTGGAGGATGCAAGACGACAAACCATTGCGCTGATTGATTTTCTCGAGTCGAGGGGGATTAGCTTGCGGTATTCTGCGTTTTCTGGAAGCAAAGGCTTTCATGTCGTGTGCGATGACCCGTGGAATGACGAGATAACCCAAGAGAACCCTATGAAACGTGAGCTAGAGGCTGTTGAAAGAAGAGAGAGGGTCGTCAAAGAAGCGAAGGGCGAAAACCTGCAGTTTGATGAAAAGGTCACAGTGGACACGCGGCGCATAATCAGGCTACCTGGAACGATAAACTCAAAGACTGGTTTAGTGTGCACTGTACTTGACAAAAAGGAGCTTCAATCCGGCACAGAAAAAATACTTAAGTCAGTGCAGCAGCATGGTATTATCACTCCCAGAATCCCGAAGCGTCGGGAGATGACACGCGATTTCATCGTGGCAAAATTCTTAGGGGGGTTGGGCCGATTGGGAGTAAGGCCCGCTCCCGAACGTGGACCTTGCTACTCTACTTTCATAACTAGCAATATACCTGGGACTCTGCTCAAGATACCTGTGTTAGAGTTTGGGGACTGGAAAATAGAAGAGGTGGTGGACGTTATTGAGAAGGTTCAATGCCAGTACGGCCTTGGTGACTTTTTCGTCTTCAGCGACGGCAACAAGTTTAACGCGTTCAGCCTCAAGGCAGTCTCAAGAAGAAGACTTGAAAAGATTCTTTTCGCAGCGGGTTCTATGAACTTGAACGCGTGTCGCAAGTACGGGTGCACGTACACTCGTGTTGGGAAAAGCATAGAGTTGGACGGTAAGATAGCGCGCAAGGAGCCTGAACTGGTCAGGTACTGAAGTCAGACCTGAAGGGTCAGGCGAGCAAAGCACATTTCGAATTCTTTTCGTCGTTAGGGATAAAGATCCGTGGAGAAAGGCTGAAATTTTGTGGTGCCGGAAAGGAAAAGCTTGAGTTGGTGCATGCTATCATTGAATAGCACCTGCACATACTTAACAAAAACTCTAGTAACACCCTCAGCCTCACAGCATAGTAGCCATAGCAAGCATACGAACAGCCAAAAAACGGAGGGAACAAAACATCTAAGCCACAACTCTCGATCTTTCCTCTATTGCCTCTCCAAAACAGCAAAAATAAAAAGGGAAATTGCGGGAGATATCTCCACGCGGGGCGCTGGGTTCAAATCTCTCCCGGCCCATCTATTAGTATGGGTGTGAGAAAAAATTTTTGAGTTAGGGTGAGCTTTTTCTGTTTGAGTTTTGAGCTTTGTTTTTGGTTTGTGTTTTGGGGTGGGTTTGGAGCTGGTTTGGCGCACTTTCTATGTTGTTAAAAGTGGCTTTTAATGTTGTTAAAACTTGCTTTTCAGCATGGTTTAGCGTTATTCTTGGGCAATTTGATGGCGTCAGAGAACCTTGTTTTCTTCTATTTGGTAAAGCTTCAGTGTTACAATCATGATTCTACAATTCATCAATAGAAAAGACGAACTACAAACGCTAAACGACCTTCTCACTCGAAAAGGCGCAGCTCTCGTGCTGGTTTACGGTAGAAGAAGGGTTGGAAAAACCAGACTCATCCAAGAATTCATGGAAGGGAGCGCGAATAGGTTCTCTGGTTTTTCGTTTTAATTTGCTTATGTTTAGGAGGAAAAAAATCTGTCATGTTTTTCCTGAATCGAGATTTTTATTAAACCCATTACGTAATGAGGCTAAAAGGTTGTCCAAACTCATAAAAACTTATGCAGTCAATTAGGTCTCTTGGTGAGCCTGCTTGTCAACGCAGGAAAAGATGCTTGAGGAATTGAGGAAAATTAGAGAGGCGCTGGAGGCTAAGCCTGTTCCGCCTTCTCCGCCTCCGCCTAAGGGATTGTTGAACGAGTTCCTAGACTTCTTTTCCAAATACAAGGTGATGGGACTTGCCGTTGCCTTCATCTTGGGTCTTTACCTTGGTGAGTTAGTCAAAGCGCTTGTAAACGACTTAATCATGCCCATAATCCAGTTGGCAACGCCTGGAATCGAGTGGGAACAAATTGCTGCGGGTCCCTTTCGTGTTGGACACTTCACAGGAGCGTTGATAACCTTCATAATAGTGGCTTTTGTAATCTTCATCCTAGTGAAATTCAGTAAAAGAATGGGCGTAGAATAGCCTTCTCGCTAAGGCAACCTCTCTTTTTTCTTTAGTGTTCTAAACCGTAGGATTAAGTCTCTCTTGCACCCTTTATCCCACATGAAGGTGACAAGAGTGAAAAAATGGCACATAACAGCTACAGTCCTAATCGTGCTGATAGTCGTCGTTCTGGGAGCTGCAGTTTGGGCGAACTATGTTGACATGTTAAACGCTGTGAAGCATGACTCAAACCGTTGGGCCGTAATAGAAGATATCAACGGAGACAGAATGGCTGTAGAGCCAGTCAGCGACCTCATCTGGGCAGAACTAGTTCAACTTCATCAGAACGGAACCAGAATGTGGGTTGGCGGCATCGTAGAAAGATACACTAACAAGTGGGGTTTCCGCTTCAAACCCGACACCGTGACTGTTGCTCAATTTACAGCCGAGGGGCTTCAAACCACAATAAAAGACATAAGCGCAGACATCGATTATTGGCTAAACCTTGGTTGGGCTTATGTTGGAGCCAAAGTTGTTGAGATACATTCGTAAGCCTTAAGCAGTTTAGAAGTTTTACGTTTTCTTTCGAATCAGAAGCCAATTGTTCTCTTTGAAGCGAATCAACGTGTAGTCACCGCTTAGTCTTGAACCATGCAGCGCGAATTCAATCATCTTGTCGGTTCGATTCTTGAGCGTGTACGTGCCCTTGTCCCAGATTTCAACAGTGCCCGCGCCGTATTCGCCTTGGGGAATAGTGCCTTCAAAATTTATGTAGTCTAAGGCGTGGTCTTCCACCTGCACCGCTAGTCTTCTAACACCCGATGTTGTTGGCGGTTCTTTGGGCACAGCCCAGCTTTTTAAGATGCCGTCCATCTCTAGGCGGAAGTCATAGTGTAGATGGGTTGCTTGATGTTTTTGAATCACGAATCTCCCAGACACAATGGACATTGCTGCTTTCTCCAACTGTGGTATTAGGAAGAGTTAAACGATAAATAGATAACTACGTTAACTGCTTACTTTTCAGTCAGCGTATAGGAGCAATGGTAGAAAATGGTAGAAGTGGTTGTGGAAGTGAAGTCCCTTCTTAAGGAGTATGGGAGTTTAAGGGCTGTTGACAACATATCTTTTGAGCTTTATAGCGGAGAAGTCTTTGCTTTACTTGGACCCAACGGAGCTGGAAAGACCACTACCGTTGAGATTCTTGAGTGCATAAGGCCTCTCACAAGTGGGTCCGCAACTGTGTTCGGATACGACGTAACCAAGCGTGAGGACGTGAAAGAGATAAAGAAGAGGATAGGTGTATTGCCCCAAGACTTCAGCGCCTTGGATAAACTTTCAGTTAAGGAAAACATTGACCTAATAGGCGGCATGTACGAGAAAAAATTGGATACGATGGAAGTGATTAGGCTACTTGACTTAGAGGAAAAGGCTAAAGAGAAGTTTGAAACTCTCTCTGGTGGACTAAAGCAGAGAGTCGGTGTGGCAGCAGCCCTTGTAAATGATCCTCTTTTGGTCTTTTTGGACGAACCGACAACAGGGCTTGATCCAAAGGCGAGGAGAGATGTGTGGAGTGTCATTGAGAATCTGAAGAGGATGGGCAAAACCGTCTTTTTAACAACCCACTACATGGAAGAGGCACAAAGGCTGGCTGACAGAATAGCCATCATTAACAAAGGAAAAATTGCCGTTATCGGCTCTCCACCAGACTTGATATCTCAGTATGGTGGACGTCAAGTCGTTGTGATTAGGAAAGCGGATAAGAAGTTAGCAGAGACCTTGCACGAAAAGTATGGCGGCACTATTCTAAATCATGGTGGGGATGTCATCGTTAAGGTTGATGACGTGAAAGAGATGTGGCAGATTCTGTCAACTTTGACCAGCATGAAAATGGACAAAGAAATTGACATTCAAACTCCAACCATAGAAGATGTGTTTCTTAAAGTGGTTGGCGGAAGAATCACCGAGGAGGGCGAACTGAAATGAAGAGACCCCTAATTATATTCATAGCCGTTACAAAGAACTGGATGAGAAGCAAATCGGGAGTGTTTTTCAGTATTCTATTTCCCGTCCTGTTGTTACTGGTCTTTGGAGCAGTTTTCAGCGGAGGAGGAACAGCAACTTACACTCTCTTCGTCCAGAACCTTGACAGAACAACAGATGGAAAACCCACCAACATGACGACTTTTTTCGTTGATGCCTTGAATTCCACCGAGACTTTCAACTTGAGAGATGTGCCCCCAGACGTGGATGCCACACCTTACGCAAGAGATGCTGTCGGTCCCTTGGGAGGAAACATCCGCATTCTCATAATTTCGAAGGGCTTTGAAGAAGACTTGGTCAATGGCACTTTCAAAGTCAGAGTTGGTATATCTTACAGCACCCTCAATACGACATTCCAATATTTCGCACCATACTTATCAAACGAGACTTTAATTGCCACAGAACAAGGCATCGCTCAGTTGGGCGAATACTACACAAATATGACTGAACGAAGCGCTTCGTTAACTCTCATCATGGATTCCTCTGACCAATCTGCTGGTATTGTGAAAAGCATTGTGATGAACGTTGCCAACGCCTTCAACTACCGACTAATAGAGGCGAAAAACGTAATCGACTTCGAAGAGGAACCCATCACTGGCGTTAGACAGTTCAAGGCAATAGACTTCTATCTTCCAGGAATCATTGCTGCCTTCATCATGACCAACGGAATTGTCGGAGTGACCTCGAACACCACGGAGTTTAAGAGGAGGGGGATAATAAAAAGGCTGTCAATAACGCCACTTGCTAAAGTTGAATGGATTCTCGGAAACATCCTCAGCCAAACCCTACTGAACATCATGTTAACAGTAATTGTCATCGCGATTGGTTGGCTAGTCTTCGGTGTGCAAGCCATACCCGACGCCATTTCTGTTGTCCTCATCTTCTTGGGGTCAGTCATGTTCTCTGGTATAGGCATGACCTTGTCAGGTATTATAAAAGATGTTGAAGCCGCCTCAGCCGTCGGAAACGCCATAGCTTTTCCCATGATGTTTCTATCCGGAACCTATTGGCCCATCGAGTTTATGCCAACTTACATGCAGTCTTTTTCCAGAGTACTTCCATTGACATACTTCTCTGAGGGTCTAAGGTACGCTATGATCTATAAGTACAGCGAAGGCATTCTCACGAATATGATTATTATTTCAGCGCTTGCAACGGCTTTCATCATTGTAGGCTCCCTCGTAACAAGGTGGAAGGAGAAGTAAACTACCGCAGAAAGCAACATCACACAAAAAAGCTTAGAGAGCAGAAAACCACATGAGACTGGTTCGTTTCCTTCAACGCACCCATGAATCCTACGCTGCCCAAACCACTCAAGCCCAACTCTTAGACTTGCCCGTATTGTCCAAAGCCTCAAAACAGCCTTTACCGCCAACCCTCAACGAATTAGTATCAAGTGGCAAGGAAGCCGCAAAAGCAGTAGAACGCTTGATGCAAAACTCAACTGAAAACGAAAGAAGAAAAGCAACCGTAAAACTCAGCGACATAAAAATACTTGCTCCTGTTGCCTCGCCTCCTAAGATTATCTGCCTCGGTTTAAACTATCGTGACCACGCGGCTGAACAGAACGCGCCTCTCCCAAACGAACCAATTATTTTTTTGAAACCCCGCACAGCGGTCATTGGTCCCGACGAGCCCATAGTTGAGCCTGCTTTTGCGAAGGAGTTAGACTACGAGGCAGAGTTGGCGATAATAATTGGTAGGAGGGGCAAGAACATCGAGGTTCAAGCTGCAAGAGACTACATTTTTGGATACACATGCTTTAACGATGTTTCCGCAAGAGACGTTCAGTTCAGAGACAAACAGTGGACGCGGGGAAAGAGCTTCGACACTTTTGCACCGATGGGACCGTGCGTCACTACAACTGACCAGATAGGCAACCCAACAAGTTTACGGATTCGCGCATGGGTTAACGGTGAATTAAGGCAAGACTCTTCCACGAGTAACATGGTTTTTAACGTTTATCAGGTTGTTCACGAACTGAGTCGAATCATGACTTTAGAGCCGTGCGACGTGATAGCCACGGGTACACCCGCTGGGGTGGGGTTTGCATTGAAGCCTAAACCTCGGTTTCTGTCTCCGGGTGATTTGGTTGAAATAGAGATCGAGAACATTGGAATATTGAGGAACAAGGTTGCTGACCATTAGCGTGGGCTATTTGATGCCGAGTTTTGCAAGTCTCATTTCGAAGACTTCTCTTAGCAAAGCTATGGGCAGTTGACCGTTTGCAGCTATTATGTCGTGGAAAAACTTCTCGCTAAATCTTTTCCCCATTCTTTTTTTGATGTCATCCCGCAGTTTTAGGATTAGATGTTTGCCCAAGAGATACGAAAGGGGGTAGCCTGGCGTCTGTGTGTACCTGCGAACCTCGGCTACAGCACCTTCCTTGGACAATCCTGCCTCTTTCATTAACATGTCAACCGCCTCATCGAAACCCATTTCGCCTCTTGACAATTTCACGTCAACGATTATTCTCACTGCACGCCATATTCCATCGTTCACCTTCATGAATTGACTTTCCAAGCCCTTAATGAAACCGTGTTCAGTCATCATCTCTTCGCAGTAATGAGCCCAGCCCTCGATGGTCTCGGTTCCACCCGCAAACAGGCGCACAAGCGAGCCACGATTGGAAACTGAGCCTTGAAGGAAATGCCCAGGAAAACCTTCGTGCACGGCTGTACCTGGAATGTTCGCATAGTTCAAATGTTTGCCCAGGTTCTTGATGTCCTTTGGTCGCGTCACTATGTAGATGCCTTCTTGCCGCTTGTCAAACCTGCCTGGTGGTATCAACGCGGCGAAGGGCAACAGTGGCGCCATAAACGCTGGAGTTTCTTCAACGTGGAGTTTGTCGTCGGGGTAAACGGTTGCGATGTCGCTTTCGATGACGAACTGTCTTGACTTTTCCATAGCCTCTTTGGTGGCACTCAAAGCTTCTTCGAAAGTTTGAGGAGCCTTGGCTTCGATTAACTCCCTCACTTCTTTGACGGTTTTTCCAAGCGCGATCTGTTCCGCAAGTTTGGCTCGTTGCTGTTTCAGTTCTTGGAGATATTTTTCTCCCAGCTTGTAGATTTCGTCGGCGGTCATGCCTAAGCCACGAATTCGGAGCCATTTGTCGAATTTTTCTCTTCCAAGTGCCCACTCAGTCTTTGTTTTGGGTAGTAAGGATTGTAACCATTCATGTTGCTGCTTAACGGGTTGTTGAAGGCTGGTCACAGCTGTTGTTAGTCGATTGTGAAGGGTTTCAGATATCATTCCCTTGGTTGCAGCGATAATAAACTGGAACAAGCCTGGAACCTGCTGACAACTCTCTATGGCAACTTCAGTCCATAGCTTTACGGGTTTCGATTTTTCGAAGCGTGTTCTAAACTCCTCGAGATATTTGGACGTTTTTTCTAGTCGGGCAACGATAGCTTCAACCCGCTTCTCTATTGGCGCATAGTTGCGGGTTAACATGATGAAAAGGGCGCTTCCGATTTCATCGAAGGCGTCTGGGTTGGTCTCCCATGTGCGGTGCTCGTAGACCCAAAACTTGGCTCGTTCGTATGTTCGCTCAATTATCTTCCAGTCGATTTTGTGGTCGTCGCTAAGCTTCTCATACTCCACCGTCTTTTTCATTTTGTCAACCCATTCTTTGTCCAATTCGAGGTTTTCAAACACGTTCTTGCTGCTTCCGTCGGGCATTAACCAATCATAGGGGTCGTGCAGTCCAAGAAAAGTGGCGTAAGTTGGATTTTTGTCCATGAATTTTTGAAACATTTCCATATTGAGTTTCTCAAATTTCTCGTCTTCACTCATATTTTTTCGCCTTGAGAGTGTTCGATAATGCTGACACCCAGTTTATAACCCTTTTACCTATAAAAAATGAACTTGGAGTCAAAAGTAAGCTTATCATAGATGATAAAAGGCATTCGAGTTAAACTGATGTGAAAAAAAGGGAGATTGAGGTTGTTTGCTGTTGTATTGGTTTTATGAGTGACCTGGTGGAGCAGCAACCCATAGCGGCCTTACGGTTAGAGATCTGTAGGCGTTCACTAAGCCGTAGCAGAAGATGGGGTCGTAGCCGGGGGCTCCGATGTCTACTGCGCCGTTTTGAAGGCCAATTCGCACTTTGTGAGGTGATAAGCCTTTGTATTTGCTTAGGATGATTCCAGCAACTCCAGCCACATGGGGAGCCGCAGCACTTGTGCCAGTCATCCACACATATGCTGCTGGCAGGTCAATAGATAAGGGACTCCAGGTGCTCAATATGTAAGAGTACCAATATCTCCATGCTGGAGGCTGAACTGGATGCCACGGTGGTGGAATGTCTGATGGGTCGCCGCCTGGAGCAGACATTGAGTGCGAGCCGCTTCCGTAGTTGCTGTAAGACGCCTTATTGTTCCAAATGTCTGTGGCAATAACCGAGATGACGTTTGGAAGGTCTGAAGGAAGGTGACGCCAAGGACCAATTTCATCCAGGTCGTAGTTTCCGTTTCCAGCTGAGGCAACCATGACTAAACCATTGTTGTAGGCGTAGTTTGTGAGGCGTAGCAGAGCATTGTAGAGCGATTGATGTGACTTGATGGACGTGTTTATGTATCCGCCGAAAGACATGGAAGCAACGTTGATTCCTTTTTCAACAGCGTAGTATAGTGCGCTCATAGACCAGGAGAAGTAGCCCCAGCCTTCTTTAGTCAATACTTTAAGGTTCACCAGTGTCAGCGTTGGCCCTATACCTACCGTTCCTCCACGATAGTTTGGCCAACCGCCTCCAATCACAGCGGCAACGTCTCCTGCGTTATGGGTTCCGTGTCCATTGTAATCATTTGGGTCTTCATCTATGACTCCATCAAAATCCCAATCAACAAATGATGTGCTCAAGGCAAAGTCGTAGTTGGGTTTTAAGTCGGGATGATTATAGTAGATGCCCGTGTCTAATATAGCCACTTTAACCTTGGGATCCCCAGTTGTTATTTCCCACGCTTTGTCTGGTTCAGCGTCGATGACCCACATGTTCCATTGATAACGATTGTATAAATAGTCCGTAACTACAGGACCTTCAGCCGTCGGTTCTCCTTCTGTGTATGCATCTGTGTTTGGAGGAATAAGCGCTTGGGCTTCATCTATTCCCACATCCTTTATCTCAGGTCTTCCCTTCAGGTTGCTTTCAAATGTTTCAGGGTCCACCGACACTGGTAGAGCCATGAGGATTCCAGCTTTGGGAAGCGTGTTAACGACTCTTCCACCACTTTCTTCCACGATTCGTTGAGCATCGCTTGGAAGCTCTGGACCAGAGAAAACCACAACAAAGAGTTTCGGCGTAGCAGACACTTTGGTCCCTAGTGGAAACATTGTCATCAAGGCGATGAGCAAAGCCAACATCAAAGCAATAGTCTTTTTTCTCATTTTTTTCTCCTCTCTCATTTCGGTGCTTTCCTATGTGATAGCTATGACCATTTTAAATTTATGGAACATAATTCCATAACCACGCTCCGATGGGAAAACCTTGAAAAATTATTTCTTTGTTGTAAATTTCTGGACATTTCGAAACTCAAATGCTTCCTTTAGCATCAAGATGCTTGATGCCTCAATGTTGAAAAGCTAGCGGCATATCATTATGGTATATTCAAGGTTCTTAACAAACCTTTTAGGTGAAAACGCAGATTTCATGCAACGGGCCTCCACTAGGCTAGACTTTCGCACGGTAACAAAACTGCCAAGTCTATGCAACTCCTAATAACACTCATCTGTAGTTCAAAACAACGTGGAGGCCTTCTCAGAACATCATCAGAAATAAACCTTATGAGCTCTGAAACCTTAATTCTATTAGTGAACATAAGGGTGAACAATTCATATGGGCGAGAGCGCCACCCCTGGCACACTTCAGACCTTCAAAGCCTTGGCAGACAATCCATTAACTAGGAATATTTTGAAGGCGCTCTGCAAGAATTGTGCTAAAGACAAAGGCAACAGACTAGAAGTAGCGTTGGAACTCTATGTAGGTGTAAGAGAAAACGCCTGTCTTTCATGTCAACTCTCACGAAACCTCTTGTTTCCGATTCTCAACATAGCCTGCCGGGCTTTTGGATTAACCGAAAACCAGCTGAAAGAAAAGTTCAAAGACGCTTACTGGCGGCGAGGTCTCGTCAGCGTCCTAAAAGGTATGGCTTGGTTCGGTGTCAGGCACCCGTATGTTCCAGGTGCCCCGTTTCAGGTTGTTTGGAACATAACCCGCGTCTGCAACCTCAGGTGTCTGCACTGTTATGAGAGCGCAGGTGTCAGAGGTGAGGATGAGCTCTCAACGGAAGAAGCCCTGCGTGGAATAGACATTCTCGCCGATGCAGGCGTGCTTATCTTGGCTTTTTCCGGCGGTGAACCAACAATCCGACCTGACATTCTTCAATTGATTAAACGGTCTTCAGACCGCGGCATGTACACGGCGATAGCCACAAACGCCACACTCTTCTCTTCGCGAAAGAAGGTTAAAGAATTCCAGAAGGCTGGGCTGCAGTTCGCTCAAATTAGCCTTGACGGATTGGACCCAGAGACACATGACCGCTTCCGAGGGGTTCCCGGATCGTTTGAAAAGACGGTTCGAGGCATCAAGAACTGCGTGGCTGAAGGTTTGTTTGTTGAGGTGGCGACTACTGGAACACGGTTTAACTATAAAGAAATTCCAGACATGATTGATTTTGTTCGCAAGCTTGGAGCCAGCTGGTTCATGCTCTACAACTTTGTGCCCACTGGACGAGGCACTGGAATAATTGAATCCGATCTGTCACCAGATGAACGCGAGGATATTTTGAAGCTTTGTTGGAACAAGATGAAGGTGGCTGGGGTTGATGTGCTCTCAACCGCACCTCAGTTTGCTCGGATAGCTCAGGAGATAGAGGCTAAACCCGTGTTGATGGGGGATGCGGGAATTATTGCTTCAGGTCTTCACAGTGAAGCCAACAGTTATGTGGTTCCAACACACTTCTACAACCCTAAATTGTCGGGTCAGCTGAGACAGTTGGCAGATTTTATCGGTGGTTGCGGTGCTGGACGCTTCTATCTGTCTCTTGAACCTAACGGTGACATGTACCCATGCGTGTTCTTCCCACACGAGGCAACCATGAGAATGGGCAACCTGTTCAAAGATGGTTTTGAAGAGATTTGGCGGCACTCAAGACTTGTTTGGCAGATAAGAGACAAGGACAAATTGAAAGAGAATTGTGGAACCTGTGAATATCGCTACACCTGTGGCGGCTGCAGAGCCCGTGCCTACAACTACTTTAAGGATATTTTGGCACCCGACCCCGGCTGCATCCTGAACAAGGAGTTTTGGAATAAGCTGCAAGAGGGGCTTAGAAAAGAAGTTTAGGCTACGCCGCTTGTCATGAATAAGTGAGAGTCTAGGCGTTCTGCCCAAGCTATTTCCCTGAGATGCACTTTACCGAACTTGTTTCTAAGCGGGATGGTGTAGTAGAGCGCTGAGCTTTCGTGATTGCCTTTCAACGCGTTGGTTATGAGCACGTTGACTATGACTGAACCGTCTTTTAAGTGAAGGTTAACCTTGCGTCCTATGTTGGAGCGAGCCCAATTCAAGTCGAATCGTAGCATGATTTTTTCACCATTCGATTTCTTTGTCAGCGATTTGGCTCCAGCAGCGGCTGCAGATGGGCAAGGTTTTGTTCTTGTAGTAGATGTAGAGTTCAATGTTGCTGTTGGTGCACTTTCCGTTCCAAGGATTTCTACAGGTCTCAGTCATCGTTCTAACACTTCTCCTAACCCGTGGGTTCTGCTCTTACAATTTAAAGGCGTCTATGCATCAACAAAGCATGGAGTAGGGAGACTAAAGTGAAAGTGAAGTTGAATGTACACTCTTCAACTGTTTTCATTCGATTTGTCTCTGTCGCCAAAGGTTGTAAGGACACTGACGCCAGCAATAGAACGTTCCCTTCAAAGAACAGGTTTTGCACTCGGTGCTGCTGAAGGGGCTGGGTCTCCGAGCAGGTCTAGCCAACTTTCCGGCTCCTCAACTAAACAACTGAGCGCGTTGAATAAATTGGTTGTTGAGTTTAGAAGTCACCTTAGAGTGCTATTGTTGTGAATTTGAGTTGTTTCACACCTTTCTTTGTCGTGAGTACTTGACTTAGGCTTCTGATGTCGCTGGCTTTGCCCTTGACCGCGATAATCTCCAAGCACTTGTTCTTGGCTAAGTGAACGTGCATAGTGGAAGCCACGACGCTTTCAAATTCGTGCTGCGCCTCAACAATCTGGGTCAACAAACCAGGCTTGTCCAAATAATACAGCAAAACAATGGCACCTGCGATTTCTTCAGCATGCCCAACTTCTTCCCGCATCCATTTATGTTCACTTATGAAACTGCGGAAAGCGTCGTGCGCAGCCTTCGACCTGCTTTCATAGCCCATGCCCCTCCAAGCCTCATCAAAATCCTTAACCAACGAGGGTGGAAGAGAAACGCTGAACCGAACCACCCCTCTCACTGAAGCCATTCTGAACTCACCGTTGAAGAGTTAGACAGCAAAAGACTTATAACATTAGTGTTACGAAAAAGATAATTTGTAACACTTATGAATGCGAGGCTTAGAAAAATGAAAAAAACAAGGGTCTTGGCGTTCACGGCTCTCATGGCGGCTTTGGCGAACGTTCTCTCGGTTCCGCCCTTAGCTATTCCAATCACGTTTAGTGGTTTCGAGTCATCTGTTCATTTCTTTCAGTTAGCCATATTTTTAGCGGGAATTTTAGCTGGCCCTTGGTCTGGGTTAGTGGCTGGAGCAGTCGGCAGCCTATACATGAGTGTTAGTAAAATTCCTTTTATTGTGGGCGGAATCGCCGTTTTAGGCGGCAGTGCTGGGTTGTTTGCTAAGAAGGTTAGACCAGTTTTTGCGGGTTTGCTGGCTTTTCTGGTTCAAGCGCCGTACACGTTGGTGACAGACTACGTTTGGTTTACGCTGTTTGTGGGAAAGCCTTCAGCTGTTGCATGGGCGATAATCACTCCCATAATGATAAGCTTAACATTGCAGGCTGTAGTCTGCGCCATACTAGCCGACATCATCATCCACTACATAAAACGAGCAGGCATATCACTCCAATAATACAGCTGTCACCTTACCGAGATTTTTTGTTGCTTAACCATTGAACCTTGCTGATTTTTTATCCTTTGAGTTCTTTGATTAGTTTTTTGTAGAGTTTTTCAATGCCGTTGAGTTTCTCTTGCAAGATGGTGTATGTAATTTCTAGATTTACTCTGGCGTATGTGTGGGCGAGGACGTTTCTAAATTTGGCCATATCTACGAATTCTTCGGCTTCCTTTGAGGTTAAGATTCCAGCCTCGGCGAGAACGTAGAAGGTGTCCGAGTAGCTTTCTGGTGTGCGCAGCGTTTTGGTTGATATTACGTGCATGGCTATGTCGATGCATCCTTGTATTGCTGTATATAGTAGCCACAGAGCTGAATTGTGAAGTTTCCAATTCGATAGAAATTCCGCCTTGTTGACTTTGGATATTTCTTTGAGTTTGTTTATTGCGTCTCTGACGGCTTCTTGGCTACTCAGGTTAGGAGCCTCCTTTCGGTGGCTTCCTTGGTCTTTTCGATTAAGGAGCCTTCGTCAAGTCCTTCGCTTAGCGCTCTGGCTTCAAATGTTATTCTGGCTTTTTCGTCTTTGGTTAGTACTCTGATTCCGTTTTTGATGACTTGGTATTTTAAGAATGGCGGTGCATAGTTTAGGAGTAGTGTGTCGACTTTTTCTCCAAGTTGTTTGGTTAGGATGCTGTGGATTCTCATTGTTTTGTCTACGGATGGTTCTTTGAGCAGTATGGCTACGTCTATGTCGCTGAATGCGTGTTCTTTTTCTTTGGCGGTTGATCCAAAAACGTAAGCGACTAAAACTTCTTCAACTCCAATGAGTACTTCATAAACGCTCTTGCTGATCTTAGTGAGCCGCTGCGAAGTCATTTGTCTCTTAAGCCTCACATGAAAATGCTGTTTTCACACAATTAATAGTTATGGGTAATTCAGGAGGTTTTGAGGCGTTTATGAGATAGAACAGAAAAGACTAGAAAAAAGATGTTCTTCGCAAGACTATTCTTGAAGTCGTCAAGAAGGGTCATATGCACTATACAGATATTGAGAAAAAAAGCGGTTACAACATGCCTACGCTTCGCAACATCAAACACCATCAGAAAACAATTCTATCATTACCTACTTCCAAACGGATACGTAGAACGAGTCAGCAGAGGAGTATACAAAATCACCCAAAAAGGAGAAAAGTTATCGGAAATTCTGACTTAGCACGTTCTTGGCATTAGGATGAAGGAAACGGGGCGGTATGCTGAACGTCGTCGTTCCAATAGCTATACCGATGTCTAAGAAAGTGATCAATAGACTCGAAATCGGGAGTAGTCTGACGGCACTCAAGACCGTAGATCCTGAGAGTTGACAACATGTTTAACTTCTGCTGCATTCGAATTCTTTCTTCTTTAAACTCCTCCACTGGCACAGGTATGGCTGTTTCACTCTCTGGTTCTTTCATCAACCTTTGAACCATCTTCTTCTCGGCATGAATATCACCTCGCGCATCTGGGTTTTGCTCGACACGATAATTCAGAGCAATAGCATACAGTGAAGACAATATGTGCCAATCAAGCCATCCATCGGACCGCAATCGCTTGAGGGTAGTATGGAATTCCGGGCTCTTCAATAAATGTTTCAGGGTATGCCTAATAGGGATTAATAATCTTGAATAGCGATTCCTAAGATATTCATTAGCTTTTTCTTTGCTGTATCCTGGACCCGGCCCGCCGATCCACGCCAGCTCTCCATGCTCTTTCAAATCGAAATTCCCTACTGGGTCAGGAGGGGTCTTTGCAGCTCTGGCTGATCTATCGAAGACCTCTTTTGGGACAAAATCACGGTACAGAACCTCGTATGGTCTTGAGACAAATGTTTTCATAGAGATTCCGTTCTTAAAGCAGTTCCGAATCACCTCGTAAAAACGCTCACGCGGCAGTAACGATATGTCGGCTAAAACAAGAGTCCCGACTGTAAGGGTGTCAATGTTCATACGTTCAAATTCCGCACGGTCACCCTTCCCAGAATACATGGGTAAGGTGACCTTCCACTTTCGTTCCTTATTAGAAGGAATGGATTCACCTTTTGGTTTAGCCAAGTCTTCCACTGAGATTTCTATATTGACTTGTGTTTTCAGAAGACAAAGATCCACGCCCGACAGGTCCGCCAATAGTATTTGCAAGACAGCTATCAACTGCTCAGCTGCAAAAGTTGTGGCATAATCGTTTTTCCAGGTTATATTCCAAGTAATACCAAGTTCGGACCATTTTGCCCTTCGAACTCCTCCTAAATCATTGAAAGGAGGTCCTCCAAGCTCTTGATTTAGGCTTGTCCAGATGTCAGGAAGACCTTTTCTTCCCCAAATCTTGTCTGATTTTGGAAGAATTTCCTTCAGCCAATCATTCAATTTCCATTCGCGGATCAGTCCCTTGACGAATTCGAGCAATTCAGGATCAAGGCGATTTGTTATGGTCATTAGTGTTGTTATGTGAAACAGTGTTCTCTCGAATTCATCCGCAGCAGCTTTGTCAGTATGTTTTGTAAATAACGCATACGTTCTGAGCCCAATTTCCGTCAATTCCAGAAATCCGCACCAAGCACCTTGAGAATAGTCGCATTCTGCCGCAGCAATGAGTGCTCTGGGAACCAAGAGTTTCACATCAGATCTTAGAGAATTAGCTGCCATATGAGCTGCTGCTAATGCGTAATATTTTGCCGCATACAATAGGCCAAGTTCACGATAAAATCGCGATATCAAAAGAATCGACAGCAATGACGCATGAATAGTCTCTTCAGCAAACCATTCCACCTTTGCTTGATGTAGTTGATTTAAAGCCTTGATCATTTTGCCACTTTTGTAGAACTCCATTGCTCTATCTACGCATTTTTCTGCTGTTTTGAAATGTCCGTATCTTTGTGACAACAGTAAGTCCGTCTTTTGTGTCAATTGGTCAAATCCTTTGGTTGTCCCAATGAATCCAGTATATCTCGTTAGACGATCTGCAAACCTCTCTAATGGAAATAACGGAGCATCTATTGCGACATCCACCAACTGAGTCCAGTATTTGACAGCACCTTCCAGGTCCGGAGGTTTCGGTCGACGAGGATCTATGGACAAACATAGGTGTCCTTGAATCTCAAGTAATAGGCATTTAAGACCAGGCCTGTCCGCTGCTTCCAGTCTCTCTTTGACTCTGGTCCGAAGCTTGTCTTGCCAAGAGCCCAACTCATCGTTAGTTAACTGAACTTTGTTCTGATGAACTGCGCCGATGCAATAATTCATAAGAGCAAAAGCATCCTCCATGTCAGTCGGATCCTCCAATTCAGAAGTCGTGCTGAAATATTCCCTAATATGATCTTCCTGACCGAGAAGTTCGCCCCGACCACGTAGAGACGCAACCGCAATTTCATAGATCACTTTGCGCCTTAGTTGTGGCAATGATCTGTCATCAATGAATTTTCCAAGAAGACCCAACCAAAATGGCAAGTCCTGTCGGGCTTCTGCAGAAAACGTTGCATACCGGGTTGCAGCTCTAACATCGTTGAAATCGGCGAAATTGACACTGATTACCTTTCCAGATTTCCACATCCTAAGAGATGTTGTGTACCATATCTTTTCATCCGTAGCTCTTGGATAGATTTCACTCGGTATGTTGAGGCACTGCTGAGCAATCCAAAAAACCTCCCTATCAGCGAGCAACTCTGATATCGAGTTCCCATCGTGCACCTCAAGATTGATGGCATATCTGTTTCTTGCCCAATCTTTTAGGGCGTGTCTGGTCGAAACAGGTACGTTTGACGTGCAGAAATAATGGACCGCCTCAACTGGCGAGCCCGATTTCATTATAGTGTCCACATCTGATTTTATCTTGGATGAGATTCTACGCCTCTGTATGGAGCAGGCAAAGGCTATGGGTTTTTGTGATATCTTACCAACAAAAGTTGAATCTGCAATCGATGTTGAACGCAAATAGGTTACGAATGTTTCAAAATCTCGACCTTGGTCGCCTCCAGCTGCGACTGGTCCTGTTGCTGGTAAGATGTTGGCGCATATTCTTGCGCGAGTCAAGTGACGGCATAGATGCTCAAAATCATGTTGTGCATTTCTCGCCGATAGTTGGTCAAGTTGGAATCGGATTTGAGCGATTACTTGATCGATATTCTGCATGCAATTCTCCACCACTTATCGTGGATGCTGTTTTAACACTTTGGTCATTATCTAAACTGGGGAGAGTGAATCATTTATATAATTCCCTCAGAACCATTCTGATTTTCGGACATTGTTCTTTCAACACGTTTTTTTTCGCCAAAATAGGTTAAATTTGTCTGCTTTCTCGCTTTTGTTTTGAGGTCAGAGTCTGTTTGGCAAGCGTAGGCGTTGATGATGTACGTGACGTGATTAATGTTAGCTTTGCTGAGGTTCCAGACGCTAAGGTTTTGAAGATGGTTAAGCGTGCTATGGTTACGCTTGAGCTTGAAACAGACAAAGAAATCGTCTACACCAACTACAACGTATATTAGACAAATGTCTGAGCCACCAAGCAAAGAGAGAACTCGGGAAAAGTCACAAAAAGAGAACACATAACATTCGGTAGAAACGAATCTGAACCCCAAACACACCCCTTCAGAAAACCCTCCACCCATCTCAACCCCTCTCAAAACCAACACCTTTCAAATGATACATTTCATATTTGGACCCTATTAGGATCCAAATAGAGGGCGTAGGTCACGCTTGCGCACACACACAAAATATTATTTTCCGTTCATCCACATCCAAACCATCAACAACAAACAAACATGGCTTTAAACATGTTAAACCAACACAAACCACCACACACCCAATACCATCAACCATTACGGCAACACTTATATGGAAGACAACCGCCTCAGAATAAAATTGGCGAACACATTCGCTTCGCCGTCCCGTAGCTCAGACGGCGGCGTCAACCAAGACACAAAAAAGGCGCATCATACGCCCTCAGGATGAAAAAGGTTGACCTCCAGTTACGGGAACAACGAGCAAACAAGATGTGGACCTGAACCAACGACTCTCATTCAGGTCAGAAATGGGCTTGGCAAGTTGGCAATTGCATCAACATTTCCCCAATTCCAGCTGGCTTTGCGGCTAAACAAGTATCATCCCCAAAACATCAAATCCGGTTGATCCTGCCGGACCCTACTGCTATCGGGGTGGGACTAAGGCATGCGAGTCGAACGACTTCAAGCCATGATGAAGTCGTGGCATACGGCTCAGTAACACGTGGCTAACCTACCCTTGAGACTGGGACAACCCCGGGAAACTGGGTGTAATCCCAGATAGATGAGAACTCCTGGAACGGGTTTTCGTCCAAAAGGCATCAAGGCCATGCTTCTTGGTGTTGCTCAAGGATGGGGCCGCGGCCGATCAGGCTGTTGGTGAGGCAACGGCTCACCAAACCTTTAACCGGTACGGGCCGTGGGAGCGGGAGCCCGGAGATGGGAACTGAGACAAGGTCCCAGGCCCTACGGGGCGCAGCAGCTGCGAAAACTCCGCAATGCACGAAAGTGTGACGGGGCTACCCCGAGTGCCGTCCGCTGAGGATGGCTTTTCCCCGGTGTAAGGAGCCGGGGGAATAAGGAGAGGGCAAGTCTGGTGTCAGCCGCCGCGGTAATACCAGCTCTCCGAGTGGTAGGGATGATTATTGGGCTTAAAGCGTCCGTAGCTGGCCTTTCAAGTCTCTCGTTAAATCCAACGATTCAATCGTTGGACTGCGGGAGATACTGTTGGGCTAGGAGGCGGGAGAAGCCGACGGTATTTCCGGGGTAGGGGTAA
>Ga0315314_1000504_pt1 | contig 42686 bp, 34 predicted proteins | sample TDP9_MG_FD_203631 | JGI IMG/M metagenome (GOLD analysis project Ga0315314, IMG submission 203631) | Freshwater sediment microbial communities from Lake Towuti, South Sulawesi, Indonesia - TDP9 | ecosystem: Environmental > Aquatic > Freshwater > Lake > Sediment | place: Indonesia: South Sulawesi... | reverse complement strand
TCCTGATGGTTCGCAAAAAGATGGAGGAGAGATACGTCACCAACGCTGAGGCGCAAGAGACCCTCAAGTCCATCGAAGGTGAGAAGTCGTCGTTCATCAGATCCGTTGGCGAGTACATAAGGGACACGACCAAGCTGGGCGCGGAGGAATCCAGAAAACTCGTGGGGGAACTGACGAAGCAGGCCGATGTCACCGAGAAGGATGCTGTCATGCTCGCGAACGTGTTGCCGAAGACCGGCGCTGAGATCAGGTCCATCCTTTCCGGAGGGGGAAGGCCCTTCGTCACGAACGAGCAGGCCGACAAGATAGAGAAGATAATCTCGAAGTACGTGAAGAAGGAGAAGGAGTGACCCCTTAAATAACAGATAAGTAGAGAACGAATACTCGCACCCACGCATGACAGAGAGATCTCGGTCGGCCGACCTACAAAAGATGCCGGAGGGATCAAAGGTTCGACTGGAGGGGTGGGTCTTTTCACTCGCGACGCTAGGCAAACTCCACTTCATAAGGCTCAGGGACTCGACCGGTGTGACTCAAGTTGTCGTGAAGCCAGGGGTTTCCTCGCCGGAAAGCGTCACGGCGGCTGAATCGCTGAGCAGGGAGGACTCAGTCCAAGTCAAGGGTGAAGTCAGAAAGGACAAGAGGGCCCCTGGTGGGGTCGAGGTCTTGGCCTCCGAGATCGTGGTCGTTGGCCGGTCGCTCAATGAGTTTCCGATCAGGAAAGGCGTGTCGGCCAAGGTCATGGGTGACTACAGGCACCTGTACGTACGAAGTAGAAAGTTCACCCGGGTTCTGAGGGCTCGATCCGAACTTCTGCACGTCATGAGGAAATGGCTTGAGGAAAAGGGCTTCGTGGAGTTCTCGTGCCCGAGCACAATAACCGCAGCCGTCGAGGGAGGAGCAACGCTGTTCGAGGTCAAATACTTCGACAGGAGTGCCTTCATGACGCAGAGCTCCCAGTTTCACTTGGAGGCGGGCATATACTCCTTGGAGAAGGTCTACACAATCCAACCTTCCTTCAGAGCTGAACCGTCGAAGACCCCCAGACATCTCACGGAGTACTGGCACTTGGAGGCCGAGGTTGCTTGGTGCGACATGGACTCCATGATCGACATCGAGGAGCGCCTGATCTCGGACACCACCGCAGAGCTTTCGTCACCAAACTACTCCTTCAAGTCGATCAACCCTGAGTTCAAGCCGCTCGAGAGGCCATTCAAGCGCATGAAGTACGATGAGGTTCTAGACCTGCTCGAGGATTCCGGTGTTCACCTGAAGTGGGGATCCGACCTCGGCTCAGATGAGGAGAAGATCATCTCCAGCAAGGTTGAAGGGCCTCTTTTCATCACGCACTACCCAAGACAGTCCCGAGCCTTCTACCACAAACCTGACCCGACCCGTCCTGAAGTCGTTCTGTCGCATGACCTCGTTCTCAAGGGCGTTGGGGAGGTGATAGGTGGCGGGGAAAGGATAGAGGACTACGAAACGCTCCTGACCAGGATACGGGAGGCGGGGCTGAACCCTGAGGACTACTCATGGTACATTGACCTCAGGAAGTACGGTAGCGTGCCGCACGCAGGTTTCGGACTCGGGATAGAGCGGCTTCTCGCGTACCTTCTGGGCCTCCCGAACATACGCCTGGCGATTCCCTTCCCGAGGACCCTGACCAGGATCTATCCTTGATCCTGCATGCGTGACCAAATCGATCTCAGGGATGCCGTCGAGGACCTATTGAGGGAGCAGGGCATAACGCTCAAGGACGTTCTGGATCTAATGGACGAGGGACGAGATTCCGTTATGCGTTCCCTCTCCAAGACATCTGACCTCGATGATGATCAACTGTCTGAGATTGAGAGCAAGCTATCGTACAGGCAGATCAATATGTTGGTGTTTGTCCTTCATGCATTATACGTGAATAACCCCTCCGGCCTCTACAGGGGAATGACCCTAACGCCAAGAAGGGAAGATGTCATGGTCGGCCAGCGCATCACGTTCGAAGACATCAGAGCTGTAGCTGGTGCCCTGGGGATGGATCTTGGGGAGACCTAAGGGGACACGATCGCATGAGGCTATCCCCATTTCCTCCTCGTAATGATCCATGCCATCAGCACGACCGCTACCACCGCTCCCGCAACAATGCCCATTCCCAGCGGGGTCTCGATGAAGATCCCTCTGCGTCCGACAGCCAAGTTCTTGGAGATGTGGCTCGTCTCCCCTTCGTCGTCGGCGACCACCAACGATACCGTGAAATCCCCCACCCTTTCATACTTGTGAGTTGGATTCCGTTCTGAGGATTCATGGCCGTCTCCGAAGTCCCATTTCCAGGATGTCAGGTTGCCCTCAGGATCTTCAGACATATCGGTGAATCTGATCTCTTCACCCTCAGCCGCATCCGAGGGAGAAAATGCAAACTGCGCAGTAGGCGGCAAGTTGAATACCGAAAGAGTCGCGGCGGCTGTGTCCTCGGTGCCCCTCTCGTCAGTTACCACAAGCGTGACCTCATAGGAGCCCTTGTTCACATACCTGTGCTCAGGATTCTGTTCGGTTGAGGTAGTTCCATCCCCGAAATCCCAACGCCAAGAGACGACGGACCCATCTTGGTCCGTCGATGAGTCTTGGAAGCCGACCGTATCCTTCACAGTGGGCTTTGCCGGAAAGTAAGAGAATGAGGCGGTCGGAATTCTGTTCAACACGATCGCGTCGGACAGGTCGGCTTTCCACACGCCATACCTGCTGAGTCCTAGAACCAAATACTTCATATCTGCCGTGAGCGCCAAGTTCTCCGCGACGTTGTCCCTCGCCTGGTTCTCGGCCGTGGGCAAACCGCTGTTTATCGCTTGCCAGGTGCTGCCAGCGTCGTTGCTGACGTAGACCCCCTTGCTGGTGCTCAGGAAGAGTATGTTGTGATAGGTCGGATGAATCAGGACGCTGTAGAACTCGCTCCTCTCGTCAAGGCCCTCCATGATCTTGAACCAGGTTCCCCCAGCATCCGTCGATTTCATCACGACCCCGTAGAAGCTGTTCCTATGGCTGAGGCCCTTGTTCTGCCCGTTCTTCGTTGACGCGTACATTACGTTCGGGTCCTCATCATCGATGGCAACCGTGAAAGGCCACTGCTCCGGCGGCATGCCGACGCTCTTCAACGTCCATGTCCTCCCACCGTCAACCGACCGCGCGACGCCATTGTAGGTCCCAGCCCATATCACGTTCCGATCTCGAGGGTGCATGGTCAAGGAGAATATGCCGTCATTTCCGAGCCCAAGGCTTGAGTCCCTCCATGTGCGGCCGCTGTCGTTGCTTATGAAGAAGCCGCTCGGAAAGTGCCCCAAGTAGACCCTCCCTGGGGTCACGGGATCAAACAACACAGAGCTGAACTGATACATCCTTCTTTCCCAAGCGCTCCACCACCCACTCCCCAACGTCCTCCCGAGGTTCCTCCAAATTCGGTCCGCAGCGTCGCAACAGTAGATTCCATATCCGCCCGTTCCGGCGAAAAGAAGGGTCTCCGTCCCATATGTCCGCACTCTAACGTCATCCACGCAAACCTCAGAATCTTCAAGAGATTCGAACGCGATGGCGCCCTCTAGCAGGGGGTCGGGGTCCGTATACGATATCCTAAGCACGCCATCTACGAAAACTCTGATGAGACCAGCCTCGACTTCCACCCTGAGGTCGTGCCATTGCCCCAAGGCGTAACGACCCGGTTTATCCTCAAGGAAAGCAAACTCACTCCAGCGGTTGAACTCCTTCCAGAGGTACAGCCTATCTCCGCTGAATCCCAAGAAGTACCTTCCCTCGGGCCCCCTCCTGAATACCACGTGAACTGAGCCCAGGATCAATTTCAGCTTGGCCGCAAAGGTGTAGTCGCCCCAGAGTTCCGAACCTGCCCTGGCCCATCTGTGCCCTGTGCCCCTCAAGACGTAATTGCCCTCCTCCATGACAACGCCCCAGCCGCTTTCCAATTCCCACTGGTCAGCAGTTCCATTTTCAAAGCCGTCCTCGAATGGAGGCCACTCGAAGCTCACGACCTTCAATGTCCTCACATCAAGAGTCTGCAGCCCATCGTTCATCTCCTCCCAGTGTTGCCCGCCGTCCCTAGTCACGAACACCCCTTCCTCGCTTGACACGTACACTTCACTCGGATTCGCAGGGTTTATCACGACCTTGGTTATTCTCTTCCCCATCATCTTATTGTCAACGCCGTTGGCAAACATGTCAAAATCCATCCCGTCGTAGCTCACGAACATCCCCTTCCCGTAAACCCCCATCCAGACTATGTTGGAGTTGTTTGGATTGATCGCGAAGCTGTAGTACCCTTGCATGTTAGGATCTGTGACCCTTATGCTGGGCGTCAGGAAGTTCTTGTCGTACCAGTGCCTTCCCCCATCGTCGGACCGCAGCAGTCCCCCCGGATAAGCCGAGGCGTATATCCTGTCAGGGTTGTTGGGGTCGCATTCCACCTGGATCTTGAAGACCTCCGCCTTGGGCTTGTTGCTTCTGAGAGGATCCCACGTGATCGAACCGTTGTCGTTTATGACTCCAGAGTAGACGCCTGAGCCTTGCGTGGAAGCGTATACGTAGTTGACCCTTATCTTGACAGAAGTCATGCTCGTCGAACCCAGCCCGTTGTTCTCCTGCCTCCAGTTCAGCCCGCCGTCGTTGCTAACCCAGACGCCCCCCATCATGTCTGCGACGTACAAGTTGTCGTGATCCCGGGGGTCCACGTCTATGCCCCTTGCCTCGCTGACCGTTTCCAAGATCAGTGTCCAGTGCTCCCCGCCATCCGTGCTCTTGTAGACTCCGCACTTGCCCTCAAGGTTTTGCATTCCGGGCGGCAGCATGTAGTCAGGCAGCTCCCCGCCAATGGCTGTAGCGTACAATATGCTACTGTTCGTTGGGTCCACATCAATGTCGTAGATGCCCGTCCGGGGAAGTCCGGTCCCCCTGTCGTCGAGCCTTTGCCACGTGGCTCCTCCGTCAGTACTCTTGAACACGCCATATATGTGGGTCGTCACGTAGAGCACGCTCGTGTTTTTCGGGTCGATCTCAATCTCTATCACTGCCCTTGGTAGCCCGGAGCTCAGATTGGCCACGACTTGGCCGCCCCCGATCTTCACCAGAACCCCCCTATGTGCCATCGGAGGTTTGAAGGCGCTGGCGTAGATGAGGTCGGGATCCTCAGGATCTATGACGGCGACGGAGGTCAGCATATAGCCTGCCCCAAAATCATAGTAAGTGTACCAAGTCCGCCCGGAGTCGTTTGACCTGTGTATCCTCGCCCCCGTTCTATCGCATGCATATACGATGTTGGGGTCCCTTTCCGACACGGCCAGCCAAGTTGGGGAGAACGTGTGGTCTTGGTCAAGCAACAGCCAGTCCCTGCCACCGTTGAGGGTCTTGTAGGTCCCTCCTCCCCAAGTGCCAGCGTACACTATGTTCTTGTCGGACGGGTCGATCTGAAGCTGTGAATGCCCCCAGATAGTGGTGAAGGTCAGGTGCTCATTGAGCTTCTGCCACGTGCGCCCCTTATCGTTGCTGACGTATATCGTTCCTCCCTTCCCTATCACACCAACGAAAATCCTGTTTGGGTTTGTTCTGTCAAACGCCAACGCCGTTATCCCTCTGGAGTTGTTCACCCTCAGTATCTCTGTCCAGCCGAAATTCTCGCCTTGGTACGGGGAGTATCTCCAGACCGATGAGTGGTTCTCGAATATCTTGGGCGAATACGTGGCGTAGAGGATATTGCTGTCCTCAGGGTCCAAGGCGATCCTGTAGGCGTAGTCTGGGGAACCGGTAAGGTGGCGCCAATCCGTCGTAGAAGGGACGTACTCCGATATGCCGACCCCTATGTTGGACACGTAGATCCTTTCGGGATCCTCACTCGCCACATCGATGTCAAAGACCTTCGCCGATGAGAAATCCCTGTTAATCCGTTGGAACGTGAGCCCTCCGTCATACGACTCATATATGTTGGACATCTCATCGACCAATATGATGTGATTTAGATCATGTGGGTCGATTTCCAACTCGTCTCCTGCAATGGTGGGCGAGAATGGTTCCCAAGTTCTTCCTCCGTCTCTCGTTAGATACTTCTCCTGTATGACGTTTCCCGAGGTGAATATGACGTTTGGATCCACCGGGTGACACAGTACGATGCTGGGGGATGACGCCACGATGCCAGCGTCCATCTTCCTCCATGTCACCATGCCGTCCTCCGATTTGACAATCCCATAGAACCAGATGGACCCAGTCTTTCCATAGACTATGTCTTGGTCGTCAAAGTCGAACAAGAGTGTATCCAACATGAACCTGATCTCCCCGAACCCTTCGACCCTCGGCATGTCAACCCTATCGTAGCCTGAGTCGCTCAACCTGATTATCTGGCCGTCGAAGGGACACACGAGATAGCGGGCCGATCCAATCAAGTCAACGTCAGTTATGCCGTTCACCATGATGGAAAGGTCGGTGACGGGCTGCCACGTCCTCCCTCCATCGAAAGACTCCTTCAAGAGGCTCGACAGCGGGGACTTCAACTCGTGGATCATGTTGTGCCTGAGCGGAAGCATCAGGTGGTCGAGGTTCCGAGGATCTTGGATTATGTTCGCGATGATGACGCGCTCAGGCATGTCAATGTCGACCTTCGACCACGACTGGCCGAGGTCCTGCGAGCAGTACAGGTAGCCATTAGTGAACTGCCCGCTGCCCAAAACCTCCAAGACTATGTTCGCTAGGATCCTGTCGCCGAGCGCGAGGATGTTCAAGGGTCTTACGAAGTAGTCGAATCCCACGTCCTCAGGCGGGTAGACCAAGTCGCGCAGCTCGTCCTCGGAGGGAGAAATGTCCTCCCAAGTGAAGCTACTGGCGGACGGGTCCGCGCGGAGTATTCTGACTCCTCTCGCTTCCCTGGTGCCACGGATGACGAAGAGCTTCCCGTCGCTGATCACCACCCTGTCGTACCACCCGTCCAAGATCCTGACGAGGTTGCCCTGACCGTCGTAGTAGTGGACACCCTCGCCACAAACGAAGAGCCTATCCTCAAAGGGCACCGCGGATACCACGGTCATCTCCCCCAGCTCTTCCATCAGCTCCCAGGTTTCGCCCTTGTCCCTGGACCTGTAGACGCGCCTCTCGGTGAGCGCGAACAACTCGTCGTGGTTGTAAGGGTTCTGTTTCAAATCGTAGATTATCCCGCCCGGGGGGCCGCTTGTTTGCACCCATTGTATTCTGGCTGGGTCGACCAAAGCCCTGAGACCGGGCACGTCGCTCTGAGCCCAATCAGCGGGCGCATATCCCCCTTCAATTCGAATAGCGGCACAGACGATCAGACTCAGCAGGACGGGGACCGCCAGTGTCGACGCATACCACTTGGCTTTTCCTCCATGCAACTTGGCACACGCACGCTTATGTGCCATCATGCATCACCTCAAGTTCGCGAGGTCTCCCCCCATCTTCGCCCACCACACCATCAGTTCCTTCTTTCGAGTCTCTTACGAACATAAGACTTTCTTGCTAACCCGCTATCACATTGGTTATGCTAGTTTGGTTCATGTCGCCCCGTCAATTCGGGTAGCGATAGTCTGCGGGATCTCCCTCTTTCCGACCTTCCGTCGCAGACAGGGACGTGGATTGTGAGGCCGCCGTCGAGATTTCCCCGCAACCTAGCGTTTTGAACTCGAACATCCGGCTCCACAGGCCAGCGCGCTACCAAGCTACGCTACGGCGGCCGCAACTCTCAAGGGTCGGCGAGACATAATATCTTTATCTTCGCCAACCCCCTTCCTTGTTGATGGTCGTCCTCAGCCTCTGCTTCGAAGTTCATCAGCCCCGACGCATAAACGGCAGATTCAGGGTCGGGTCCTTCAGGATCGACGATGTGTCTAAGGCGTTCAACGCCTACTTCGATACCAAGCTAGACAGCGAGATATTCGAAAGGGCATACAGGAGATGCTACCAGCCCGCGACTCAGATAGTGAAGGACGCTGTGCTGAGCAGCGAGAGGGCGGAGAGACCATTCAAGGTCGCTTACAGCTTCTCGGGGACTTTCTTGGAGCAGGTCGCTGAGCTCTTCCCGGAGTTCATAGAGGAGGTCAAGGCGATGGCAAGCACGGGCAACATCGAGCTGTTGTCCCAGACGTACTATCACTCCCTTGCGAGCATATACTACGATGACATGGCCGAGTTCAGGGACCAGGTGCAAATCCACAAGAGGGCCATCAAGAACCTCTTCGGCTACGAGCCCAAGGTCTTCGAGAACACCGAGCTCATCTACAACAACCTGATAGCGAAGGAGGTGGCGAACGCCGGATTCATCGGTGCCGTGACGGAAGGCTCGGAGGGTGTGTTGAAGGGAAACTCTCCCCATCAGGTGTACTCAGCGAAGGGAATGAAAGATCTCAGGATACTGACCAGAGATCACAAGCTCTCCGACGACATCGCGTTCAGGTTCTCTTCAACTAAATGGGAGGAATACCCCTTGACGGCCAACAAGTACGCCGGATGGATAGCGTCGGTCGCAGAACCGTACGCTTTGGTCTTCATTGACTATGAGACTTTCGGAGAACACCATTGGCCCGAGTCCGGCATCCATGACTTCCTTAGGGCGTTGCCCACCGCAATCGCAGTCTACCCGAACGTGGAATGCAGGACCCCGACCGAGACGATCAACTCCATACCGCCTGTCGGGGAGCTGGACGTTTACGAACACGGCCAGACGCTCTCCTGGGCTGACCAGAGCCGAGACCTCAGCGCTTGGCTCGGCAACGAGATGCAGAAGTCCGCCTTCGGCATGGTGCGATCACTTTCAGTGCCGGCCAGGAAACTGGGCGCTGAATATCTCAGGGTTTGGCGCACACTGCAGGTCAGCGACAACTACTACTACATGTACACCGGCACAGGAGGGCCCGCGGATGTTCACACGTACTTCGCCGGTCCGGTCGGATCGCCAATGGACGTGTACATCGCCTTCACGAACATCATATCCAGCTTTCAGAGCCTAATGGTGGGAGAACTCGTGAAGTCAGACAGCCTGGTGAACGTGTTTCTCAATGGATGGTCCAAGGAGAAGGGATTCTACTTCTACTTAGACGAGAGGACCCCCTTGGGTCTTGTGGCTAAGGGGTACAGGGATTTCTACGAAGCGGTTCAACGGGTGTCCGAGATCAGCCTCGAGTTCCACCTCAAGAGAGGCGACTTCGAGAAGTGGTTCGAGCAGGTCTTCGGCGATGTCGAGTTAGCCGAAAGCTTCAGGCAGCTCAGGGAGACACAGGTGAGGGGAGCGTCCCTGAAGAACTCGATCGCATCGTTGGTACAGAGAAGAGTGGAGCAGATACTCAGCACTTTCGGGCCGAGAGGCCTCGTTTCTCAACAAGCGAGGTCTGCCGAACCATAGGTCGAACTATCGTAACCGATGTTGCGAGGCCAGTGGCTCGGCTCGGTGGAGCGCCTGACTCATACTCCGCTTCTCAAGACCGTGCGTATTCTGCGAGCCTCAAGCCTTCAAGTCTTAAATTGGAGTGGTCTCAGCGCCAGTTAGGGGCCGGTAGTCCAGTGGTAGGACACCCGCCTTGCACGCGGGAGGTCGAGGGTTCGAGTCCCTCCCGGTCCACACCCCAAACAACATCTACTCGTGCGTCGATCCCTTGGCTACGCTCGACCAGACCGTATGTGAGATCCCCAACGGAAGCTATCCTAGGAAGATCATGAGCTTCCTAAATGCGTCGAGGAACTCCATCCCCCTCGTCGTGATGGTGTAGATCCCAGGATCATCAGCCCTCACCCTGACCAGTCCATGTCCTATCAGCTCATCTGCGACCTTCCTCATCCTGTCTAGCGGCATATTGGACCCGTACGCCAATCTAGTTATTCTGCAACCGCCATCATAGGTCTCCAACGTCCTTAACACGTCAACGTAGATCTCAACCCTGGACCTTTTGGACCTGCTCATGCTAACTTCCGCCGGGAAGCCCCCTGAACGGGAAATTACGGAAGTTTTTCTACTTTCTTGGGCTCTGACCCGAACTTTACATTTTCGCCGAATTCCAGCTTCTCGGAGTAAAGGACCTCACCGTGTATGGTACAACCCGATCGGATATCCGCCTCTTTAACGTACACATTGCGCGCTGAAGAATGTCTGCCCATCTCCAACCTACTTGCGTGGATGTCATCTGCACTCGCTCCCTCTCCTATCTCGACGCGCTCTGCGTCCACCGGTCCCCTGACCTTCCCTCCCTTGCCTATCTCGAATTCCTTGGCCTTCACGCCCCTCCGCGTCTCAACCCTACCTCCGACTTCCACCCTTTCGGCAGTGCAGATGTCCGCTCGTAGCGATCCACCGGCTTCCACGTCCCCTGCCTTCAATTCACCGCTTATCTCGAGGGATCCTCCAACATCCAATCGGTCCTCCACCGAGGCATCCTTGCCCGTGAACAGCTTTCCACCAACCTCCACCCTCTTGCCCTTAACAGAGCCTTTGACGCTCGCCAGTCCGCCGACGTCCATCTCGCCAAACTCAGCGTTGCCCTCGACCTCAAACTTCCCGCCAACCGATATCGTCCCCTCTCCCTCAATATCTACAAGGTCGGCAGTCCCCCCCACGTCCATCCTCCGGAACCTGAGGCTGCCAGTCGATCGGAAGACTCCCCCCACTGATACGTTGTCTATCGTTCCCCCGCCAACTTTCGCGATCCCTCCCACCTTGAGGCTTTGAAGTTGTGTTATGCCCTTGACATCCGCAGAACCGCCCACGTCCATCGTCTCCGCCTTAAGAACGCCTTGCATCGAGACGACTCCGCCAACGCGTACCTTATTCACCTCTGAATCTCCGCCGACCTCCAGCACTCCGCCCACATCGACGGTTCCACAACTCAGATTTCTCTTGACCTTGAGCTTCTTCCCGACATCGACATCTTCGGCCTTGAGCTGGCCCTCCACCTCAAGTTCTCCCTCGTCCAGGTCTATCGATTCCTCAACCGTCAGGTCGCCCCTGACGTGCACCCTCCCCTTCTCTCCCTCAATGCTCTCGGCTTCGAGGCTTGACATCACATCGCAGTCTCCCTCAAACTCCACCGTGCCCCTGACCTTAACCAAATCGCCTGTCCTTGGCCTTATCGTCGCGCCCTTACCTGCTACGAGATCTCCCTCAACCGTATCGATCTCAACCGCGGTGCCATCCTTGATCCTCATTTTTTCGCTCATTGCGCCTCACCTTCCATGTTCTGGTCGAGGCTATTTATGGGGAGCTCACATGTTGTGAGTGTCATTGTCGTGTGCACAGTTCTGGTCCCCATAGCTCGGGCCATGTCTTCACTTGTAGAATGTCCTCGTCCTGTAGACGAAGGGCGTTGAGAAGAGATCTGCCCTGAGATCCTTAGCGATGTCCTTCCAGTCGATTTCCTTCTTTGGTTTCGTTTCGTTCCATATTGCCATTCTCACATCACCTCGTCGTGCTCCACTATGTGATCACACTTAAGGGCGGCTCACATTTTGTGAGCACGTATTGTGCTCACGTTCATTATCTATCTGGTCTCAGGATGTTGTGCAACCTGTAGTGAACGATGATAGCGTCGTAGCAATTGCCCCCGTTTGAAATCCATGGTAGGTCAGTCAATCATCTCCCTTCAAACCCAGACTGTCTGCGCACTTCCTGCAACAGGCCTGTCAAGTACATATCCAAGTAGAAGCGCAAGACACACTCGCAGTTGCCTGGCTAACGTTCGAATGATTCCAAGACTAAGCGCGGTAGACGCCTACAGCCAAGGTCCTACTGGGTCCGGGCTTGCCAAAGAATCCTTCCTTGACCGCAGGCCGGTCGACGGTGCTTCATGTTCTGACAAACTCCGAGCTGTATGCTACTGTATGCTCTTGCCGTACTCAAGCGGCGTCTTGTCACTGCCATCTTCCCACTCGATCCAATCCCCGCTCACAGTGCCAGAGACTCTGCTGCCATCCGGTCGCAGCTTCAGGGGCGGATCGATATCTACGACATTGGGTTCCTTGAACCCAAGTGAACTGAGGAAGGTTTCGTAACAGTCCGGACCTGTCCCGCTGTAGCCAAAAGTCAATAGGGAGAAGGGATCCGTGCCACCAAGCTCCCCGGCAATTGGAAAGGCGTAGGTTTCTCGTCTGATGTCGTAACCGGCCAACCTATGCTTGACGGGCAAGACCGTCCCATCGGAAAAGACGAGCCTGCTATCATAGTTTCTCTTGTCCACGAATATCACTTCATTCAGGCTCCCATGAGCGGCCGTTGCTCCCCTTGCCAGCTCGGTCATCTGTCGCTCGTAGGGCATTCCGAAAATTAGTGTGGGAACCTTAGCATATAAGGCTGTCACCTGCCGTGCACATCAAACGCTAGTCGTATGGATTTCGGATGAAGTTAGTTGTGATCAACGGAGTGTTCGAGGTCTCAACACAACTCATATCTTATTGCAGTCCACTTTTTCACAGTGCGCAATGGATTGGGAGTTCACATGTCTGAGTTCGCCGACAAGACGTGTTGCCCCCGTTGCGGCAAGCCGAACAAGAACAATGACTGACCCCTCAGTGGCGATATGATCCCATTCTACTTCCAGACAGAGCAAGGCAACTACAACTTGAGGGTCCAATGTCGTCACCGCAACAAGGGGTGGTACATCGGATGGGATTGACAACCCCGGGGGGCCCAACTAGGCCTTAGGGTCTGTAGATCTTGAATTCGCGTGAATCTCTAGACCACAAAGGGAAGGGCTCTTCCCTATTCTATCTCACGACGGGACCAAGAAAGGACAAAGCTCTCCGTCGTTGAAACCCGTCGCCTCCCGTAGGTCAGTCACGTTGCCGCTCGCTCGGTCCTCCGTCTTGCCGTCTCCATGAAGCGGAGGACCTCAGACTTGCTCTTGGGCACCTCCATCGGGCCCACACTCAGAACCTTTAACCCACCGACAGCGTTTGCGAACCTCAGAACCTCTCTAGCTGGTTTCTTGTCTATGTAACCTGATATGAATGCGGCGTCAAAAGCGTCCCCAGCTCCGGTGGGATCAACCTCCTCGAGCTCGTACGCGGGTTCGAAGACGGACTCATTCTCGGTGAATAGCTCTGAGCCGACCGCTCCAAGCTTCACCACTACCGTGCTGACTCCTTTCGCGAGGAGCGCATCCACCCCTTCCTTGAGCGTTCTCTTGCCGGTCAGATCGAGCAGCTCATTCTTGGACGGCATTACGAGCTCTGCGATTCGCAAAAGGGGCTCAGATATCTTGGCTATGACATCTGCGCTTAACAGCTCGGCTCTCAGGTTCGGGTCATAAGATACTCCTATCCCGGCTTGGCTGGCGATTCGGACCGCCTTGTAGCACGCCTCTCTCATGCCGTCACCCAGCGTCAGAGCGGACCCCATTATGTGTAGAACCTTGGACGATCTCACGAGGTTCTCGTCAACATCATCCGGATTAACCTGGGCGGCCGCTGACTGCTTCAGGTGAAAGACAAATTGTCTCTCACCGCTTGTGAAGTACATCACGAACGCGATGCCAGTTGTGTACCCTTGCGCGACCTTGAGGAACCTTACGTCAACGCCGTCACTCGCGAGCCTTTCACGCAACACCCGACCGAAGTCATCAGGCCCAACTGCGCCCACAAATCCAGAGTTGAGCCCGAGTCTGGCTGCCGTATCGGCGAAGATGGCTGGGGCGCCACTTGGAAACGGTCCTCTATAAAGTCCCACCTCATAGTGTGGAGAGTCCTTGACTTCCTTCACAAACTCCACCAGAGCCTCTCCGATCGTGAGCACATCCATCTTGAGTCACTCAGGTTTCACTAGGTACTTGACTCCCTTTCTTTGGCGAATCTCTTCGAAGGCAGGTGCCACGTTCTCAAGGCTGACGACCTTGCTGACGAGCCCGTCCACGGAGATCCTGCCCGATGCCAGAACGTCGATCGCCCTCCGGAAAGTCATGGGGTTCGTGAATGATCCGATCAGGCTGATCTCATTCCTGTATATGACAAAGGGCCTGACGGCCAGGCTCGCGTTCTCCGGCGCAACTCCAAAGATCAGAATCTTTCCGCCCTTGTCAACGAGCCTGATCGCATCTTCTGCCGCCTGCGTGCTCCCGCTGGCTTCCACGACAAAGTCGACTCCTCTGCCCTTCGTAGAGGACATTACAATCTCGTCGATCGACTCTTCCGTCGGATCTAGGACACTGTCGAACCCGATCCTCTCTGCCATTTCCAACCTGTCCCGAACTGGATCAGCGCCGATCAACTTCACACCCTTCTTCTTGAGCAGCTGGCCGAATAGCAACCCTATCGGTCCCAAGCCCGTGACCAGAACCTTTTCCCCCCTCTTCGGGCTTGCCCTATCCATCCCGTGCAGTATGCACGAGATGGGCTCGACGAAGGCAAAGCGCTCCAAGGGAGCTTTTTTGGGCACGCGGTAGACATTCGTGGCAGGAGAGGACACAAGTTCGGCGTATGCCCCGTGCCTCGTCACCCCTATCGCCTGCCACTTCTCGCAGAAGTTCCTCAAACCCTTTCTGCAGTAGTAACAGCTTCCACAGCTGATATTCGGGTCAACCGCAACATGATCGCCGACCTTCAATCCCTTGACGCTCTTCCCCACCTTCTCAACGACTCCCGAGAACTCATGTCCAGGAACTAGCGGGAACTTGACGGGGAACTCACCATTGAATATGTGCAGATCGGTTCCGCACACACCACAGTAAGCTACCCTCACCAGGACATCCTCGGGCGACGTTCTTGGTTCATCGAGGTCCGCGACCGAGGCGGTTCTTACGGATCGTATCAGGAAGGCTCTCATGCCGGTCTCATCACGGTTTCCAACATGAGCGGGCTCACATTAAATGCTTAATTTCAAACCCTCGAGCTCGTCGCCGAATTGTCTTCACTGAAGTTCGGAATATACCTCCCCTCCTTCAGCAGGGAGTTAGGCGGAAGGGCTCTCTACGAGTACAATGTTGAGGCAGCTAAGTTGGTGGAGTCCTTGGGCATGGACTCGGTGTGGGCCGTAGACCACCTGCACGCCTTTGATACCGTGGAGAAGGTCGGTAGGTCGATGAACATACTCGAATCAATGACCCTGTTGACCGCGTTGGCGTCCTCAACGAGCAAAGTCACGATCGGCACCTCGGTGTTGAGCGTTCCTTTCAGGAATCCAGCGCTCATGGCCAAGATGGCCGCCACCATCGACGTGATCTCCAACGGAAGACTGATCTTGGGTGTTGGCGCCGGCTGGAGGAAGGACGAGTTCGAGGGTTACGGTTTCGATTGGGAGGACACGGCAACTAGGCTCAAAAGGACGATGGAGGCGATAGAGCTCATCAAGAGGTTCTGGACCGAGGAGACGGTCGACTACCATGGCCAATTCTATAGGGCGAAGGGTGGGCAACTCTGGCCCAAACCAGTTCAGAAGCCCAGACCGAGGATATGGTTCGGGGGCGTCGGCCTTAAGGCCATAGAGCTCGCTCGACACGTTGACGGCTGGATAGCGCCACCTCTGCACTTGGCCGATCTAGTTCGCAGGTTGAACATGTTTCGCGGATGGGGAATAGACCCATCAAGGTTCGAGATAGGGTACGAGTTGTTCACGAGCGCTGCACCCAGTAGGGATGAAGCTTTCAGGGAAGGCAAGGAGAGCCTGGAGAGGTGGTTCGGAGATCCGATCGAGGATGTCGTCAACTACGAAACGAAGGTTCAGCTTCCCCACGGAATAGTCGTCAGGTACGGCGCCGTGGTGGGTAATGCGGATGACTGCGCGGAAGGAATAATCAAGTTCGCCGAGGCAGGAGTGAGACATTTCGAACTCCACTTCATGCCCCTTGAGAACGCGGTCGAGGGGATCAGATTCTACGCCGAGAAGGTGATCCCGCTCGTCAGAGAGCGGTTCAGCGACTGACTAAGGTATCAGCACGATCTTCACCGCTCCGTGGGCCTCCTTGTTAAGAAGCATGTCGAACGCCACGCGATAGTCCTCCAAGGTCATCTTGTGCGTGATGAACGGCCTCACCTTCACCTTGCCGCTCGCGAGCATTTCAACAGCAACGGGATAGTCCTCGTACAGATTGTTTGCGGAGCAGGTTAACACCTTCTCCCCGCCTATGTCGGTGAGGTTGAGCTGAACCTTCGCTCTAGTGACCGCCAGGGATACGCATCTCCCGAACCTTGCGAGCGATCTCAGCCCGGCCTTGACTGTCTGCTCCTCGCCGACCGTATCGAAAACCACGTTCGCGCCGACCCCACCGGTCAGCTCCGTTATCTCCTCGCTCAGCTCCCCCTTACCTTTAGCGTTCACCACGTGATCCGCTCCCAGGCCCTCAGCGATCTTCAACGGAACTTCCCAGGTATCCACGCAGATCACTTGGGCGCCCCTCGCCCTTGCCACCTGGGAGAGCATCAGGCCTATCGCCCCGCACCCGATCACAACTACACTGTCCCCAGGAGAAACCCCGCCCCTGTTATTCGCGTGAACCGCAACAGCCAAGCCGTCGAGCTGTGTCGCCTCCTCGTAAGTGACGTTTCTTGGGATGGGGTGGGCTTTGTCATCCCACACAGCTATGTAATCCGCGTACCCTCCGGGCGGATACTCCAAGTCTTTCCACCTACCGTCATGCCCTATGTGAAGCGTCTCAGCGCATAAGTTCGGGAGGTTTCTTCTGCAGTAGTAGCACTTGCCGCAACCCTTGAACGCTATGATCCCGACCCTCTCCGAAATCCGGCTGCCCTGAACTCTCGATCCAACCTCGACTATGTCCCCGCTGACCTCATGCCCTAGTATGAAGGCCTTCTCCTCCTTCAAGTCCAAGCCTAGGGTGTGCAACGACCAAGGGTTCTCGCCCAAGAAGTATCTCACGTCACTTCCACATATTCCAACCGCCCTCACGCACACCAAGACCTCGTCCTCCTTAGGCACTGGCTTCGGCAGGTCGATCATCTCGATCTTCATGGGGCCTTTGAGTACTACGGCTCTCATACGATCGTCGACTCACGCTACAAATCGATATAAGTTGTGAACCCGCTACGGCCTTCGGATGAACCAACAAAGAAAACAGCGTCTCCTATCAGAGATGAAGGTCGCGAACTTGAAGGCAGTGGTTCTGAGGAATCCCGAGAACGTGTTGTTCATGACCGGCTATTGGCCGGTAACTGGCTGGTCAATTTTCGATCTGAGGGACGACGGGCGCTCGCGCCTGCTGATTCCTAAGAGCGAGCTGGAGTTCGTCGATGAAAACTCCGTTGATGAGGTTGTCACCATGCCAGGCGAAAGCCTAGACGAGGTCTACGATCCATACAAGCACATACGCGAGTTCCTACAAGGTCTCGGAGTCAGCGGAGGTTCCAAGGTAGGTGCAGAGCTCTCCATGGAAACCTTGGCGACCATTCACACCGGAGCGGAGCTATCATTCATGGGTAACAAGACCCTCAACATACTTAGGGAGCGCACTGGATACGAACTTGTGGATCTCTCCGATGCCCTCCATAGGCTCAGGATGGTCAAAACGGAAAACGAGATGATGAAGATCTCTAAGGCCTGCAGGATAGCGAGCATCGGACTCCGATCTGGTTTGGAGTCCCTGAGGGAGGGTATGACTGAAGCCGAACTCGCTGCCACCATAGAGTGCGGCGTGAACTCCAACGGGATCGGGTACGAGGGAACTAGACTGGCCAGGGGCTTCGCTTACGTCATGTCCGGACAGAACGGCTCCAAGGCCAGCTTTCCCTTCAACGTTTCATCAACCAAGAGGATCAAGTCCGGCGAGTCCATACTGATAGAGCTCAATGTGCAAGCGGACGGCTTCTGGGCTGATCTGACCAGGACTTGGTTCATCGGAAGGCCCCCGGAGGAGCTCCGGAAGTGCTACGAAGCTGTCCGAACTGCGAACGACGAGGCGATCAAGCACATCAGGGACGGTGTCCCAGTCAAGGAGCTAGATGCGGTTGCGAGGAAAGTCATATCCGCCACTGGGCTCGGCTCAAGGTTCAACCACAGGTTGGGTCACGGAATAGGCTTCAGGCTGCACGAGCCTCCGAGCATACATCCAGCGTCAAACGAGATCATAAGGGAGAACATGACGTTCACCATCGAGCCTGGTGTTTACGACAGAGGATACGGGATCAGGATTGAGGATGTAGTGGTTGCAAGGCGAAGCGGACCTGAGAGACTATCTGCTGCTCAGGAGTTCACGCTTTGAACCTAGAATTGGATGCTCGAAGAGCCTGAGAACGCTTATCAGCGTTCATCCTCAAGCCGGCAACGATGAAGAGGGCGAGGATAGTTTCACCCAAGAACGTCGCATTGGAGGAGATCTCACCTGCGGAGCCCGAAGGGAACCAGGTTCAGCTCCGCGTAAAGTTCTGCGGAATATGCGGGAGCGACGTTCACGCCTACTTCGGCGAGCACCCTTTCATAAGGCTCCCGGCAGTTCCGGGACACGAGTGTTCCGCCGTCATAGAGAAGCTGGGCTCCGAAGTGATCAAACTGAAAGTTGGGCAGAGGGTGACGTTTATCCCGCAGTCGACCTGCGGCGAGTGCTACAACTGCAGAAACGGAAGGTACAACATATGCGATAGCCTCAAGGTGATGGGCGCCCAGGCCGACGGCGCAATGTCCGAGCTGTTCAACCTAAATTCCAAGCTGGTTGTGCCCTTGCCTGACGACATCAGCCTTGAGGAGGCCGCATTGGTCGAACCGCTCGCCGTCGCTGTTCACGCGGTCAAGCTCGTCGGGAACCTGATCGGGAAGAACGTGTTGGTCCTCGGCTCAGGACCGATCGGTTTGCTCATCACACAAGTATGCAAGGCAGCTGGCGCCTCAATAGTTGCCACGACCGATGTGTTTGAGTCCAGAGTCAACTTGGCCAAGGAACTCGGGGCAGACTATGCCGTGAACACACGAGGAGCTCCGCTGACCTCAGACGGATTGAGGTCTATGTTCCCGGGCGGCCGCGTGGACGTTGCCTTTGAGGCCGTTGGCATTGAGGACACCATCAGGCAAGCGGTGGGCTTGGTCAGGAAGGGAGGAACAATAGTGGTTATCGGAGTCTTCAGCAAGGAGCCACACGTAAACGTTGGGTTAGTTCAAGACAGGGAGTTGACCATTCAGGGATCGTTGATGTACTTGAAGGAGGATTTCCACGATGCCATATCGCTCATCAGCAAGGGGCTCGTCAAGGTCAGGCCACTGATCACTCACACGTTCAACATCGACCACATTGAAGAAGCATTCAGAACCGCCGCGACCTCAAAGGCCGACGCGATGAAGGTACTAGTAAGCATCAGCTAGCCCGAAGCTGACCTAGGGTTCATCGCGTTCCTAAGGTTTTTATATCGTAAGCCAAGAAACTCCGAGGAACATATGAAGAAAGTTGGCATTGGAAGCGCCTTCTTTGTTCTTTCTCTCGTATTCGCGTTATCGTGTGTCACCCCTCCCGTTGCTCCTCAGGGGTCCGGGTTCGATTCGGCTCAGCTCATACAGAAAGGAACGTATCATTACACGCTTCCGGTGGACCAAGACCACTACTTCAAGGTCCAGCTATTACCAAGAGAAAGAATATACGTCACGCTTCTGTCGCCGGAGGGTGCGGATTATGACCTCTATCTCTACGGCCCTACCCGGGCGGAACTTAGCAGCTCGATGCGGACAGGGCGATCTGACTGGGTTGGAAGAGCGCCCGAACAGGTTGTCGGGGGGATATACTACATTAAGGTCGAATACTGGAGCGGGCCGAGCGGCACATACGAACTTGTGGTGGGGCCAATTCTGATAACAAGCGGCTCATATCCTTCGACGATCTACGAGGGTGGTCTCGCGTTCTATGAGATCTACGGCGAAGCCGGATGGAGGATGGAAATCACCATGTCCCAACCCACCGAGACAGATATCGACGTTGACCTCTTTGACCCCGACGGCGACCGTGTCGGACGTTCTGATAAGGTAGCGGGTGAAGTGGAGCAGATATCGCTCACGCTAGGCGAGACGGGTCGTTACCTAATCTGGATTGACCACTACGACGGTCCAGGTGGCAGATACGAATTGAACGTCATGACCGGGCCAAAGGTCACTCTGCGGATTCAGGGCCTTCCCTCATCGCTCCGGACAACGGCCTCTATAGGTGGAAGACCGGCGCAGGACATCATGGGCGGAGCTTCGGCTGATGTGATCATCCCGGACGGTCAACTTGCCACCATATCCGTCTCGGGGTACGTGAGGCAGACGGATCAAGTTCGCTACTATTGCCGGGATTCCTCTTGGTTCCCGTCGACCTCCTCCCACACGTTCACCTACGTCGCCCAGTACTGGCTTGAGACGAGCGACGGAGGCCACGGAACGGTCTCGCCCTCATCCGGCTGGTACGATTCGGGTGCCTCGGTCACGGTCTCCATCTCACCCACGACGGTCCTGTCTGGCGCTGACACCAAGTACGTCTTCGAGCGCTGGGATGGAGCTTCCACCTCGTCCTCTGACAGCGTCACGTTAACCATGAACTCCGCCAAGTCGATCACTGCGACTTGGAAGACCCAGTACTACCTCAACGTCGAGTCCGAGCACGGAACCCCCACCGGCGAGGGATGGCACGACTCTGGAACCCAAGCGCAGATCTCAGTTGAGGAATCCGTAGGCTTCATCCCGGTCAGGTACGTGTTTGAGAGATGGAGCGGAGCCGGGGTCGCTAACCCAACTTCAAGGTCCACGACCGTGAGCATGTCAGGACCACGAACCGTGACCGCGGTCTGGCGGGAGGACTACACTTACACGATCGCAGCGGGCGTCGGAGCGCTGGTCATCATCGGAGCGGTGGCCTTCTTCATGTTCAGGAAGAAACCGTCCGCGCCCCAACCCCCGACCTACGCACCGCCCCCGCCGCCATAAACGATAACTGACACGTTGCGCGCAGGCTCATTTAGTTGTAACGTTGCCTCATCACGTCTAGGTGAGGTCCAAAGTTCCTCACAACAAGTCGGTCAACTTGTGAACCGCATCGCCCACCGAGTGGACCGTCCTTATCACCTTCCCCTTGCGTACCCCAGCCATTTCAGTCGAGCTGACCATCGCTATGCCCGATGATATGACACGATCCTTGAGGTCAACTACTGCGACCACGTCCCCCTTGTCGAACTCCTCAAACGATACCACGCCCGGGGCCATCACGTCAGCTCCGCCCTTGATGAAAGGGACCGCTCCTTCGTCCACCTTGACCCGCGAACATCGAACCCTTCCATCATAGGCCTCAACGTGAGGCACGATCTCGCCAGTAGATTTCATCACGAGTACCGGCCTCCTGTCTATGAGGAGAACTCTGTCCTCCCGCTCAACGATCTCAGCTAACTCGAACCTATCCAGCAGGACCTCCACGCCCAGCTCCGAGGCGCCCTCGATTATCCTCCTTGCCTCCTTCCTCCTTATCGGCGTCCTCCGTAAAGGCTTCCTCTCGTCACCACTACTGCTCAACGTGCCCTGCGACTCTTAACCGGCTCAAGATTCACCGAGACCGTCTTCAGAACCGTGAGTTCGTCTATGCTGTATCCCAAGCCCTCCCTCCCTATTCCGGAGCCCTTGATGCCTCCGAACGGGAAGTTCCCCACGCCGTGCGCCGGGGCGTCATTGACGCTGACCGTCCCGACTTCCAAGCTCATCGTGACCTGCCACATGGAGTACAGCGAGCTAGTGAACACAGCTGAGTCCAGTCCAAGGTGAGACCTGTTCGCTATCCGTATCGCCTCGTCCACGCTCTCGACCCTGTGCACCGGCAACACGGGACCGAAGGTCTCCTCCCACATCACCTTCGCCACGAGCCCAAGCACGCTGCGGGTCGAGGGAGATCTCACCTCCATGTATTCATTGGATGCGGATGGTCTCCACTTCCCACCTATGAACAGGTTGAACAGCTTCCTGCCTTGCGCATCAATCCGAAACAAATCAGCGAAATCCGGAGGAACATCTACGACATCAAAATCGCGCGCTTTCATCCTTGATGCCTTAGCTCGATTCGCGGAAGAAACGTTTATAAGAGATGTGACTCCTCGCTAAAGGCGTAGTCCACGAGTAGACGGCATCATCTCCCGGACGTGGGGCCTTGGCCCTAGGATGATCGGGAGTCTCCGCTTGTGGACATATGCATGAGGACCTGGATCCACGATTCTGGTCTGATGTGGTCGATCAGCTCGGTCAAACGCCAATTAGCGGTCGTCTCTTAAACCGATTGATCCTGTCGGACCTCACTGCTACTGGGATGGGACTTACCAATGCGAGTCGCGCTCTCCGGGGCATCGCGGAGAAGCGGCAAACGGCTCAGTAACGCGTGGTCAACCTACCCGAGGGACAGCGATAACCGCGGGAAACTGCGCTAATAGCTGTTAGATGAGGTGCCCTGGAACTGGGCCCTCGTCGAAATGGCCTCGGTGCGATCCTCGCCGAGATCGCCCTCGGATGGGACTGCGTCCGATCAGGTAGTTGGCGGGGTAACGGCCCACCAAGCCTAAGACCGGTACGGGCCCTGAGAGGGGTAGCCCGGAGATGGGGACTGAGACAAGGCCCTAGGCCCTACGGGGCGCAGCATGGGCGAAAATTCTGCAATGCGCGAAAGCGTGACAGAGTCATCCCAGGTGTCTCCCGCTGAGGGAGACTTTTCCCCAGTGCAAACGGCTGGGGGAATAAGGGGGGGGCAAGCCGGGTGTCAGCCGCCGCGGTAAAACCCGCTCCCCGAGTGGTGAGGATGATTACTGGGCTTAAAGCGTCCGTAGCCTGCCATGCAAGTTTCCCGTTAAATCCAACGGCCTAACCGTTGGGCTGCGGGAAATACTGCTTGGCTTGGAGGCGGAAGAGGTCGCGGGTAGTCCTCGGGTAGGGGCGGAATCCTCTGATCCGAGGAGGACCACCAGTGGCGAAGGCGCGCGGCCAGGACGCGCTCGACGGTGAGGGACGAAAGCTGGGGGAGCGAACCGGATTAGATACCCGGGTAGTCCCAGCTGTAAACGATGCGGACTAGGCGTCGGGGTGGGGAAGGCTTGCCCCGGTGCCGCAGGAAAACCACTAAGTCCGCCGCCTGGGGAGTACGGCCGCAAGGCTGAAACTTAAAGGAATTGGCGGGGGAGCACCACAAGAGGTGAATGCTGCGGCTCAATTGGAGTCAACGCCGGGAACCTTACCAGGGGAGACAGTTGGATGAAGGCCAGATTAGAGGTCTTGCCGGACTAGCTGAGAGGAGGTGCATGGCCGTCGCCAGTTCGTGCCGTGAGGTGTCCTGTTAAGTCAGGTAACGAACGAGACCCCTACCCTCTGTTGCCACCGTGTCCATTGGACGCGAGCACTCCGAGGGGACCGCCGCCGATAAGGCGGAGGAAGGTGGGGGCAACGGCAGGTCAGTATGCCCCGAAACCCCTGGGCCGCACGCGGCAGATAATGGTAGGGACAGAGGGCTCCGACCTCGAAAGGGGAAGGCAATCCCTAAACCCTACCTCGGTTGGGATCGAGGGTTGCAACTCACCCTCGTGAACGTGGAATCTCTAGTAATCGCGTGTCATCATCGCGCGGTGAATACGTCCCTGCTCCTTGCACACACCGCCCGTCGCTTCATCCGAATGAGGCCTGGATGAGGTCTGGCTCGAAAGAGTCGGAACAAGTCTAGGCTTCGTAAGGAGGGAGAAGTCGTAACAAGGTGGCCGTACGGGAACGTGCGGCCGGATCACCTCCACGAAAAGACGGCCGCTCGTTGGCGGACCAAATGCAGCTGATCGACCCTGCCTTCATGAGCCCTAGATCAAAGTCTAGGGTGAGAGGCGCAATCCCCGTCAGCCCTAGTCAGGCTGATGGGCGAGATGAGCGCCAGCATGGTTGACGCGCAATCTCTGAAGTGAGCGTGGGTGCCACCCGACATGATACGCCGCTTGGTGGATGGCTCGGCTTGGGCGCCGAGGAATGAGGGAGATGCAATTGCGTTCGGACAGGACCTTCGTGTCATTTGGTATTGCTTGGATCGACGTGTCTCTTCTGGATCTAGTTGTTCTCGCGATCACTCGCAAGTTGGTACTTGGTTGTGAGAACGGTATGCTTCTTGGCTTGGTCCCTAGTCCCGCTCTCCTCAAACGAGGACACCTCTAGTTTGTTTGCATGCTCCCTCCCTCATGGGCGTGGCAAGCTGCGATAAGCCTCGGGGAGGAGCACGCGTCCGTTGATCCGAGGGTTCCCGAACTGGAGATCCTGCCTCCTTTCAAAGAGGAGGTGCGCCCCAAAAGGGCGAGGGAACCGGCCGAACTGAAACATCTTAGTAGGCCGAGGAAAAGAAATCAACCGAGATTCCCTTAGTAACGGCGAGTGAAGAGGGAATAGCCCAAACCGAACGGGGCGAGGAAACTCGCCTGCGGATGTGGTGTTAGGGCTGAGCCGCCTCCCTGTCCAGCGACCCGAAGAGGTCTGGAAAGATCTGCCACAGAGGGTGATAGCCCCGTAGGGGAAGTTGGACGAGAGTTGGGCTCAGTACCAGAGTACTCCGCCTCGGATATGGCGGAGGAAGGTGGGAGGTATCTCCTTCCAAGGCTGAATACGTCCCAAGACCGATAGCGCACCAGTACGGTGACGGACGGCTGAAAAGTACCCCGAAAGGGGGGTGAAAAGTGTCTGAAACCAAGCGGTTAGAGACGTGCGCGGTCCGAAAGGGCTAATCTCTCCAGAAGGGAAACCGATGGAGGGTACCAGGATCGCGCGATCCGTCTAGAAACACGGGCCGGGGAGTTTGCGGTCGTGGCAAGCCAAAAGGGGTAGTTCTCTTAAGGCGAAGGGAAACCGAATGTCCGCAACCGCGCAAGCGGCGAGGGACTGGATGTGCTCGTCCGTAGTCACGGCTGCAAGACTAGAAACCGGGCGATCTAGCCCTGGGCAAGGTGAAGGCGGGCGAAAGCCCGTTGGAGGCCTGAAGGGGTGCTAACGTGCAATTTGTTCCTCTGACCTGGGGCTAGGGGACAAAAACCAATCTAGCCCGGTGATAGCTAGTTCCTCCCGAAGTGGGTCGTAGCCCAGCGCCTCCGGAGGACGCGGACGGGGTAGAGCACCGATTGGGGGGCAAGGGTCCGAAAGGTCCCACCCTTCTTTCGAACTCCGAATACGTTCGCGCCTGAGAAGGAGGTAGACGGGTTCTTGGGGGTAAGCTCCAGGACCGAGAGGGGGACAACCCTGACCAAGGTTAAGGCCCCAAAGTGCTGGCTAAGTGTCAAACAAAAAGGCGTCCTCTTCCTAAGACAGCGGAGGGGTAGGCTCAGAAGCAGCCATCCCTCAAAAAGTGCGTAACAGCTTACCCGCCGAGGAGGGGGGCCCTGAAAATGGACGGGGCTAAAGCCAGTCGCCGATACCTTGGGGCGCGGCCAGAGGCCGTGTCTGGTAGGGAGGCGTCTTGGTCGGGTCGAAGTCGGGCCGTGAGGTCCGGTGGACCGACCTTGAGTGCAGATCCCGGCGGTAGTAACAGCCAAGTCGGGTGAAAATCTCGACCGCCGAAAGGACTAGGGTTCCCCGGCGATGCGTCGTCAGCCGGGGGTTAGTCGGTCCTAATCTCCAACCTCAACACGGTTGGGAGAAGAAGGAAAGCCGGTTAATATTCCGGCACCAAGCGGGTACGTGCGGCGACGCTAGGCCTTCGAGCCGACGGTTAGGGGCAGGCTGAGCGAGGTTGCCGCCTCGTCTAACTGTTCAAGCCTGGGGAGCGCCGTAATGGCGAGAACCAGGTGAAGGCAGGAATGGCGCGCTGTTTAGGCGCGTTCGGCTGATCCCTTGATCCAAGGAAAAGGCTCGGGGGAAGGATCCCGCTTGACCGTACCGAGAACCGACACAGGTGTTCCTGGGTGAGGAGCCCAAGGCGTGTCGGGCCACTCCGTGGCGAGGGAACTCGGCAAATTAGCCCCGTACCTTTGGTATAAGGGGTGCCTGAGGCTGCCCTCACGGGATAGTCTCAGGTCGCAGTGACTAGGGGGTCCCGACTGTTTACTAAAAACACAGGTAACCGCCAGTCCGAAAGGATGTGCACGGTTGCTGAATCCTGGCCAGTGGCGGTATCTGAAACCTGGGTTCAACCGGGCCAAGGGCCGCTAAACGCCGGGAGTAACTCTGACTCTCTTAAGGTAGCCAAATGCCTTGTCGGGTAAGTTCCGACGTGCATGAATGGAACAACGAGGGCCCCGCTGTCCCCGCCCGGAGCCCGGTGAACCCACGTAACGTGGACGAACAGTCCACGAACTCCCAACGGGAAAAGAAGTCCCTGTGGAGCTTTACTGCAGCCTGTCGTTGAATCGAAGCTGTCGATACATAGCGTAAGTGGGAGCCGTTATCAGTCCTGCCTCTTCGGGGGTAGGGTGAGGCGACAATGAAACACCACTTATCGATGACTTCGGTCCTAACTCGGGGGAACCCGAGGACACCGATTGGTGGGCAGTTTGGCTGGGGCGGCCCCCCCTTGAAAAGATATCGAGGGGGCCCAAAGGTCGGCTCAGGCGGGACAGAACTCCGCCGTAGAGGGCAAGGCCAAAAGCCGGCTTGATCGGGATCCTAACATCAGGGGATCCCGGGGGCGAAAGCCTGGCCTAGCGAACCTTCGTGCCCCTAGAGATAGGGGCAGGAGCTGGCAGAAAAGTTACCCCAGGGATAACAGGCTCGTCGCGGGCGATAGTTCCCATAGACCCCGCGGTTTGGTACCTCAGCAATTGGGGTAGGTGCGCAGAGATGCGTACACCGCATCGGCTTATTACGGCGGAACCCTCAATACCTCTGGGTCGAGGAGAGGGCAACGCCGTGGGAAGTCTAACGAAAGGTCAACGCCTCCTGATTCTCGGATGTGTACTAGGGGACGGGCATATGCGAAAGAAGACCAATGCTCTCCTAGAGATCATCCACAGTGCAAGACAACGTGACTACGTTGAGTGGAAGTACACGCAGCTCAAGAACCTGGCAAGAACTCCTCCTAGACTCAAGATGACAAGGACACGAGTTGCGTACAGATTCACGACCAGAAGCTTACCAGAGCTCACAAGAATCTATGACAGGTTCTACGAGGACAGGGTCAAGACGATCCCTGATGATCTGAAGGTGCACCCGCTAACGTTGGCAGTCTGGCTGATGGATGACGGAAGCAGGTCCAGAAACGATGTCTACATCAACACCCAAAAGTTCCTTCTTGAGGAGCAGAGGAAACTTGTCAGGATGCTCAGAGATCAACTCGGCATCGAGGCGACGATAAACAAGGACAAACAATACAATAGGCTCAGAATAATGAAGAAGAGCGTTCCGAGACTGGCCAAGTTAGTGACACCATACATACTTCCGCAGTTCAGGAGAAAGATACCTACGTTATGACCCCGTAACGACTGAGCGCGTCCTAAGGACGTGCGATGAGATGGTCCGCGAGGATCATCACATGCCGACCCTTACTCAGCGTTGAGAGAAGGTGAAGACATAGTCTAACACCACTGGTAACAGTGGAGCTTGTTGCGATGTCGGCTCTTCCCATCCTGGCGGTGCATAAGCCGCCAAGGGTAGGGCTGCTCGCCCGTTAAAGGGGAACGTGAGCTGGGTTTAGACCGTCGCGAGACAGGTCGGACTTTATCTGTTGGGAGTGTTGGTCGCCTGAGGGGAGGATATCCATAGTACGAGAGGAACTGGGTGTCGCGGCCGCCAGTCCATCGGTTGTCCGGCAGGGCATCGCCGAGCAGCCGCGCCGTTGCGGATAAGAGCTGAAAGCATCTAAGCTCGAAGCCGCTCCCGAAAATAGGCGACCGTTCCGAGGCATCGAGTTCTTGGAAACAGGGGCTCGCCTCGGACGAGGGCTGGGGCAAAATACCCCGTTGATAGAGCGGGGGTGTAAGCGGCAAGGCTTCGGCCGAGTCGCTCAGCCCGCCGCCACTAATCGCTCGAGGTGTTGGGTGGCTTTCCTGCTCATGGAGGAGGCGTTGAGTCAACCATGCTGTGATCTGCTCATCCCCAAGTGACCGCCGTGTTGTAAGGATTATATGCCACGAGCTCGCTTGATCTCCGTCCGAGGTGAGTTGGTGGGTGGATGTCGGGCTCTCTCGAGCCTGAGGAAACTTCCTTCTCCGAGCGGGTATCACGGTGTCGCAAGGCACAGGGGGAGACCCCTAGCTCCGGGACAGAAACGTACCCCTCCCGCCAAATGCGTGTGATGGGCAGAGGAAAGCCCTGACGATGGTGGCAAAGGGGTTGAAACGCCCAGCCTCGTGAGGAGCAAGGCCAAGAAGGCCAGATGATCAACCCGCGATATGGCCGGGTGGGCCGCACAGTCGAATTCCACCTAAAACAGAAAAGGAGTTACGGCCAGCACACCCCGGACACAAGGTAGCAGACGATTGAAGCTCATTGCATATAGGCTGAGGCAAGACGATCCGAAGAAGTGCACGAGCCTTAGGATGGCCAGGAGGGGGCTCGTAAAGCTGGTCCCGTCATCGAGGTATATACCGAGAAGGGCCATAGTGCTTAACCCTGAGGCCGAAGAGACACTTTCAGTTTCAGACGCGGAGCAGGCGGAGAGGCATGGCTTGGTCGTGATCGATTCATCATGGAAGGCTGGAAGGGACATCTTCTCTAGAGTGAGGCAAGGGTCCCACAGGCGACTTCCCGTATTGGTCGCGGCCAATCCCACTAACTACGGCAAGCTCTATGAGCTTTCGTCCGCAGAGGCCCTCGCAGCTGCATTGGCCATCCTTGGGCATTTCGACGAGGCTGCGTCTATCCTATCGGCTTTCGGATGGGGGCCTGAGTTCCTCAGGCTGAACCCTGCCCTCATCCCCTCTCGTTCGAAAGAAGGTCATCGATCCTGAAGATCATCATCTCGGACGGTTGCTTCTCAACCTTTCCGATCCTCTCCCCTACTATCACCTTCATGCCAAGCGCTTCGGCCTTGTCGATCAATCTCTGGGTCGCAACGCCATCAAAGACGAGGGCGCGAGCGTCTCGGTATTGATCCAACGAACTGTAGAGCTCTCCGACCGGCACCTCCACTAACATATCCCACTTCTCGTCCAGCAACACTGAGACCAGCTTCCCCCTCACGTACGTTGCCCTCTCCTTAAGTTTCTGGAATTGCTCCGGCGCGATCTCGGCCTTCTTCTGAGCGCCCAGCGTCGCCAAGTACTCCTGCAGTGGGACGGGTTTCTTCAGAATGTCGAGCGCCTCCTTCGGGCTCAGCTCCTCGACCTCCTTCCCTGAGGGCGCGCGCATCACCTCGTCAATCTTAGCACCGCTCCTCAGCAGCTCCCGTAAGATCATCTCACCTACCCTATCACCATCCAAGAAGGCCTTGACTTTTCTCTTTCTGTTGGTCAAGTCCGCTAGGGACTTCGGGACGTTCACGCCGTTCGTTCCAACGACATCTCTTATGCCGAGGTTGAGCAGGAGGACGGTATCCGCTCTTCCTTCAACCACCACAAGCTCGTCTGAGCTCTCAACGTCCGGCCCGGCTGGCAAATTGTCATCCCCCCAACTGATTGGTTTCGGGGACTCCTTGCTCACAATCACGCCGCTCAGGGCCTGCGCGTCAGCAGTCATCCTCTCGGCTCTCCATCGTTGCGCTATGTCCTGTGCCCTGTCCACGATTTCCTTTTTCTTCTTCTCCCTGAAGTCCTCAATCTCCGAGAGCGAGAACTTGGAGTTGTACGGGCCAACCTTCTCTATGCTCTCCAATGTTGCTGCCAAGAGCGCTGTGGTGGCCTGGTCCAATGAGGTCGGGACCGAGACCACGCCCACGGTCTTTCCGTTCTCTTCTTTCAGCTCAACGTCTATCCTACCGGCCCTTCCCGCCTTCTGAAGTTTCTTGATGTCGAGGGTTTCCTCGAATAGGCCCTCTGTCTGACCGAACACAGCGCCTATTACGTCGTGTCTCTTTGGGGGCTATTTGCGTGCCCTTTCCACAACTCCCTCGACCTCAAACCTCACCTTCACTAGGTACTTGAAATAGGGGCCAGAGTCGTGCTCTGTCATTTCAACTTACCACCTACTGAAAATCGGCCCTCACGGAGGCTCGCTTTATATAAACGTTGGGTATCTCCGGCCGTGCGATCTGTAGCTGGCAAGAGGGCGAAGCGCGATCCATCATGGAACGAGGATAGAATCACTGAGTTCAAGGCCGCGCTTTCCTCACTGCTGGATCTTGCTGCACACGATCGCGTCATCGTCGAAGGGCAGAAGGACGCTAATTCGCTCAGGCGGCTCGGGGTGAGGGCCAAGGTGACAACTTGGCGGCTTGCTCGGAAGCTGCGCGAGGTCGACCCCCGAAGCCGAGGGGCCGGGCATGGCCACAGAACTGTGCTGCTACCGGACTTTGACAGGGAGGGAAGGGAGAAAATCAAACAATGGAGCCGACAACTGGCGGGAGGTACGGTGGACTCGTCCACTTGGAGAAGACTGTTCCCCATCGTGAGGGGCGAGGGCGTTGGCGTTGAGAACATCGCTGGGTTGGCTGAGAAGCTTGGCATCTTGAGAAGCGATATGTGGCTCGGCCCTGACGAAAGGGTTTCATAGGGAGCCTAAGCCCAACCTCGCCCTACTCTCTCAGCCGAGCCGGCGACCGCTACTTTCCCCGCCCTGGGTACCTTTCCCTCATTGAAGGAGCTTTGGCTCCCGCCTCGGTCAAGTCCGCTTTTTTCGACGGGATATTCGCGGCCGCCTTAGTGGATCAAGCCTCAAGTGATTATAAGGTTTCCAAGCGCTTCGCTATGCGACGGTCGATTGACGTTCATCAGTCACATCAAGAATCGGTTTCAAGGTCAACGGCGGAGTTCCTTGACTCAATCCTTTTAACCGGTCGCTGCGGTCTCGCCCGATACCTGAATCTTAGATTGAGCGTGAGGCGAGTCTCGATATGCCGGAGAAACTGAAGCTCACCGATGAAGGTACGGAGTATCTCAAGCACGGTTTACCCGAGATGCAACTCGTCGGGGCCCTGAGGCAGGGACCTCTCACCCTTGACCAAGCCAGCAGCTCCGTGCGCAATCTGGACATAGCTCTCCAATGGGGCAAGAAGAAGGGCTGGGTCCGCATCGAGGGAGGCGTAATCTATCTGACGAGGGCACCAGATGCTGTGCCTGAGCAAGAGGCGTTGGAGCTGATCTCCAAGGGCATACCCGTCGACGAAGAGATCACTCAAGTCCTGTTCCAAAGGAAGCTTGTTGTTCCGGAGAGCGCTATCTTGGACGAACTCAAGAAGCTGGAGGGCAGGACCGTGTCGAATCTCACTCCCGATCTGATAAGGACTGGTTTCTGGAGGAAGGTGAAGATCAGGCCATACGATGTCAAGGCCATCGGAGCCAAGACTTACCCCGCAAAGCTGCAACCGTACAATCGGTTTCTGTCAGAACTGCGTCACAAGCTGGTCGAGCTTGGGTTCGTGGAGATGAGGGGGCCCACGATCGAGACAGAGTTCTGGAACTATGACGCCCTGTACCAACCGCAGGGGCACCCCGCCAGGGATTGGCTTAGCACGTTCTACGTCAAGGGTTCGGATGTCGGGGATCTGCCTCCGATCGCGGAAAAGGTCAAGATGGCGCACGAGCGTGGAGTTTCCGGTAGCTCAGGATGGGGCCACAGGTGGGATCCCGCGAGGGCCAGGCGCCTCATCCCGAGAGCTCACGGCACAGCGCTCTCGGCCAGGACGCTAGCCAAGGGCCCGCTCATCCCTGGCAAGTACTTTGCGATGGCGAGGTGCTATAGGCCGGATGTCGTGGACGCCCTTCACTTCATTGAGTTCATCCAAGTCGAGGGCATCGTGGTAGATAGTACCCTGACCTTCAGGAACCTGCTCGGCATCTTGGAGATGTTCGCCAAGGAGGTCGCTGATGCAGAAGAGCTCAGGTTCGTTCCGGACTACTATCCGTTCACCGAGCCATCCGTCCAGATGTCCGCAAGGCATCCGGCCATGGGATGGGTCGAGATCGGAGGCGCCGGAATATTCAGGGAGGAGCTTACGAAGCCGCTGGGGGTGGACATCCCAGTGATAGCTTGGGGCCTGGGGATGGACAGACTCGCCATGTTCAAGCTGGGCGTCAGGGACATACGAGATCTGTTCTCAAGGGACCTAGAGTGGATGAGGGGAAAGGAGGTATTGTGAGTTGCCTTCGGTTGAGGTCTCCCATCGGGATATCGAAAAGCTGCTTGGCGAACAGCTTTCTCAGGATCAGCTGAGGCGCTTGGTGGCCATAGCCAAGTGCAGCGTCGAGAGCGTGGAAGGCGACCTAGTCAAGCTTGAGGTGAAGGACACCAACAGGCCAGACCTTTGGTCTGCGGAGGGGATAGCGCGGGAGATCAAGCTCAGAACCCGCAAGCCCGGGCTGCCTGCGTACAGGACGTTCAAATCGAAGGTGAAGGTCATCGTCGACAGTAGCGTGAAGGATGTTAGGCCCTTCACAACGTGCGCGATAGTGACTGAACTCCAGATGAACCAAGCTGGCCTCTCACAGATGATCCAGCTGCAGGAGAAGGTGGCGTCGAGCTACGGAGCTGGAAGAAGGGAGGTCGCGATCGGCGTCTACGACCTGAAAAGGATAACGCCTCCCATAAGGTACACCACGGTGGATCCCGACGGCATCAGGTTCGTGCCGCTCGACCTTGAGGAGGAGTTGACCCCTAGGGAGATACTCCATAGACACCCGAAGGGGAGGGAGTTCGGCCACCTGCTCGGCGGGGCAAGAAGGTATCCCATGTTCGTGGACTCCTCCGGAGAGGTGATGTCCATTCCTCCAATAATCAACTCTAACTTCAGCGGCAAGGTCACGGAGGACACCCGAAGGGTATTCATAGAATGCAGCGGCTTCAGCCAAGACAGGCTCTCTGGAGCTCTGAACGTTCTATCCACGGCCTTGGCCGAAAGGGGGGGATCGATAGGGCAGGTTGAGGTTCGGTATCCCGGCAGAGCGATCGTGACCCCAGACCTGAGGCCGAGGAGAGCCCGCTTGAGCCTTTCTCGCTTCAGGCAAATATCGGATCTGAACGTCAGCGTCAAGGAAGCCTACCGGCTGCTTGAGAAGTCTGGGTACAAGGTAACGCGTAGGAAGAACGATAGGATCGAGGTGATGTATCCAGCGCACAGGCAGGACATAATGCACGAGAGGGATTTGATGGAGGATGTGCTGATATCATATGGCTATGACCTGATCAAGCCCGAGCGGCCCCGACTGCCAACGGTCGGAGAGCTGAGCGACGTCGAGAGGTTCTCGGAGTCAGTATCCAGCGTGATGACTGGACTCGGTTTTCAGCAAGTGATGTCATACGTGCTGACGAACGAGGTCAATCTGTTCTCCAAGATGAATTTGAGCGGCCAGCCAGTCATAGAACTCGAAAACCCCGTCTCATCAAGCTGGACGAAGTTCAGGAATTGGTTACTGCCTTCCGTCATGGAATTCCTCTCGCATAACACCCACGCGGACTATCCCCAGAGAATATTCGAGGTGGGGGACTCGATATTGCCGGATGCGAAAGAGGAAACCAGGGCCGTCGACAGGAGAAAGCTCGCCTGCGCCATCGCGGGTGCTGACGTAGGGTATCAAGACATATCCTCAGCGCTGGATGCGCTTCTCTACGCGCTGGGGACCAGATACGAACTGCAGGCCGTATCTCATCCCACCTTCATCCAAGGAAGAGTTGCAGACGTCATCGATCAAGGGAAAAGCATCGGCGTCGTCGGAGAAATAGACCCGGGGGTTCTTGAGATGTGGAAGTTGGAAGTCCCAGCATCCGCCTTCGAGATAGACCTGACTTATCTGATGGAAGGACTGGCCTAGGCTAGCCTAAGCCAGCGCTGTTCGATTAACGCGCCTCGTGAGCCCTTGGTGAAGCCTTGTCCCCTGCACCATGAATCAACCTACCGTCACGGTCCATCTGCCCCTCCCTTATCCTCGTCGAGGACACGAATCCCCCTCCCTCGGCGAACACTTTCGGAACGATCACTATCTCTAGGCTGGGAAGTCCCCTCCGTCTCCTCTCTATGTTGAGCCTCATCGCGTTGCCCACCGTGTCCACGGTAACGAATATCGCTTGAAGCTCCTGATCTGAGGACGCGGGCCCAAATGGATCCTCTAGGGGAACGATTCGCACCTTACTTGCGGCGCCCATCGCAGATACATACTCGACTACCCCCCCCCTCCTCTCCTCGAAGCTCTGGAGCTGCGACCCCCTAGCTTCCTTCGCGAACTCATCCGTCGTTATGCCTATCGTGATCTTGTCGCTCAGCGCAATCGCCGAGCTGATCAACCTCTTGTGTCCAACGTGGAGCCGGTCGAACGTCCCCCCCAGGGCAGACTTAACGTATCTAACCTGCGGAAGCGTCTTCAGGCTTAAATCGGTCAGACCTAAGGTCCCTTACCCGCCATCATGGCGTCCGCTAAAAAACTTACGGAACAGGAGGTCGGCTTGTACGTTGAAGCAGGAAGGCTAGCCAACAGAATCAGGTCGACTTTTGCGAGCGAGGTCAAGGAAGGCAAGGGAATCCTAGAGTTCGCAGAGGATCTGGAGGGTGAGATCATCGCGCGGGGTGCCAGGCCCGCGTTTCCCTGCAACGTCGGTCTGAATGAGGTCGGTGCGCATTACACGCCAGTCCCTTCGGACAAGTCAGTATTCTCCGGCGGGGACTTGGTGAAGGTGGATTTCGGGCTTCACCTCGACGGCTACATTGTCGACACCGCCTTCTCCGTAGCCCTTTCTACCGCAGATGAAAGAATCGTAAACGCCGTCAACGAATCCCTGAGGATGGTCGTGGAGAACCTCAAAGTCGGGGACAGAATCTCTGAGGTTGGCAGGCTGGCAAGCTCGGTCTCAGGCAAGTACGGGTTCAAGGTCATAGAAAACTTACAGGGTCATGAGATAGGGAGGTATCAGCTGCACGCCGGGATCTCGGTTCCCAACGTCCCCAACTTCGATCAAAGGGCATTCCGAGACGGAATGGTTGTGGCAATAGAGCCTTTCATGACATACGGATTTGGGGCGGGCAGAGTGAAGGAGACCGAACTGACCACAATATTCAGGGCTCCAAGCTCACCCAAGGGACCTCGGCGATCCCTGCAGGACTTTCATGGCCTTCCCATATGCGAGCGATGGGTTCTGAAACTGATGCCAGACATCGGCGAGCTAGATCTCTGGAAGCTTCCGAAGTACCCTGTCTTGGTGGAGGAGTCAGGAGCCCCTATAGCCCAAGCCGAGACTACCCTCATGTTCCTCCCTGACGAGGTTGTAGACCTCATCCCCTAGCTGGTTTGTGCAGGAAGATGGCGCTGATCAGCATCAGCTCTCCAGAGCCGCACTTCGGGCAAGCATCGCCGTTCCCGTAAATGAAGTCGCCCTCCTTGAACGGTCGGGTTACTTCATGGCTACAGCTCCTGCACTTTTGCTTTGTCACAACCCGGGGACCAAGCTGTCCCCGTGCCGCGACCGACAGCCTTCCCTGCAACCTCCACAGGTTATACCCCACCAGCACCAAGCCCAAGACGCCCAAACCCAATGATATGGATCCCGGCAACGTGTACGAATCCTGCATGCTCGTGAACCCGCTGTAGATCAAGGAGATGGAAATGAACGTCAGGAACCCGAGCAGGAAGAAAAAGAAGGAGATGCTCACGTCATACCTTTCGCCTGATTCGTTCCCGGGCATATGCTTCACCATATCCCTACTGAGTTGCCGACCCCCACGACCAAGACCTTCCCCCCCTCCGGAACCTTCTCTCGGATCACTTCCTTGGTCCTCGCGGTTGCCTTCTCTATCCCCTTCAGTATCTCCTCGGTCATCGGAGTTATGGCCTCCTTGATGGACATTCTCACTATGATCCCGTACAGAGGCAATTTCCTCTTGACAACAACCTCCTCTATTTTGTACTTCTCGGTTCCGATCCCGCCGATCGCAGCACCAATGCCCTCAAACACAGTGCCGCTCTTCTCCCCCTCGAGCTTAAGACCCGCATCGACCATGATCACTAAATCATACTTCCTCTTCTGCAGCAAGCCTTGAGTCGCGTCTCCGGGATAGCCGACAGTCGCGCCGGGGCCCTTCGACTTCAGGACGGTCAGCCGTCTCCCCTCCAGTTCCGTCTCACATATTTCCATGTCACGGCCCGTGGTTTTGAACTCCCTCGGGTGGGCCAAGTTCGCCGCCACCAACGCCCCCGACCCGTCGCCAATGGGGTGCCCATAACTATAGGCGTACAACGCGCCCATCAGGGCGTCAGCTTGCATCATCACCTCAGGAAGGAGGTACTGCAACTGGATTATGATTATGGAGTTCCCCGTCTTTTTTCCCATGATGTAGTAGTGTCTCACAACCCTATACAACAGGTTCAGCGTAGCTGCGACCTCCACTATGTTCGATATGTTCTCCCTCTCGTTCTCCTTGGCCTGTGGAACGATGTTCTTGATCTCTCCTTTCAACCTGTCCTCAGCCATCTTGAGCAAGTAGTCCAACTTCCATATGATCCCGGAAGGGTCCAGCGACACCGGATCTATCACGACGTACTCCAACACCCTATCTAAGAACCCGCTCGGGTCGGGCACACTCGAGTGCTTCTTCAACTTCTCAAGGGATATCTTCCTGCCCTCATCCTTCATCATGTTGATCCTTCGAAGTACGAACTCAATGTCCTTCATGATAATGTACGTCTGTATCCTCTGACCCCAAACTATGAACAACAGAAAGAGTATCAGGAATATCAAGTTCAGGAGGGTCCCCGCATCGATGGGGAATTCCGCCTGAGCTATCAACATCAGGTATTCAAACAGGAACATGCAGCGATTGACGATGGCCGACCGCGTCGGATTTAAGTGTTAGGGGTTTTTGAAAAGGGCGCCGACATCCCAGGCTTCGCGTGTCCTCTCGGACCACACTACCTCCCAGAACGCCACCGCGTTTAACTTCCGTGTTCGGAACGGTTCCGCAGCTCACCGCTTGTACGGGTTGCTCCGCGGCGCTATGGCCGGCACCCGTGAAACAATCCATTAGCTTCTATTAAAAGCTTGCTAGACTCACTCGTCACGGGGGTGTGTCAGGAAGCTCCTCGATCCGCAGTACGGACAAACTGGGACCGCCTCGGCAACTATTGAGCCGCACTCCGAGCACATACTTCGGTGCGCTTGGATGGCTATCGAGTCAACGGAGTCCCTGAATGCCATTTCAACCTTGATCGATCCCCCCTCGGCCTCGTCCAAGTCAACTGATAGCACGCTCTTGCCGATGAACGCCCTCTGTAACGCCATTTCTCTGTCAAGCCATCCGGTTACGTCCCCTTGGTCGATCTTAGTCACGTATTCATCGCGCGACTCTTCCTTCGGCTTGCGTGATCGACGAGGTGGACCGGTCAGGGTTGGGACTAGCACTATCCTGTCCGTGGACTCCCTCTCCATGGCGGCCCGCAAGCTGTTCAGGATCTTCTCAACGGTCGCAAGGCTCGACTTCGAGTGCCAGTCCGCCTCCCCGGATATCGTAACGGCGGCTTCATGGACATCCCTGGGCACTATCGCACCGATGAACCTGTCCGTCCTAAGGAAGCTCCTATCCTTCTTCTTGCTTGAGGATATCGGAAGCTTGTTCTTCTCAAGCCGCGTGCTGAGGTGGTCGGCCCTTGCCTCAAAGGCCTGCCTAGCTTTCTGTATGAGTCCCCTGAGCCTATCAAAGAACCTCGACTCACTGTCCCTTGCTCTCTTCGCTACGCCTGAGGTGTATAGCGTGGCCGACCCCAGTACCGTCATTCCGTGGTAGTCACTCGAGCTGGAGTAAGGTTTCTCCAAGAACAAGTTGTCGTAGGTGATCACCGCGCTCGGCTTCTTGCTTATCAGGACTCTAGCGCCGAGGCTGGCAGCTGAAACCGCGGAGTTCAGAAGTTTCTTGAACTCGCCCTCCCCGAGGCCCGCGGCCACGATCGATGCCCTCAATCTAGATATCGGGGTCAGCTTGCCAAGTTCCAACAACCTCCCGATCGGGCTCTGAGTGCCAGCGGTCGTGCGACCGTCCAGCCTAGTCATAACATTGATCCTTCCCCCCTCTGTCCCCGAGAACCAAAAGTTTCCAAGGAGCCCTTCCAACTCGTCCCTCGGTTTGCTCGGCATAAGGATGGTCTGAGCGTTCGCGGTCTCTCTTGAGAGGGCGAGAACGAACCTGTCAAACGCAGAACGGTCAAGCTTCCCGTCCGCAGTCTTGAGCCTGACCGGCGTTCCCGGGACGACGTTGAACCACTCGATGTCAATTGCGGGGTCATGTATCACCTCATCCGGCCTGAGTGCCCAGTCAGCTAAGAAATTGAACCGAAGCTCGCCCGACATGTGAACATCAGCTATGTTCCTTGGCAACAGCTCTAGGAGGACGTACTGCACAAGAACCTCCTTTCCGGCCGTATCGACGGGCCTCTCGTCCTCGGTCTCCATCAGCGCCTTTCCAACGTCGTAGAGGGGCATTCCGAGCCTAGTCATCTTGAATCGAAACCTCTCGAGTCCCCTCTCCATCAGCGTCGAGACCAGCAGCTCCCTTATCAGAGGGGCCGTCAAGTACTTGATCCTAAGTCTGTATATCTTATCTTGGACTTCAAGGGAGATCTCTTCGGCCTCGTCCTCCTCAAGTCGTGCCTCCCTTATGAGTGATTCCACGATCTTCCTCCTCTCGAACGGCTCGATGGTCAGCTTCGTCGTCCTGACCCTAGGCAGAGATGCCTCCTCAATGAGCTCACCCCTCATCTCACGTATGTGTTTCAGGACGCTCTCGCCGATCTTGGTAAGCTGGTATTTCTTTTCAGCTGGGTTCAGCTCGATCAACCTAGCCCTCATCAGTTTCTTCACGTGGAATGAGAACTTCCCCGCATCGGTCTTCTGGTCGAGGCCGAGCTTTCTCATGAGGTCATTGTACCTAAGTCCTCCGTCCTCAAGGAGCTCCAGCACCGAGAGGCGCATTGGTGAACCGATCGATTGAAGAATAAGCACCGACTCGTCTATGCTCTCCGACATCTGTTCCTCTGTGGGGATGATGCTTTTTATCTCTTCTTTCATGTCATCGCATCAAACTGAACTTCCCACACGCGGAGGCCGATCACTAGAATCGCTGCCCACGAAAGTAGCATGTTATGTTTTGTCCTCACGGATCAGCCGCGGGTCCTCGATGGGGCCGCTTTCCACTAATGGATTAGGATGTGCGCACCGTTCCTGAGCTGCATATAGGAACTACTACTTTCAATGAGTTCGGCGTCTGAGGCCCACTTCACATGGCCGCGAACGCACTTCAGTTTGGCCCTTCCGCGCGGTCCGAAGGTCGTCAGCCAAGGGCGGGGTTAGGCGAACATCGCAGATGCGCCGCTCGGAAATTCTTTTCTATCTCGCCCAAGGCGCGCACTTGGGGGGTGTCGGCTAGCTTGGTCTAGGCTCCATGGCTCGGGGCCTGAGAGCGAGAACCCATGAGACCCCAGTTCGAAGCTCGTGCGAAAATCTGGGCACCCCCACTCCAATACCATTTAAATCGTGCCTAGCTGCGCCCAGAAAAGTTGTACGACGTAGTGATAGTCGGTGCCGGACCAGCTGGGATCCTCGCAGCCTTCAGGCTCAAGGAGGCTATCGAGGCTGGTGCGGACATGTCAGCTTTGATGATAGACGCTGGGCCCCAAGCTGAAAAGAGGCAGTGCCCAGCGCGCGAAGTCGGCAAGACGTGCACTAGGTGTTCCTCATGCCACCTCCACTCGGGATGGGGCGGCGCTGGCGCTTTCAGCGACGGAAAGATCACGCTCAGCCCAGACGTTGGCGGATGGATGTCTAGGGTGATCGGAGTTGAGAGGCTGCGCACACTACTTGGCAGAGTCGACAGGGTGTTCTTGGACTTTGGTGCTCCTGGCGAACTGTATGGTGCAGATGAAGAGAAGACAGAGACTTGGTCCCGCAAAGCGGCGCTCGCTGACATGAAGCTTGAGACGAACGTCCTAAGACACATGGGTACCGATCTCAGCATGGAGGTAATGGGACGGATGTACAGGTCCCTCCGAGACGCGCTTGAGATCAGGCTGAACACCGAAGTGGTGGCCATAAACAAGGAAGGGGGGCGCGTTTCGGGCGTCACCTTGCAGGACGGCGAGTTCATAGGGGCGAAGAACGTCTTGGTCGCGCCCGGCAGGCGCGGGGCCGCCTGGCTCGCGGAGCAGTGCTCTAAGCTGGGCATAGGGGTCAACAGAAACCCCGTCGACTTGGGCGTCAGGGTGGAGCTTCCAGCCGAAGTCATGGCTCCCATCACCAAAGATCTCTACGAGCCCAAGCTCAGGTTCGTATCTAGGTCCTTCGACGACCCTGTGAGAACCTTCTGCGTGAACCCCAACGGTGAGGTGATCACGGAGTACTACGACGACGTAATCACGGTGAACGGGCACAGCATGAGGGACGGGAGGACCTCTAACACGAACTTCGCCTTGTTGGTCAGCAACTACTTCACTGAGCCCTTCAAGGACCCGATAGCCTACGGGAAGTATATCTCCCGCCTAGCCAACCTGATCTCAAGTGGCATAGTGGTTCAGAGGCTATGGGATCTGCTCAACGGACGGAGGTCAACGCCGGAGCGACTATCGCGAAGCATAACAGTCCCGACACTTACAGACGCCACCCCAGGAGATCTCAGCTTCATACTCCCTCACAGGATAATGACGGACATAATCGAGATGCTCAAGGCGATGGACAAGCTCACCCCGGGCATAATCTCGATGAACACCCTTCTGTACGGGGTAGAAGCCAAGTTCTACTCCTCGCGCGCCGAGACCGGATCCGACCTCCAAACCTCGATAGGGGGCCTCTACGTATCCGGGGACGGCGCGGGGCTAACTAGGGGCCTCAGTCAATCGGCGGCATCAGGCCTTCATGCAGCGGATGGAATCCTGTCATCGATGGGCCTAGAGAAGTTCACCAAGCTTCCCTAGAATATGTCCATCAAGCGCCTGAACCTCGAGGCTCTCAAGGTTCACCATCTTCCTCGAAAGCAATGGCCCCCTGAGACTAGCCTTCGTCGGCTCGTTCATCGTGAGTTGACCAATGTACCAGTTGAAGGACGGCATGACCAGTATCCTCCTGTCCTTGGATCCCCTCATCGGTCCGGAAAGCCAGACCTGAAAGGAATATCGGTAGCCCATCGCATCGCTGAGCCTAACGCTGGGGTGAACGTGTGCCATCACAACCCACTTGGTTGACGACGCTCCCTCCGGTAACTTCGCGGAACCATGCGTGAGCCAGCAGTCTCCCCAGCCGACGCCAGCCGGATCATGAAGAATTACGCTACTGGGGAGGAGAGCCTCCAACCCTCCGTCATGATTTCCCAGCACCACGTGGGTCTCCGAAACTAGCTCAACGATCTTGGAGAAGAACTTCGGAACCACCAAGAACTCCAGCCTGTCCGGTCCCGCCACGTGATGCTTCACGTCGCCGAGTATCACCAGCTTCTTCGCGCTCGTAGAGTGAACGAGCCCCTCCGTCCTCACGATCAGCTCGTCCGTCTTCAGAGGTACATTGATCCCCCTTGACCTGAGTTCACCCTCAAATCCGAGGTGGAGGTCTGCGATCACAAGCGTGTCATCTCCCAGCGTTAGAGCTGGTTCGCCCAGAACTTTTATTGGCTCCATTCTGAATTGCTCGCGTTCTTTGGATGGCAGGAAGGGACGATATTAAAGAGTTGGAGAGGATATGCGCCCGAGTGAAAGAGAGGGGGGCGATAACCAGTAGTGAGGCGGAGGAATTGGTCAAGCTGTTCGGCGAGAGGGCGACCAAGGCGCTCGAGATAGTAGCATCCCACAGGGTCAAGAAGTACACGTTCTATCCCTCCAACGTCACCAGATGGGTGGTCGTCGGAAGGGAATCCGAGTATCTGTTGTTGCCCTCGGCGCAGTATTGTTCCTGTGACGACTACCACTACTCGTTCATGAAGGGCGAAACCATCTTGTGCGCCCACCTGATAGCGCAGAAACTCACAGAGGCTCAAGGCGACTACAAGGAGTTCCCCGAGGAGGATTCGGCCCTGATGCGCCTTACGCGAGACCTGTAGTCCTCTCAAGGTCGTAGAGCAACCTGGCGATGACCACCGAACTCGAGAGAACCGATGGATGGATGGACAGGATCTCATCGGCAAGCTCGGTCACCTCTCGCCTGGGCTCCCCCTTCGCGTAAGCTCCCACCAGAAAGGCAACGGTGCTGCCTCTGAGCCCTTCAAGTTTCCCCATCAGGTTGCATGGTTCTCCGTGACTACTAAACAGGATGACCCGCTCAGCCCCAGCCCTTGACAATGCCCTCTCAATGCCTCCTCTTTCGAGCTTAAGCACTGCCGGTCCAATCGGCGGGGTTCTTCGTCCAGCCAGCAGCTCCTCCATCAGCCCCAGGAAGTTCCGGTAGTTTCGCGGCGGCCTCCATCCCTCTGTTGGGACCATCAGCTCGTCCCTCACGGTGTGAATCAGGAGGCCCACGATTCCACGCGCGTACGCCGGAGCGTCCGTCACGCTAAGTACGGACATGTGAACTATGTCGGGCCTCCCCCTCCTGGGGCCGTCACGCAAGCCTCGCATCGCGAAGTGGTGCGTCGACCTGTCGAGGATCATCCGTTCAGGTTCCTTTCGCAGTTTGTTCGCTAGCTTGATCATCGCGTCTTTCTTCGCAAGTCCAGGTGGCACTGTCTCAACATTGGAATCAAACAGGATGATCCATGCGATGGGCCGCGACACGAAGCTTCAGGGTCAAGTTTATTATT